>Ga0114950_10000996_pt1 | contig 20868 bp, 12 predicted proteins | sample N075metaG_FD_83503 | JGI IMG/M metagenome (GOLD analysis project Ga0114950, IMG submission 83503) | Deep subsurface microbial communities from Kermadec Trench to uncover new lineages of life (NeLLi) - N075 metaG | ecosystem: Environmental > Aquatic > Marine > Ocean trench > Sediment | place... | reverse complement strand
GCTGGCATGGCTCTCGATCCGTGCGCGCGGCGGCACCTTCGTCATGCGTGTCGAGGACCTCGATCGCAACCGGTCGCGCGATACGCTCGCCGACCAGTTGTTGAAAGATCTCGACTGGCTCGGGCTCGACTGGGACGAGGGGCCCGATTGCGGCGGGCCGTACGGGCCCTACGCCCAGTGGCCGCGTCGGCCGGATTACGAGCGTGCGTTCGAACGCTTGAGACAAGCGGGTCATCTCTACCCCTGTTTCTGCACCCGGCGCGACATCGCCACCGCGGCGAGCGCACCGCAGGATCCCGGGGAGATGCGCCGGTACCCGGGCACCTGCCGCGAGATCCCGGCGGCGGAGGCCGAGGCTCGTGCCGGTCGCGACGAGCGACACGCCTGGAGGTTTCGCGTCGTGCGCGAGCCGCCCCCCGTGTTCGACGATCGCGTCTGGGGCTGCTGGGGCGAGGGACGATCGGCACCCGGCGATTTCGTCGTCTACCGTGCCGACGGTGTGCCGGCGTACCAACTTGCGGTGGTCGTCGACGACGCGGCGATGGCCATCGACGAAGTCGTGCGTGGGGACGACTTGCTGTCCTCCACTCCGGCGCAACTCCTGCTCTACGACGCGCTCGGCCTTCGCGTGCCGGTCTTCGGCCACGTCCCGTTGCTGCTCGGGACTGACCGCGCGCGGCTGTCCAAACGACACCGCGGAGTCACGCTGCGCGAGCTCCGCGATGCGGGCCACGGCCCGCACACCGTGGTCGGCAAACTGGCTCACCTGCTCGGGTTGCGCCCGGATGCCGCTCCCATCGAACCCTGCGACCTGGTCGCGGGATTCGATCTCTCCGCCGTTACCCGGGCGGAACGGGGATACGTCGTCGATCCTGCCTCCTGGTAGCATGGGGACCGGGGGAATTCCATGATCGTCCGTCCGTTCCGAGGTTTGCGCCCGCGCGCGGATCTGGCTGAGAGGATTGCCAGCCCACCGTACGATGTCCTCAACTCCGAGGAGGCACGGCAACTCGCGGAAGGAAACCCCGACAGCTTCCTGCACGTGATCAAGCCGGAGATCGACCTCGACGCGGGGATTGACCTCTACGACGAGCGTGTGTACGCCAAGGGCGCCGAGAACCTCTCGGCCATGATCGAAGACGGCCGGATGGTGCGCGACGAATCGCCCGCGTACTACATCTACCGGCTGGTGCTGGACGACCGGGCCCAGACCGGGATTCTCGGCGCCGCCGCGGTTCAGGACTACTTGGACGACCGGATCAAGAAGCACGAATTCACGCGGCCCGATAAGGAGAAGGACCGCGTCCGTCTCAACGATGCCCTCGACGCGACGCCCGGACCGATTTTCCTGACCTATCGGCCGCTCCCGGAGTTGAACGCGCTGGTCAACGGGCTGGTCGATCGCGATCCCGATGTGGATTTCGCCGCGCCCGACGGCGTGCAACATACGTTGTGGAAGATCGACGACCCCGCGGTCTGCGCCAAGATCGAGGCCCTGTTCGGCAAAATTCGGGCGAGCTACGTTGCGGATGGCCACCACCGCACCGCTGCCGCCGCGAAGCTCTGCGAACTGCGGGCGGCCGCGATCGAATCGCCAAGCGACGATGGGCCATGTTTCCATTTCATGGCGGCCCATTTCCCGGCCGATCAGCTACGCGTGCTGGACTACAATCGCGTGGTCGCCGACCTCAACGGCCTGGACCCCGAGACCCTCTTGACACGCGTCGAGGAAGCCGGTTTTCACGTCAAATCGAACTGGCCTTCCAAAAAGCCGCTGCACCGTGGTTCGTTCGGCATGTACGTTGCGGGAGCCTGGTTTCTGCTGACCGCCAAACCGGAAATCATCCCCGAGAACGACGTCGTCGGCAGACTTGACGTGTCGATCCTGACGACGCGTTTGCTCCAGCCCATCCTTGGGATCGGCGACCCGCGTACCGACAAACGCATCGACTTCGTCGGCGGGATCCGCGGGATGGTTGAACTCGAGCGTCGCGTGGATTCAGGTCGAGACGCCATCGCCTTCTCGTTGTGGCCGACCAGTCTGGACGAAGTGATGTCGGTGGCCGACACGGGACGGGTGATGCCGCCGAAGAGCACATGGTTCGAACCCAAACTGCGTTCCGGTCTGGTCGTGCAACTCCTCGAGGGTGACCGGCTCTGACGCCAGGTGCCTACCAACCTTTCAACTGTTTGTGCGGGACGCTCTGGACCAACCTGGTCTTGATCGCGGGGTTGAGCCCGGGGCGGCGGATCACCTTGCGGATCGCGACCAGGCTCAGGGTGCTGACCAGCCGATCAGCCACCTGGAACGCCACTTGCGGGTGCGTGGCGATCGTGATCTTGATTTCTTCGTTTGCGGTCCAACGCGAGTCGCGGGAGATCAACTCGAGGGTCGTCGACAGCAGCGCAGGCAGCTGAAGTATTTGAACGACTTCAGGTATCGTCAGCTGCGGGTTGCGACACAGCGCTTCGACGACTTCTTGGTTGTCATCGTGGCGTAGGAAATTTCGCTCGTGCGGCGAGGCACGCTGCGCCAGCGCGATCTTGTGTACCGTAGGGATTTTGCTCAGCGCATCGCGGATCTCCGTGATCGAAGCATCGCGCGACAAGTGCGCCAACGGTGCAGGGTTCCTGCCCTCGACGACCCGGGCGATGAGCAACTCCAGGTTCTCTGTTTGCTCGGCGTCGAGCGATCCGAACTGGATTCCCAGCCGCGTGCGGCCGGTCCGTTCGTCGACGGAAACGTAGGCCACGCGGCCGCGCCCCTCGAATCCGAGATCCTCCGACGTGCTGCGCAAAGAAATCCCGGCTTCGGGGTGCTCTTCGGCGCAAAACGTGCCCTCGACCATCACGCCGCCTCGATGCAGGTCCAGCGCCTCGCAGGAGATTTCGGCTGCACCGAGTTGGAGGGTGGCGTTCAAACCAGCCAAAAACCGGTATCCGCCTCGTTTCGAAGGTTCCTGACTCATTTGGGTGTCCTAATTCAAAGTATAGGTTCTTCCCTTCCACCGGCAAGATGGTGTAGAAAGGGGGTCCCCTCGAACCGGGTGTGGGTCGCGGGCTTTTTGGGTGGGTCCAGGTGCCGCGAAGCGGGTGATCGCACCTAAAATAGACCCAATTATTTGGGTGTTTTTAGGTGTTTGTTTAGGTGAATTTCGTGGATTTTCCAGTTCCCCTCACAAAAGAGATCCTCTCCGGTATCTCGCGCATCGACCAACACCGAGGACTTTGGAGCGCGGGGAATCCCGTTTCCACTTCCCGGCTCGTTTCGCTGGCCGAGGCCGCGAGAACGCAATCGACCGCGGCGGCGTGTCGGCTGTCGGGGCTGCGGATCTCGGACAACGAAGTCGCCGGGATCTTGAGCGGAGATACCCTGCGTACGGCGGACGATCGCCGGGTGAAGGGCTACGCGGCCGCTCTCGGCACGCGCTTCGCCTCGCCGACCCGACCGCTACGCTCGGCTGACTTCGCAATGCTGCACGCGCTTGCGCTGACGGATCCGTACGCGGATCGTCCCAGCGAATGGCGTTCGGTATCGCTGGTCCGCGAGGCCTTCGATGCATCGGGGCACGCGACCGGGAGAGTATTTTCGACCCTCTCCCCACGACAGCTCGAGCCGCAGATGCGAGCACTGACCCGCTGGCTCGATCGCGAGTTGGAGCATCCCTCCCGGCACCCGATCCCGGCGATCGCGACCTTCACGCTGGGGCTGTTGGCGGCGAGTCCGTTCGAGACCGGGAACGGCCGCGTGATGTTTCTGACGATGGGCCATCTGTTGCAACGCGCCGGATACCAGCATATCCCGTACGCCAGCCTCGAGTTGCAGATCGAGGATCTGCGGGACGAGTATCAGGCCAGTTTCGATGCCGCGCAGACCCGATTCTGGTGCGGCGACGCCAGCGTCGAGCCGTGGATCGAGTTCTTCGTGAAGGCTCTCGACCGTCACCGCGAGAAGGTCGACATCAAGATTGCGCTGGAACAACGGACCCATGCTTTCCCACCGCTCCAACAGGCGATCCTCGAAACAATCCGCGAACACGGCACCGTCGGTGCCGGTCTGTTACTGCAGGCTACCGGCGCGAACCGCAACACGCTGAAGGACAACCTGCGGCGGTTGGTCGATCGCGGTGTGCTGCGGAAACACGGCGAACGCCGCGGCACGCTGTACCGGTTGGCGCCGCCCGATCCTGCGCGCGGCGAAGAGCATCAGGACTAGTTCTCGCCCGCCAGCACGTTGTCGACCACGCGCTGCACCTCGACGATCGTCTTGCGTGCACGCGCGAGCAATTGTTCCTGCGACTCGCGGATCTCGTTAGCTACCGCCGCGTCGGTCAACGACGGCAGGTTGATCCGGACGTTCAGCGCCGCACCCTCGGCCGCCGCCAACGCGCAGGCTCCGGCGACCCCGGCATCGGACGCCGATGCGGTCATGCCCTGTCCGGCGACCCGTAGCGCCAACTCCATTGCCTCGACGCTGTGTTCGAGCACCGCCAGCGGAACCGTCGTGGCCGCCTGGTTCGCCCGCTCGATCGCCTCCAGCCGGCCGGCCTTCTCGTCCTTGGTCTTTTTGGGCAGTCGCCGTGCGGCCAGCACGGCGTTGAACGCATCCGTATCGCGGTCGACCGCCTCGATGAACCAGTCCTTCAGGGCCTGGCTGGCGCGGCCGATTTCCCCCATTTCGGGCTGTCGCGCCTCGAGTCCCTTCTTCGACCAACTCAACACCGCAACCATCGAGGAAAGCGAAGCCGACAACGAGCCGCAAAGCGCCGCCACACTGCCGCCGCCGGGGGCGGGGGAGTCGCTCGACAGCTCGTCGCAAAATGCGGTCAGCCGCATCGCCTTGAGCCCGCTCGGCGCGCCCTGGTACTTGTATTCGAGGATCTTCTCGGCCGGGTCGAATGGCGAAATCTCGGCCAATCCCAGTGACAGCACGGCCGCGTGGATCCGTTCGGCCTCCGTGACGCCGGTGCTGAGGCCCTGTTTCGCGAGGTAGTGGTCGCCCGCGGCCAGCAACGCGTCGAGCGGCACCAGGCCGACCAATTCGCTTCCGGTCACGCGGGCCCCCAGCTTGTCCGCCTCCTCCACACAGGCATCGAACACCTGATGCAACGAGGTGACCTTGTAGTTCATCAGGTTGAACGACATCTGCGCCCGCCCGTATTCGTCGATGTACCAGCCGCCACCCTGCAGTTCCGTGAAGCGGCCCGGGGTGCGCAGCACCTCACCGTTCTTGTCGCGAACGAACTTGTTGTGGGTGTCGCGTTTGAGCTTGCCCTTCTCACGTAGCTCAGCGGCGATCTTGTTCGCCAACTTGCGATTGCGCGAGTTGAGGTTGACGTTCCAGGCGATCAGGAAAGGCCGGCCGCCGATTGCCGTCGCGCCTGCGCGAACGTTGAATTTCGCGGGGCCGAAATCCGGGGCGAAGGCGGGATCCTTCAGTTTCTCGGGCAACGCCTCGTACTCGCCCTGCCGGATGTCGGGTAACCGTTTTCGCTCCGGCCGTTGGGCCGCTTCACCGTACAGGTAGACCGGGATCCCGAGTTCGTCGCCAACGCGCCGCGCGAGTCGCTTGGCTAATTCGACGCAATCGTCCATCGTCGCGCCCTGCATCGGGACGAACGGGCAGACATCCGTTGCTCCCATCCTCGCGTGCGCACCCTGGTGCTTGCTCATGTCGATCAGGGCGGCGGCCTTGCCGATGACGCGAAAGGCTGCTTCGACCACGGCATCGGGCGGGCCTGCAAAGGTGATCACCGTGCGGTTGGTCGCCTCGCCCGCGTCCACGTCCAGCAGGATCGCCCCGTCCGTGGCGGTCACTTCCGCAGCGACCGCGTCGATCACGGCGCGATCCCGGCCCGCACTAATGTTCGGAACGCACTCGATCAACTTCATGGCACCCCTCGTCGTGGCTTGAACCGGGGATTGTAGTGGACGGGACCGGCTCCCGCCGCGCCTCGTCGATCGGCTGTTGCTGGTATTATTTAAATAATCTCGAATTGCCGTTCCCGCTCACCCCCCGATTTCGTCCGTCGAACCGGATTTGGCCGACTGGTGTAACCCGTTCGCCTGTCCTAACGTCAACTAGTAGACCGACCCGGCACTCGTGGACGGAACCCGCTGGGGGTTCTTCCGTAAGGTAAGGCGCGAGGCAGAGGGGTTGGCCGGAGGACGTCGTGAGTTTTAAGCAGATCTTTTCGTTGTTCCTGGTCGTGATCCTTTTCACTGTCGCTAGTTTCCTGATCGGGTGCGCCGGCACCGATCGTGCCGACGAGTCCGACGCTGGATCGATCGAGGCGTCGCCGGCGAAGAACAGCCCGGACGAGGCCGGCAAGGAAGACGACAAGGGTAAGAAGAAAGGCAAGGACGACGACGAGAACAAGGAAGAAGCGGTCCCTGTCGAGGTCAGCGAACTGACCCTCGGCTCGATCGAGTCGGTGCTTACGTTCTCCGCCAATCTCGAGGCCGAGCGCCAGGTCAGCGTGGTTGCCGAAGCTCAACGGCAAGTCACCGAACTGCTGGTCGAAGAGGGTGACCGGGTCAGGCGTGGCCAGATCCTGTTGCGCCTCCAGGACGACGAACAACGCAGCGTCTTGAAAAAAGTCAAGAGTCAAGTCACCAAGGCCAAACGAGAGTTCGTGCGTCAAGAGCGACTCTACAAGCAAGAGTTGATCAGCGAAGAACAGTACAACAACGCCGACTACGAGCTCGAGCAACTGGGCATTTCGTTGGCGGACGCCGAGCGCGAACTCGGCTACACCGAGGTGCGTGCGCCGATCTCCGGCACCGTGACGGAGCGCATGGTCAACCTCGGGGATCAAGTTCAGATCGGGCAAGAATTATTCGAGCTGATCGATTTCGAATCGATCGTCGCGCGCATCTACGTCCCCGAGAAACACCTCGCAGAACTCCGAACCGGCCTACCTGCCACCGTTTCCGCGCAGGCAGCGGGCGACTACGCGTGCAGCGTGAAACGGATCGCTCCGATCGTCGACCCCAAGTCGGGCACGGTCAAGGTCACGGTGGCCGTCGGCGCCCAACCCAGGCTGCGCCCGGGCATGTACGTGGACGTCAACCTTGTCACCGCTACACACCTCGAGGCGGTGCTCGTCCCGAAACGCGCTGTCGTGTATGACAACGATCAGATGTACGTCTACCGCATGAAGGGCAAGGATCGTGTCGAACGGGTCTTCATCAAACCGTTGCTGACCGACAAATACAACGTCGAACCCGTTGGCGGTCTGGTTGCGGGCGATCGCGTGGTCATCGCCGGCCAGGCGGGCCTGAGGGAAGGCGCACTGGTCAAGCTACCCGGCGATGAAACGTCCGCCACGGTTGAACCCCTCGAAAACGCCGAAGAGGAGATTGTCGAAAGAGCAGCGCTGTGACCACTTCGCCCAGCGAAGCGGAGTCGAACCGACACTTTATCGTTTCCAGGCCCGTCGCGATCCTGATGGTCACTCTCGCGGCGGTCGTGTTCGGTTATCTGTCGCTCGGCCAGTTGCCTGTCACGCTGATGCCCGAATTGACGTACCCGACGCTGACCGTGCGAACCAGCTACCCGGGCGCCGCGCCGGAGGAAGTCGAAAACGATATCGGCCGGCCGATCGAGGAGGCGCTGGGCGTCGTCGGCGGGCTGCAAACGATCAGCAGCATCAACCGCGCGGGTGTTTCCGACGTCGTCCTCGAGTTCGCCTGGGACACCCCGATGGCCGACGCGACCCAGGACGTGCTGGAGAAACTCGACCGCGTGTTTCTCCCGGTCGAGGCCGAACGCCCGTTGATCCTGCACTTCGATCCCTCGCTCGATCCGATCCTCGAACTCAGTCTCTCGGGAGACGGTGTGCGTTACGAGGGAGAAGAAGGGCTGCGTCGCCTGCGCCGCCTTGCCGAACAACAAGTCAAACGCGAACTGGAGCCGATCAAGGGAATCGCTGCCGTCCAGGTGCGCGGCGGCCTCCAAGAGGAGATTCACGTTTCGCTGGACGCCGCCGCCCTGCGCCGCACCGGGATCTCGATCCAAATGGTGATCGACCGGTTGGCCCAGGAGAACATCAACGTCGCCGGCGGCACGCTGCTCGAGGGGCGCATCGAGTACATGGTGCGCACGCTCAACGAATACGAAAACCTCGAGCAGATAGCGGACACGATCGTCGTCAACTTCGACGGCCGTTCGATCCGCATCAAGGATCTGGGCACGGTGACCTGGTCGCACAAGGAACGCGAGATTCTGACCCGGACCAACGGCAGAGAGAGCGTACAGATCGACATCTTCAAGGAGGCCGACGCAAACATCGTCGCCGTGGCTGATCGCGTGCGCCGGATGCTCGGCGAATTCGATCTCGAGCAAGCCCGCGAGGGCGATACGCCGATCGGGGTGGCCGCGCCGAACAAACGCGGATCGCGCGGGGCGCAACCCGAAGTAGGCTTCAACGCATCGCTCTACAAGTCCGAGTCCGCCTACATGACGGTCGTCGCCGATCGCTCGCTATTCATCAAGGGCAGTATCTCCAACGTCAAGAACACCGCCATATTCGGGGGGTTCCTCGCCATCGCGGTGCTGTACCTGTTCCTGCGCAATTTCAAGAGCACGGCGATCATCGCGGTGAGCATCCCGGTTTCGTTGCTCGTCACGTTCGCGCCGCTCAATTCGATGGGTATCTCGCTCAACATCATGTCGTTGGGAGGGCTTGCCCTGGGCATCGGCATGCTGGTCGATTCATCGATCGTGGTGCTCGAATCGATCTATCGGTGTAAAGAAGAGGGCGATTCGATGACCCAGGCGGTCATCCGCGGGACGCTCGAAGTGCGCTCCGCCGTCATCGCCTCGACGCTGACGTCGGTGGCCGTGTTCTTCCCGATGATGTTCGTCGATGGGATTGCGGGTCAGGCGTTTGGCGACCTCGGATTCGCGGTCGTTTTTTCGTTGCTCGCGTCGGCGGGAGTGGCGCTGTTCTTCATCCCGATGGTGGCGAATCGCACGGCCCTCGGGCTTGGCACGACGGCCGCGGTCGCCGTCGTGCTGGGAGTTGGAGCGCTGGCCTCGCGGAACCCGCAAGCCGCCCAGGCCATCGGCGGGTTGTTCGTACTGGCGATCGTCGTGGGCTGGGTGACCGTCGCCGTCCAGGCCATCCGCGGACGTCTGGTGTCCGACCCCTACACCAAGCGTACGATGGGCCTGTGGAGTTACTCCTCGCTGCGGGCGTCCCGCGCCGGGATTCCCGTTGTGTGGAAGGCGTTCAAGGTCTGCCTACTGCTGCCGTTTCGCCGATCCTTGTTGTCGAAACGACTGAGTTACGTCCTGTGGCCGTTCGCGACCGTCGTAGCTCCGTTCGTGTTCGCCTTCGGGTTGGTCTACGTGTTCGTCATCCGGTTCCTGATCGGCACTATCCTCGAGTGGGTCATCGGTAAGCCGATGGTGCTGGCCGTGATGGGCTTCGCCTCGTTCACGCGCGGCGTGCTGGTTCCTATCGTCAGCATCGTGTTCCGGGTCGTGATGTGGGTGCCGTCGAAACTGGTCGGCGCTGCGCTTTCTTTTGCCAACGGCGCCTATCCGAAAGTGTTGCGCGGTGCCCTGGCGCACCCGGGTGTCGTCGTGGTGTTGATGGCGGTTTGCATCTGGTTCGCGTGGGATGCCGGGACTTCTCTCGAGAGTGAACTGTTGCCGGAGGTCCACCAGGGAGAATTCACGGTCGAGGTGCAACTCCCCGTGGGAACCCCGCTGTATGAAACCGAGCGAATCATCGCCCCGGTGGAACGGGCGATCCTGGCCGAACGAGACCACATCGCATCGTTGATCCTCACCGTCGGTTACGACTCGGCGAACTCCACGCGCAGCGACGAGGGCGAACACTCTGCCCGGTTCAAGGTCGTGCTCGACGAGGACAGCCGCAGCGCCGAGGTGGAGGAAGCCGTCATCGAACGTCTTCGCGAACGTTTCAACGGCATCCCCGATCTTGAAGCGCGTGTCGTGCGCCCCGTGTTGTTCAGTTCGAAGATGCCGATCGAGGTCGAAATCTACGGGACCGACCTCGACCTCCTGCGCGAGTACGGGCTCCAGGCCAAGGCGGTGATGGAACGTCTGCCCGGTCTGGCCGACGTCGAGACCACCCTGCGACAGGGGGCTCCCGAGGTTCAGATCGTTTATGACCGCGACAAGCTTGCGCTCTACGGCTTGAACATTTCGACGGTCGCACGGCACGTCCGCGACAAGGTCAAGGGTTTCGAGGCGACGCGTTTCAACCTGACCGACCGCCGCATCCCGATCCTGGTTCGCCTGCAAATGGACGACCGTGAAACCGTCGAGGACATCGCGGCCCTGATCGTCAATCCCGGCGGCGAGCGTCCGATCCGGCTGAGTGCCGTCGCCGCGGTGACGCTCGGTGAGGGCCCCAGCGAAGTGCGCCGCGTCGACGGTAGCCGCGTCGCGTTGATCCAGGCGAACCTGCACCAGGGCTCGCTGTCCGCGGCGGCCGTCTCGATCCGCACGGCCCTGCAAAACGAGATCGTCTGGCCGGCCCAGCTCGGCTTCGCCATCCGTGGCCAGAGCGAAGAGTGGGAACGCTCGCAGCGCAGCCTGGTGCTGGCGCTCGGTCTCTCGCTGTTCATGGTTTACGTGATCATGGCCGTGCAGTTCGAATCGTTGATTCACCCACTGGTGATCATGACCACGATCCCGCTGGCGTTCGTCGGCACGTTTCTGGCCTTGAAGCTCCTCGGGATGAACCTGTCGGTCGTCGTGTTCCTGGGAATGATCATGCTCGCCGGGATCGTCGTGAACAACGCAATCGTGCTGATCGACTACATCAACACGTTGCGCGCCCGGGGCGTCGAGAAAACCGAAGCGATCATGACGGCCGGGACCGTCCGGTTGCGCCCCATCCTGATGACCACCGCCACGACAGTGCTGGGGCTGCTCCCGCTGGCCTTGGGGATCGGGGATGGCGCCGAACTTCGTGCGCCGATGGCCATCGCGGTCATCAGCGGCCTGCTCACCTCAACCGCGCTGACATTGATCGTGATTCCGACGATCTATTCGTTACTCGACGGCATGGTCGCCTGGCTGGCCGGTGCGCGGACGAAACGTGATAGGACGTCCAGCCCGTTGGCGCCGGGTGTGAACATCGATTCGGTGACGCCATGAGCCCGCGCGATTTCGACCGGGAACCGGCCTTGCCGAAGTTCTCGCTGGACCGCCGCATCACGGTCCTGATGCTCGCCATGACCGTAGCGGTGATCGGTACGATCGCCGTAGTGAACATCCCCGCGGAAATGATCCCCAGCGGCTTCGTCGGCTCGATGCTGATGATCCAGGTACCGTGGCAGGATTCGCCGCCGCGCGAGGTGCTGGACAAGCTCACGATCCCGATCGAAGAGGAACTCGGCAGCGTTCGCGGCGTCGATCAGATCATCAGCGTGAGCCTTCCGGGCATGTCCCAGGTGTTCATCCGCTTCAAGCAGAGCACCGATATGTCCGTTGCCTACCGGGAGGTGCGCGACCGGGTTCAACGCGCCCGTGTCAACTTCCCATCGGATGTCGATCGTGTTTTCATCAGGAAGAACGACAGCTCCGGTTTCCCGATCTATATGATCGGCATCGCGATCGATCCGGACCTGGAAGATCCCTGGGACCTGATCCAGAACGACGTGATCATCCCCGTCGAACGGCTCGACGGCGTTGCGACGGTCCAGACATTCGGACTCGAGGAAAAAGAAATCCTGATCGAGATCGATCGCGAAAAAGCGAATTCTGCGGGTCTGAACATTTATGAAATGGCCCAGGACCTGGGTGCGGACAACTTCACGATGGCCAGCGGGACCGTCCTCAGCGGCACACGAAAACTGCTGCTTCGGTCCATCGCCCGCTATCGCTCGATCGAGGAGCTGGAAAACCGGCCCGTCGGCCTATCCACCCGTCTAAAGGACATCGCGAGGATCAGCTACGACGAACCGGACAAGGAATACCGCGCCCGGCTCAACGGCTCCCCCGCGGTCGCCATCCAGATCGTCAAGGAATCCCAGGCCAACACCCGCGAAGTGACCCGCCGGCTCGGTGAGCTAGTCGAGGAGCTCAAGACTAACCCGAGGCTCGCCGGGCTCGAGCTGGAGAGTTTCTTCGACCAGGGCGAGGTCATCGACGAAAGCCTCGGCACGCTGGTCAAGAACGGCATATTCGGCGGTGGGCTTGCTTGCATCGTGCTGTTCTTCTTCATGCGGCGGGTGCGTTTGACGCTGATCGTCGCGTTTTCGATCCCGATCAGCCTCGTCTTCGGTTTGACGGTCATGTACTTCGCCGGTGAGACGCTCAACCTGCTCACGTTGATCGGGTTGATGATCTGTATCGGTCTACTCGTCGACAACTCGGTGGTCGTAGCGGAGAACATCCATCGTTTGCGACACGACGGTCTGTCGCGACGCGACGCGTGTATCCATGGCGCTGGAGAAGTCGCGTTGGCGATCACGATGTCGACGTTGACGACGGTGATCGTGTTCCTGCCGGCTGCGTTGATCGAAGGGCCGATGGGTTTTTTCCTGACCCGTCTGGCGTTGCCGGTGGCCGTCTCGGTGAGTGGATCGCTGATCGTGGCGCTCGTGTTCATTCCGCTGTGCGTTTACCTGACGCTCCCGACGCGCGAACAGCAGGCGGGGGTGCCTTCCCGATTCGAGGCGTGGCACCGGCGATTCAGCGAATTGTTGCGCTCGCTCTACGACGGGACGTTCGGCAAGCTGAACACTGCTTACAACAAGCTCCTGGGCGTTTGTCTGGAGCGCCGGTTCGGTTTGATCTTCGGCGTTGTCGCGGTGCTGATCGGGACCGTCTTCGTGTACGGCAAGACGACCAAGTTCGTCGGTCAACAGGACGACGAGCAGGCGCAATTCAATATTCAGTTCGAGCTGCCACCCGGTACCACCCTTACGGGGGCGTCCGAATACTTCAACACGGTCGAGCAAACCATGGAAGCCCACCGTGAGGAAACTGGCCTGGACGGGTACTTCATCTACCACGAAAGAACTTTCGGCCAGATGGACGCGTGGTTTGACGAGGACAACAAGGACAAGCCGACGGTGAAAGAGTCGCTGAAGATGTTCGTCGAAGCCTTCCCCGAAAAACCCGGCGTCGAGATCTTCACCGGCAACGAGCGGCAGGCGGGCGACAAGAAAGAATCAGTCGCCAAGGTGTTTATCCGCGGCGAGGACCCCGACAAGGTGACCGAGGTCGTGAACCAACTGGGGCCGCTGTTCGCGCAGGTCGAGGGTGTGATCGGGCGGAAGAAATCGGGCGGTCAAATCCCCAACGAACTTGCTTTGGTCGTGGATCGTGAAAGGGCCCAACGCCTCAACGTCAATCCGCAGGTCATCGCGGGGGTGGTCGCGTACGCGCTGCGCGGGCAGGCGCTGCCCAAGTTCCACGCCGACGGCCGGGAGGTTCCGGTCCGCGTCCGCTTTGCCAAGGAAGACCGTGAGAGCATGACCGAGCTGAACAGCTTCCTGGTTCCCACGCAGGACGGCGCCCTATTGCCGCTGTCCGCGCTGACTTCCATGAGGATTTTGCCGGAATCGACGGTGATCGTGCGCCGCGACAAGATGATCGGCCGGACCATCAGTCTCGAACTTGAAGACGGTAAGGAAGACGAGACCCGCGCCCGGATCGCCGCGTTGCAGTCGAACATCGACCTGCCGGAAGGGATTTCCTTCGGCGGCGGCATGTCACGAGCCCAGGATCTCAACGACGAAGTCGCGGGGATCAAGTTCGCGGTCACGCTGTCGATTGTTTTCATTTACCTGTTGATGGGTTTCCTGTTCGAGAGCTTCATCTTGCCGCTATCGATCCTGGTCACGATCCCGTTATCGTTGATCGGGATGATGTGGGGCCACATCATCACGGGGAGGGATCTCGATTTCCTCGGCGGGGTCGCGATGATCTTGCTGATCGGCATCGTGGTCAACAACGGTATTGTGCTGATCGATTACGTCAACCGCTTGCGCGCCCGGGGGCACGCACGGAAAGAGGCGATTCTAATGGCCACGCACCGCCGTTTTCGGCCGATCATGATGACGGCAATTACGACGATCGGCGGGATGATCCCACTGGCGCTTGCGGGTTCCAACAGCATCGGGTTGAGCTATACGAGTTTCAGCTTGACGTTGATCGGCGGGCTGGCGACCGCGACGTTGTTGACATTGCTGGTCGTCCCGGCATTTTATACGCTATTCGACGATCTGCGCCTGATCATGGCCGCGGCGATCAGCCCCAAGCGCGCGGCGCCTGAAGCGCAGGAAGCGCCGGCAACGACATAACCGGGGTCAGGTCTCACATTTCAACATTCCAGATCAACCGAGTGGATCGCCAGGCTCGGTCATCCGGTTGGTTGCCTCAAGAAATGTTGAAATGTGAGACCTGACCCCTCCGCTATCATGAGCGGCATGCACGTGCACGCCGTCGACGGAACCTACGAGCTGTTCCGCGCCTATTTCGGGGCGCCCGAAGCCAAGACGCCGAGCGGGCAAGAAATCGGCGCCGTGCGCGTGCTCGCCCGCTCGATGCTCCGCCTGGTGCGCGTGGAAGGGGCGACGCACATCGGTATCGCCTTCGACCATACGGTCGAGTCGTTCCGAAACGATCTGTTCGATGGCTACAAATCCGGGGAGGGGCTCGAGCCCGAACTCGACGAGCAATTCCACCCTGCTGAGGAGATCTGCAAGGCGCTGGGCTTCGTCGTGTGGCCGATGGTCGAGTTCGAGGCCGACGACGCGTTGGCCACCGCCGCGGCCCGTTACGGTGCCGATCCGCAGGTCGAAAGTGTCCGGCTCTGCACGCCCGACAAGGATCTCGCGCAATGCGTGCAAGGGGAGCGGATCGTCACTGTCGACCGGCGGCGCAATCTCGTGTTCGACGAAGCCAGGGTGCGCGCCAAGTTCGGCATCGAACCTGCGTCGATGCCCGACTACCTGGCGCTGGTCGGAGATCCCGCCGACGGCATCCCGGGAATCCCACGCTGGGGCGCCAAGTCGGCGGCCGCCGTCCTCGCCGAGTACAAACACGTCGAAGCAATCCCCGACGACCCCGAGACGTGGACCGTCAAGGTCCGTGGCGCAGCCGCGCTGGCACTCAACCTCGCCGGCATGCGCGAGGAGGTCATGCTCTACCGCGAGCTGGCCACGCTAAGGACGGACGTTCCGATGACCGAGTCCGTCGCCGACTTACGCTGGCGCGGGCCCGACTTCGAACGGCTGCGGCAGGTCTGCGAGGACTTGGGCGATCGCTCGCTGGTCGAGCGGGCCCGTTCGACCCCCGTGCCCGGGACCTAAAGTCTGCTCCTAGCTGCAGATATAGCAGGCGCCCAGGCCGTCGACTGCGATGGGCACGTCGCGCTCGGCGTCGACGATGCACATGAAGCCGAACGGTTCCTCCGCGTCTTCGGGATTGCGGAACTGGTGCGGGTCCGCGGGGCTCACATAAACCACGTCGCCGACCCCGACGGTGTAAATGTAGCAACCGAACCGGACTTCGCCCTTGCCGCGGGTCACGAACACCGCGTGCTCGTGTTCGTGCTTCTCGAGCGTGGTGTAGCCGCCGGGTTTGATCTCGAAATAGCGTAGGTGGAACCTCGTCGTTTCACCACGCTTACCGATCAACTCGCGGCGTGTGATGCCCTTCCAGGACTCGGTCGTTTCCTTGTAAACTTCGAGCGGCACGTCCTTCCAGGTGTGGTCGCCATTGTGCTTGATCAGCTTGGAGTGGTTGCCCTCGATCGGAGGGTCCGGCGGGCGCTCGCCCGTATCGATTTCGACGTCGCTCATGACGGTCTCCCTCGCAGGCTAGTCCGCGCGGTTGAGGCTCCAATCGTAACTCAGGTGCGTCGGCTTGAACCTGCCGTCCCCGAGCTTGGCCTTGATCCTCTCGGGCGCGTAGGCGAGGACAAATTTCTGGACGCCCGCCGTGCCACCGAAATCCCCGGCGTACCAGTCAAAAATCTTCGACAAGCCGACCCACAGTTTGCCGTTCGGCCGCTCGTCGACCAGCAGCGCATCGGAGCGTTCGAGGTAAGCGAAGGACTGTTGTTCGAGTTGCGCATCGAGCCGTTCGCCGCGGAAGGCTTCGTCGAGCAGCGCGGGGCAGGAGAGCGAGGCGCAGTTGACGGCGAAGTGGACGCGGGAGTCCCGAGACTCCTTGCGGAGCCGCTTTTCCAAGGTGTTGAGCGAGATCGTCTCGCCATCGAAGTCGATGAGCTTCTTGAAGAAGATGCCGAAGCCGAACCTCGCCCTGCTCAGATCGCGGATCGAGTTCTTGGGGTCGCCGTCGAGCACGAGTTGGAGCGTCTTGGTGTTGTACAGATTGATGTAGAGCGCGTAGCGATCCTCCGTTTCAAGCGCTGCCGGGGCCGTCGCTTCGAACGCTAAGACGATCTCGGTCAGCGCCTCACGATCGGCCGCGCTGTCGCGCCACGCGTCGTACCGGACCCTGTCGCCCGCGACGTAGCGCTCCAGCAAGTCGTCGTAGCGTTCGAGGATCGTGTCCGCAGCCGGAACGATCGGTGCGAGCAGCAAAGCGAGGATAGGGATCAAGCGTCGCATGGTTTCAGGGTCTCCGGTGGGTTGGATAGGGCCAACGCGCGGACCCGCCGCGCTATTCCAGCAGCCCGTTGATTTCGCAGGAGTCGCTCGATAGCATAACGCTTTCGCGCAAAGGAGCCGCTGCAATGGTGATCGGTCAATGGATCTTGCTGGTCTACGGGTTGTTCATGATGCTTGGCGGCTTGATGGGTTTTCGTGCCGGCTCCAAGGTGTCGCTGTACGCGGGTTTCGGCTCGGGCGCTGCGCTGCTCGCGGCGCTCGGCGCGACGTACTACGCGCTGGCCACCGGGTTGTGGGCCGGTTGCGCGCTGGCCGCGATCCTGACGCTGATGTTCGGCTCGAGACTGGCCAAGAGCGGCAAGTTCATGCCCACGGGCATGCTGCTGGTCGTCAGCCTCGCGGCGGCGGTCCTGCTCGGCTACAGCGCCCGGGCCGCCGGCTGATAGCAGACAGCCCTCCAGAACAAGGATCGGTCGCTCTGAGGTAAGATCCAGGTCTGCGGAGGGGTTATGAGACGAGTCGTTCGCATCTTCTTCTGCCTTCCGCTTCTGGCGGCAGCGCTACCCGACACTCCGGCGGCCACCCCCCAGGAAGTGCTCACGAAGATCCGGGCTAACGATTTCCAGGCCGAAGGAATCCCCGTCAAGGGACTGGTCCTCGATCTCGGCATGGGCGAACTGGAATTGACCGACGGCAGGCTCTATGTCCTCGGCGGCTACGAGCAAACGTCGATCGAGGCCGTCTTCATAGGCCACGGCGCGCTGAGGTTTACCCCCCCGGATGATGTCGAAGCCGGGCAGCTCGAGCTGTTCACGGGCGCCCGCGAGTTGGACGAATCGATCACCGAGATTTCCTTCGCAACCACCAGCGATTTCGTGGTCGCGGCGATTCGCTCGCGGGAAAGCGATGGTTCGGTCGATCTCGAGCAGGAGCAACGAGCTCGCGAGCGCGCGGCCAAGTGGATCGCCGGCTACGAACGGGAACTTCTTGGTGTGGAGGTCGCGTTGCTGCACGACGCGATCGCCGATCCAGTGTACGACGGTTTCTTCGCTGCCACGGTCAGGGGTGAAGACCTCGAAGACTTTCTGCTCTCCGTCGATCCATCCGCCGCCGAACCGGTCACGTTGGGACAATTCGTCCGTCTAGAGATGACCGAAAAAGAGGAACGCAGGGGGAGGAAAGCGCTCCACAAGGCTCAGAAGAAGGGGCGGTTCATCGGGGTCGAACTCGAGGAACTGGGCACGTTCGACACGTGGGTCTCCTCACACCTGGTCGATACGGACGGGGTGACGTTCGGCGGGACACCGGGGTTCACGCCGCGGCACTACGAGATGGCCGTCGATATCACAAGAGAAGGCCGGATCGACGTGACCTGCAAGATCAATCTGGAATCGTTGTCCGGACTCCACAAGAGCATCGCCTTCGAATTGGATTCCGACCTCGTCGTCAAGGCTGTGGTTGACGCCTCCGGTAACGCGTTGTTCCACTATCAGGTCGGCGACGAATTCTGGGTATTCCTCGAGCAACCCGTTCCCGCCGACCAACCCTACGAGATCGAGATCCGCTACGCCGGTCTCGCACTCACCAAGGTCATCGCCAAGGCATACACGTTGCGTAACCCCACGGGGTGGTATCCACGTATCGGGTTGTCGGATCTGGCCACCTACGACGTGTCGTTCATGCCGCCACCCAACTACGATCTCGTGGCCAGCGGCAAGGCCGTGAGCAAGAGCAGGTTCCGATTCGACCAACCCGTCGGGTACTTCAGTTTCGAGATGGGCGACTACGATATCGAGTACTTCAATGTCGGTGATGCCGTCCGGGTGACGATCGCCTGGGACAAAGTCGCCAAAAAGTCGGGCGACGATCTGGAGGGTCTGATCAAGAGCGTGCTCGGCGATGTGCTGAGCTACTACGACAAGACACTCGGCGACTACCCGTTCGATTTCCTGACCGTCGTCACCGTGCCGCGCGACTACGCGCAGAGCCTTCCGGGTTTCATCACGCTTCCCAGCAGCATCACCAGCGGGCTGAATATTTTCCAGCAGTTTTACGTCACCGATCCGCGGATGATCATCGCCCACGAACTGGCACACCAGTGGTGGGGACACATCGTGATGTTCGACAGTTATCGCGACCAGTGGATCAGCGAGGCGATGGCGAGCTATTCCGCGTCGGCATGGGTGCACGCGTCCATTGCACCCGAGTACCGACCCACCGTCGACCTGACGTCGGGTTGGTGGGTCAGCCTCAACGCCAGAACGGCCTCGCAACGCACCGTCGATTCGCTGGGCCCGCTGGTGCTCGGAGCGAGACTCGATTCGTCACACTACGCCGCTTATCTTCCAATCGTCTACAAGAAGGGCGCCGTGGTGCTCAACACGCTCGCCGAGGCATTCGGCGAGGAGAATTTCCTCAAAGTGCTCAACAAGATCATCGAGCACAGTCGGGGCAAAGTCGTTTCCACCGATGCCTTGCTGCAGATGGTCGAGCGAGTCACCGGCCAGGACCTCGCATGGTTCCGTGACCGCTACATTTATGGTACCGGAATCCCCAAGGTCTACTATTCCTACACCCTGAACGAGGTTGACGCCGGGAAATGGAACGTGAGGGTCGATCTTGAACAGGAGGCGCCGTTCATCCGTCGCTACAAGCTCGTGCGCGTGGACAGCGTGTGGGATTTCGAGATCTCGACCGAGAGCATGTTCGACACGGACGAGACTATTCTCGCGATACCGGTGCAGATTCGCGTTAAGGAGAAAGAAGACAAGGAAGCTAAACAGAAGAAACACAAAAGTGCCTCCGAGGTGATCACCGAACTGGCGCGTGTGATGGCCGGCGAGGCAACGTCCGACGAAAAGCTCGCCGAGGGCATGATCGTTTTCCGCGGTACCGCCGACACGGTCGATTTCGATCTACCGTTCGAACCGGCCGCCGTTTGGTTGGATCGGAGGTCCGACGTCTACGGCAGGTTCTACGATGCGAGCCGGTGGCCACGATATACATTGACGCGCAAGGCGTTCGCCGCCGAAAACGCCGGCGACTACGACAAGGCTGCACGGCTTTACGAGAAAGCGATCGAGGCCGAGTACTACGTTCCCATCGACCCCGACGACTACGACGCGGACGACGACAAGGATGACAGCGAAAGCGCGGCGGTGGCCGCTCGCGTGCTTCTCGCCGAGATGTACTTGCGTTCCGGGGACCACGACCTAGCCGCCATCCAGCTCGACAAGGTCGAGGCGAAGCCGAAGAAATACCGGCGCGTCTACCGCGAGGAGATCGAGGTGGCGCGTAGCCGGATCGATCTCGGCAGCGGTGACTATTCGGCCATCGTGGAGCGGTTGCGCAAACGGCTCCGTGGGCGCGACCGGATGCGCTCGATCGAGGGCTACGCCGTGCTCGCAGTGGCCGCTCACGAAATCGGCGACGACGAGATCTACAAGAAAGCTGCCAAGATGGCCGAGAAGAACGGCGTGGACATCGACGCCCTGCAGGAACTGCGTGACTGAAGCTCTTAGCGGGCCTGCTACGATGACAACGAATTTTGTACCGTTCCAAGCATAAACTCGACGATGCGAATCGAGAAGTAAAGTGAGCAGTTTCGAACGACAACTCGAGAAAGTGAAAACCGAACCCGGTTTCATCGCGGCACTCGACCAGAGTGGCGGCAGCACGCCGAACGCGCTCCGACTTTACGGGGTTGCCGGGGATGCCTGGTCGAACGACGATGAGATGTTCGCGCTCGTGCATGAGATGCGCACCAGGACCATCACCAGCCCGGCGTTCGGCGGTGAGCGGATCCTCGGAGCCATCCTGTTCGAAAACACCGTCGACCGGGAGATCGAGGGCCGGCCGACGGCGGAATACCTGTGGCAGGTCAAGAACGTGGTCCCGTTTCTCAAGGTGGACAAGGGCATGGCGGACGAGAAGGACGGGGCCCAGGTCATGAATCCGATCCCCGATCTGGGGGCATTGCTCGACAAGGCAAAGACCAACGACATCTTCGGCACGAAAATGCGATCCGTCATCAAGCGGGCCGATCCGGCGGGTGTCTCCGCGGTCGTGCGCCAGCAGTTCGCGATCGGCCGCGAGATCATCTCCGCCGGACTGGTCCCGATCATCGAGCCCGAGGTCGACATCCATTCCCCCGACAAGGCCGCGGCCGAAGATCTGCTGCTCGCGAGCATCATGGGAGAGTTGAACGACCTCGGCAAGGATGAAGGGGTGATGCTGAAGCTGACCCTGCCGGAGCAGGACAATCTCTACATGGATTGTATCGAGCATCCGAACGTG
>Ga0114950_10000995_pt1 | contig 20869 bp, 13 predicted proteins | sample N075metaG_FD_83503 | JGI IMG/M metagenome (GOLD analysis project Ga0114950, IMG submission 83503) | Deep subsurface microbial communities from Kermadec Trench to uncover new lineages of life (NeLLi) - N075 metaG | ecosystem: Environmental > Aquatic > Marine > Ocean trench > Sediment | place... | reverse complement strand
TTCGACGACGATCTCGACGGCGCGCTCGAGGCGGCGCACCAGGCGGTCAGCAGCGATCCGGCCCTCTGGGACGGGAGCTTTCTGCAGGCCGCGGTGCTGTGGATGCAAGACGATCCGGGCGCCGCCCTCGCGCCGTTGCGCCAGGCGCTATGGCTCGAGCCGGGAGTGGCGGCGACGCAACACCTCGGCTGGCAGCTGAGCGTCGAGCTCGGCGACCTCGAGACGGCGTGGGATCATGCCATCCGTGCCCAGCTCGCCGGCGCCGACATGAAAGCAGAAATGGAGCTGCTGGCGGCGCGCTCGGTGCCGCCGGCAGACGTGGAGGCCAGGCTCAACGTCCCGCGCGTGTTTGTCGAGGGTCCGCGCAGCGACGACCCGGAACGCTACGCGCGTCTCGCGGCCGTGGTGCGCGCCCTGTCGCGCTCCGTCTCCGATTCGCCGCTGCTCGGCCTGGTGCGCTATCCGCTCGGCGCCGACTACTTCCTCTACATCGACGCCAAGGATCCCGACCGGCGGCGTCCGGGGGCGCTGGAGTCGCGACTCGAGCTCTACAACTATGCCGATCGACGTCTGTGGCGCCGGGAGATGGACATCGACGATCTGGCCAGCGAGCAAGCGATCGCCGACGCGGTTCGCCGGGCGCTGGTGGAGCTGGAAGAATGGCTCGGAAAGGAGCGCTGAGTTGTCCGAGTTCGAGCTTTCAGAAGAAGCTATGCGGGCCATCGTCGACGCGGCGATGGACCGCATCGTCGAGTTCATCGGTACGCTTCCGGCGCAGCCGTCGGTCCGGCTCGACGGCGCCGAGGAGCTGGCGCGCTCGCTGATGGAGCCTTTGCCCGAAGACGGTGAGCCCTATGAGGGCCTTCTCGAGCGCCTTTTCGACGACGTCATCCCTGTCGGGTTCAACACCGCTGGGCCCGGCTATCTCGCCTACATTCCCGCCGGCGGCCTTTTCCAGTCGGCGGTGGGCGACTTCATCGCCGAGTCGGTGAATCGCTACACGAGCATCTGGCTCCCGGCGCCCGGCTTGGCGCAGATCGAAGCGGTCGTCGTGCGCTGGTTCTGCGAGATCGTCGGCTATCCGGACGAGGCGCTCGGCCTGTTGACCACCGGTGGCTCGATGGCCAACTTCACGGCGATCTTCACGGCGCGCCGCGAGCGACTCGAAGAGAATTTCCTCGGCGGCACGATCTACGTTTCCGATCAGGTACACCATTCCATCCAGAAGGCGGCGATGCTCGCCGGGTTCCCAGCTTCGAGCGTACGGGTCGTCGGCAGCGACGGCGACTACCGCATGGATCTGGGCGAGCTGCAGGACATGATCGCCGCCGATCGCGCCGCCGGCGGCCGACCGTTCTTCGTCGTCGGCAGCGCCGGCACGGTGAATACGGGGGCGGTCGACGACCTGGCGGGGATCGCCGCGATTGCCGCTGCTCACGACCTGTGGTTCCACGTCGACGCGGCGTACGGCGGGTTCTTCGCGCTCACCGATCGTGGCCGCGAGGTGCTCGCCGGGATCGAGCTCTCCGACTCGATGTCGCTCGATCCCCACAAGTCGCTGTTCATTCCCTACGGCACCGGCTCGTTGCTCGTGCGCGAACGGGAGACGCTGTCGCGGGCCCACGCCATTGAGGCTGAGGCCGGCTACCTGCCGAACATGAGGGAGCATTCCGACTTCGTCGACTTCAGCGAGATCTCGCCGGAGCTATCGCGCGGCCACCGCGGGTTGCGCATCTGGCTGCCCCTCAAGATGCACGGCGCCGGAGCGTTCCGCCGCCAGCTCGACGAGAAGCTCGATCTGGCCCGCTGGATCACCGAACGGTTGCGTGAGATCGACGGCATCGAGATCGTCGCCGCCCCGCAGCTATCGCTGGTGGCCTTCCGGTTGCGGCGCCCCGATCTCAGCGGCGACGACCTCAACGAGCTCAACCGGCGGTTCCTGGACGCGGTTAACGATCGTCGACGGATCTTCATCAGCCATGCGGTCGTGGGCGGGGAGTACGTCCTGCGCCTCTGCGTGCTGTCGTTTCGCACCCACATGCCGGCCATGGAGCTCGCGCTCGAGGACATCCGCGCGGTGGTCGAGGAGCTTCGTCCCAGCGCGTGACCCAGGGCACACATGGCTCGGTTGTGCACGTGACCAGCGATCGCTGAGACTGCCACACTGAGGGGCATGGCAATCACGCTCCTCGTTGCCGCGCTCTTTCTCGCCTACGTCAACGGCGCCAACGACAACCCCAAAGGCGTTGCCACGCTGATCGGCAGCCGCACGACCGGCGTCGGCGAGGCGCTGGCCTGGGCGACGGCCACAACATTCGCCGGCAGCCTGGGTGCGATCTTCGTCGGCAAGGCGCTCATCGGCACCTTCAGCGGCAAGGGACTCGTACCCGAGGCGACGACGACGGATCCGGGATTTTTGGCTTCGGTGGGTCTCGGTGCGGCGATCACGGTTGCCCTGGCGACCCGTATCGGCATGCCGATCTCGACGACGCACTCTCTCATCGGCGCACTGGTCGGTGCCGGCTGGGTGTGGGTTGGCTCTGATCTGCAAGTAGCGCACCTCGGCAAGGTCTTCGTTCTGCCGCTGGTGACATCGCCCTTGCTTGCCCTGGCGATCACCATTCCCTTGTATCGGGCGGCGCGATCGACACGCCTCCGCCTCGGCGTCACTGCCGAGACGTGCATATGTGTGGGCCCGGAGTTGCGTCCGGCGACGGGCGGCATCATCAGTCGTCGAAGCGTTGCGGCCGTTGCCGTCGAGCCCGTCTGGACCGTCCGTACCGGAGTCGTTGACGATTGCATGACCGTTTATCGGGGCACCGTGTTGGGCTTCGATGCCCAATGGCTTCTCGATCGCGCCCACTTCGTCACCGCTGGAGCGGTCGGTTTTGCACGCGGTCTCAATGATGCCCCCAAGATCGCCGCGATCCTGCTGGTGGCGCGCGGCATCTCGGCGTGGGGAGGTGTCATGGCGGTCGCGATTGCGATGGCGGCCGGTGGTTGGCTGGCATCCCGGCGGGTCGCGGCGACGATCAGCTACCAGATCACCGACATGAACGCCGGCCAGGGGTTCGTTGGTAACCTGGTGACCGCGGTGCTGGTTTCGGGCGCCTCGTGGTACGGCGTACCGGTATCGACGACCCACGTGTCGATCGGCGCCCTGTTCGGGATCGGTGCGGTCAACGGCAAGGCCCACTGGCGCACGATCGGAACCATTCTCTTGGCCTGGGTGACGACCCTTCCCGTGGCCGCCGCCAGCGGCGCGCTCGTCGCTTGGATCATCCACGCCTCTGTCGCCTGACCCCGCTTCGGGGCCGGCGAGCGCCGTGCCCTCGCGACGAAGGGCGTCGAGACATCCAGGCTAGTACTCCGAAGGGTGGAGCAGGCGGACATAGGCGTTGCTCCAGTTGCGAAAGTCCTGCTCGAGCAGGAGCAACTTGCCGCTGTTGTCGATGTAGACGTCCTCGTAGTTGTCGAGGGAATCGATCTTGATGGCCTCGTAGGTCCTCCCGCCGATCTCGATCTCTTCGAGTCCCTTGAACTCGAGCTTGCCGCGCACCACGTCGGTACGGCGGCCGCCGCGCGGGTCGCCGCGTCGCCCGCGCCGCCGTGCCTGCTGGCGGCCGATCCGGTTGGGCCGCAGCGATAGGAACTCCATCTTGGTGACGCCGATGGCCTGGAAGATCGCCGCCGGAATCGTGATCAACGCCGGGTTTTCGGTCTCGGAGATGAACACTCCGGAGGGGATGGCGCGGTTGAGCGCGTCGTGCTCGGGGAGACGGAAGTTGAAGCTGCTCTCCTCGACGCCTTCCGGGGCGCGGAACAGGTAGGCGCCGCCGAGCCAGCGCAGGCGGCCGCGCTTGTTGACGAAGTCGGTGGCGGATTCCTCATCAGGGCCGCCGCCGTAACGCACCTCGACCGGGAAGCCGTAGTGGTTGACGGTCACCGACATCGTGGCGCGAAAGCTGTCCATGGACCCGCGGCTGTTCGGGTTGATCAACGACAGCTCGCGGCCGTAGGTGAAGGAATACAGCGGCATGCCGCTGTTGGCATTGAAGATCTCGTCGAGGCGAATCGTCCACATCTCGAACTCGCCGGCGCGAAAGATGCGGTCGGGGCCGCGCGCGTAGCGACGCTCCTCGCCGAGCCGGAAGCCGAAGGCCTCGTGCTGCGGCGCGACGACCTCGGCGCGGTACTCGGGGCGTTCCTGCTGCCCTTGTTGTTGCTGCGCCGCCGAGGGATCGGCCATCGTGGCCGTCGCGGCCATCGCGGCTGCTACCGCAACGCGACGCCGGCCCCGAGAGGCGCGCTGACTCACCGGCCGTTACCCATCAGCGCCAACGCTCCAACGGTCGCCTCGACGATAACGTGCCCCTGGAACCCGGAACGGGCCCGCGCCGGCGTCGGGTAGCCGGGGACGACCATCTCTCATACTTTTCCCGTCTTGTCCTGGAAGGGGTGGAAGCTCGAGACTCTGGATATTGTGACTCTATTCTGCTCTGATTCGGCGAAAATTTCACCGGTATCCGTCGTTACGGGTCTCATCAGGGCGTGCGGAGAGGGAGGGATTTCATGATCAGCAGCGTTGCGGCCGCAGGACTCGTCGCGATCCGCGCGGTAGGCTTCCCGACCATGCACGCTCACGAGCCGACACGCGACGCGATCATCGAGGCGGCCGAAGCGATCATGGTCGCGGCGCCCGGCTGCGCCCTGATCACGATCGGGCCCGACGGCGCTCCGCAGGCTCGCATGATGAACCCGTTCCCGCCCGAGAGCCTCACCGTCTGGATGGCGACCAACCGCGATACCCGCAAGGTCGCGGAGATGCGTGCCGACCCGCGCGTCACTTTGGTCTATTTCGACGCCGCCGATCCCGGCTACGCCACTTTGATCGGGAGGGTGCGCCTTGTCGACGATCCGGTCGAGAAACGGGCGCGCTGGAAACATGAGTGGTCGATGTACTACCCGGGCGGACCGGAGGGGGCGTCGTATCTGTTGATCGAGTTCGTGCCGGATCGTCTCGAGGTGGTGAGCGTCACACACGACATCGCCGCCGACCCGCTCGCCTGGAAGGCGGCCGTCGTCGAATTCGAGCGCCGCGGAACCGGTGCCGCGAGCGGAGCCGAGTGTTGACGAGGCATCCGTGCCGCCGACCCCGGCGGAATCGTCACCCGTCCCCCGGAACAAGCGCCCGCCGGCGCCCACTGATGTCGCTGCCCGTGCCCGGGAACAATCGTTCGCCGGCGACGTAATTCTCCTGACGGCATGCTCACCGGTAGAGTAAATTCACAAAGAGCTTTGAACGTCCCCGGAGGGATTTCCTCGTGATTGGCAGTCAGCTCGCCCACTACAAGATCATCGACAAGCTCGGTACCGGCGGCATGGGCGAAGTGTACGTCGCTCAGGACACCAAGCTGAACCGCAGGGTGGCGATCAAGATCCTGCCGGAGGACCTCGCCCTCGATCCCGAGCGCCGCGAGCGCTTCGAGCGCGAGGCCAAGACGATCGCGGCGCTGAACCACCCGAACATCGTCACGATCTACTCGGTCGAGGAAGCCGACGGCCTCCACTTCATCACTATGGAGCTGGTCGAGGGCGAGCCTCTGGCCGACAAGATCCCCGACCATGGCTTCACACTCGACGAGTTTTTCAAGCTCACCGTGCCGATGGTCGAGGCGCTCGACGCGGCCCACAAGAAGGGCATCACCCACCGCGACATCAAACCCAGCAACGTGATGGTCACTGACGAGGGGCGGGTGAAGGTTCTGGACTTCGGCCTCGCCAAGCTCACCGGCAAGGAGGCCCCGCTCGACCCGTCGGAAGCCGCGACGATGCTGGCGAGCAGCGACCTGACCGAGCAGGGCCAGATCCTCGGCACGGTGACCTACATGTCGCCCGAGCAAGCCGAGGGCAAGGTGGTCGACAGCCGGACCGACATCTTCTCGCTCGGCGTCGTGATGTACGAGATGGCCACCGGCGAGGCGCCGTTCAAGGGCGACACGAAGATCTCGGTGATCACCTCGATCATGCGCGATACGCCGCCGCCGGTAAACGACCTCAACCACGAGTTGCCGCAGCACCTCGGCCGGGTCGTGAACCGGAGCATGGCGAAGGACCCCGCCCGCCGCTACCAAACCGCGAGCGATCTGCGCGTCGAGCTCGAAGGGCTGAAAGACGAGATCGCGACCAGCGAATTGCGGCAAAGCGCCATGGATCTGAAGGCGCCGCCGGCCTCGCACATTCCTTCTGTCGTCAAGTACGTCGCCGCGGCGGCCTTGGTGCTGGGGATCGTCGCGGTGCTCGCCTGGTTGGGTCCGAGCTTCATCGGTCGTGACGACGGAGAGCCGACGCCGGTCACCGTGGCGGCCGGTGGCAAGCCCTCCCTCGCGGTTCTGTATTTCGAGAACCTCAGCGGCGACGAGAACCTCAACTGGCTGCGCACCGGGCTCACCGAGATGCTGGTGACCGACCTGGCCCAGTCGCCCAACCTGCGGGTGCTCGGCACCGATCGGTTGCACCAGATCCTCGAGGATATCGGCGCCGCCGATGACGAGATGACCTCGTCGTCGGTCGTTGAAGCGGTGGCGGCGCAAGGCCGGGTCGAGAACGTCCTTCTCGGTAGCTTTGCGCGCGCCGGCGAGACGATCCGTATCAGTGCCCGCCTGCAGGTCGCCGCGACCGGCGAGATCCTGAGCTCGGAGACCGTCGAGGGTGTCGGCGAGGAGAGCATTTTCCGGCTCGTCGACGACCTCACCCGGCGCATCAAGTCGCAGTTCGACATGCCTGACGTGATGCTGGCCGCCGACGTTGATACCGACTTGAGCGATGTCACCACCGACTCCGTGGAGGCGTACCGTAACTACGCCGAAGGGATCATGCTGCACGAGCAGTTACGCACCGCGGAGGCGATCCCGCTGCTGGAGCGCGCCGTCGAGATCGACCCGAACTTCGCCATGGCGCTCGCCAAGCTCGCCACCGCCTACAACAACATCGGCGATGACGCGATGTCGCGCGAGTACTCGCAGCGCGCCATGGACAATCTCGACCGGGTCAACGACCGCGCGCGGTACTACATCGAGGGCCGTCATTACTCGATGGACGAGGAAACCATTGAAGAGGGAATCGCCGCCTACCAGAAGGCCGTCGACGCCTACCCGGACCACACTGCGGCACGCAACAACCTTGCCCAGCAGCTCATGATCCTGGAGCGTTTCGACGAGGCCATCGGGCACCTCGAGGAGCTGCGAAGCTCAGGAATGAAGTTCCCCGCCACCTATTCGAGCCTGGCGACGGCCTACGGGATGACCGGGCGGTTCGACGAGGGCCTCGTCGTCTTGCGGGAATACGCCCGGCAAAACCCCGACAACGCGGCCGGCCACCGCAACGTTGCCGGCCACCTGCTGTGGGCCGGCCGCCTCGATGAGGCGGTCGACGAGCTGGCGAGGGCCGAGGCGGCGGGCTCGCCGGTTTTCGAGATCGCCGGCCTGCGCTGGCAGGCCGCGGCGTTGGCGGACGATTGGGAGACAGCCTCCGGAGTAGCCGCGTTGCTTGCCGACGGTGAGGATCCCCGCTCGCGCGCCACCGCCTTGGTCGCGGTGTTCGCCCAATCGTTGTTCCAGGGCGACCCAGAGGGTGCGCAGGAAGCGATCGACGATCTGGTCACTTTACGCGACGGCCAGTTCCAAGGCCAGGCGCTGAACTTTCGCGTTACGATGCAGCTCGATCTGGCGGACTTCGAGGGCGCTCTCGAAAGCGGGCGCAGACTCCAGGACGCCGCGGACGGCGATTTCGGCTCGATCTTATCGGGCCTCGGTGCACGAGCGATGGCTCTTGCCGGGCGGGGGGACCGTGACGCCTCCGACGTGATCATCATCGAGATGTTCGAGCTCGCCCAACAGATCTCCATCCCGGAGCGTCTGTTACAGCGCCAGGAGCGAGCGTTTCGCGCCCGGGTGGCCTTTTATGCCGCCGACTGGGCGCAGGTGATCGCGCTGCTCGAGCCCGCGCTGGAGCGCATGCCGGCCATGGAGCAGCTCGGCAACAGCGAGCGCACGCGGCTCCAGTACAACCTGGGTATCGCCCACTACGAGAGCGGCGATCTCGACGCCGCCGAGGCTTCCCTGCTCAAGGGGCTCGAACAGGCGGGCCGCATGTACGACCCGATCGCCACCGTCCGCAGCCTGTGGCATCTGGGTCGGATCTACGAGTCCCGCGGTGATGAGGCCCGGGCGCGGCAGTACTATCAGCGCTTCGTCGAGTACTGGGGTGGGGGCGACATCGACGAGGCCAACGTCGAGCACGCCGAGGATTTTCTCGATCGCACCGGGTGAGACGGCGCCGCGACCCGGGTATCAAATCCGCCGTCAGACCCGCGGTCGCGTGGGCGGGCCAACCGCCCGGCCACGCGACGCGCCGGCAAGAGCTCAACGGTTACCCGCCGCCATGCGCGTCGCCTCGGGCAAGGCGCGCAGCCGCGCCATGCTGATGATCCCGAACAACGGGCCGATCGCCAGCGACGCGAAGGCCCACTCCCAGCCGACCCACTCGACGAGCGGCGGGATCATCCAGATCGTCACCATCGTCAGCAGGAAACCCATGGCCGTCTGCACGGTCAACGCCGTGCCGATGTGCTCGGGGTCGGTGAGCTCGGTGATCGCGGTGCTGAACTGGGCGCTGTCGGCGACCACTGCCACACCCCAGACCAGACACAGCAAGGTGAGCAGCGCCGGTGATCCGAGCAGGAACCCGGCTACCAGGCAACAGGCGCCGGAGATGATCAAGCTGCCGATCGATACCGTGGTCCGCCCCCAGCGGTCGGCCCAGATACCGGCGACCACGCTGCCGACCGCCCCCACCGCGATGGTTGCGAAGCCGGCGACCCGCGCCGCGCTCTCGCTCCAACCGGCCTGTTGGTAGCTCATCAGCAGAAACAGGGGAATCCAGGCCCACATCGCGTACAGCTCCCACATGTGGCCGAGGTAGCCGAGGTTAGCCAAGCGCAACGGCTTCTGGCTCAGGGCTCGGGCGGCGTAGTGCCAGCTAAAGTCGCTGGTCGCGGGAAGCACCGGCCCGGGCCGCAGGAAGGCGCCGGCGATGGCGGCGCCGACGATCGCCGATGCTGAGGCGACGAGCAGCACGCTACGCCAGGGAGGCATCCCGGATTCGCCACCGAGAAAGGGTAGGGCGTTGATCAGGTGGGGGGATGCCGAGCCGATCGTCAGCGCCCCGACCAGCAGGCCGATGCCGAGGCCCCGGTCTTCCTTGCACCACGTTGCCACCAGTTTCATTCCGGGTGGATAGACGCCCGCCAGGCAGACGCCGGTCAGCACCCGCAACACCATCACGGCGTCGGGCGAGTCGGCGAACAGCGCGATGGCGGCGTTGAACAGGGCGCCGGCGAGGGCGCTGGCGGCGATCAGGTGCTGGGGCTGGACGCGGTCGGCGAGGTTGATCGCGGCACTGATCAGCGCGCCGATGACGAAGCCGGCCTGCACCGTCATCGTCAGCCATGCCTGCTGATTCCCGGTCAGGCCCCACTCCGAGGTCAGCTGCGGCACCACCGCGGGGGCGGAGAACCAGAGTCCCTTGGCGAGCAGCACGGAGATGGTCAGGAGCCAAAGATTGCGCCACTTCTCGCTCATCCGGCGGAGCGTAGCAGGCCGCGGTGGATCCATCACACCGTCGCCGAACAGGTCCCCTGGGAGCGTCGGCGGCGTGACTCTGTGCCGGTTGGCTGCTTTGTCGCCGGCTCGACACTGGTCGACGCGACGCTCGCGGTTGGCGAACGGGCCAACTCTTGTCAGACTGGCGCCCGAATCCCCACGTGAAGCGTTCATCCACAGGCAGCGCAACAGGAGGCTGGCCCGCATGGCATACCACCGATTCCCTCACCCACACCGGATTGCCCGGTTCCTGACCCTCGCCGTCGTCGCGGCTCTGGTGATTCCGCCGATGGTTCTGAGCAGCTCGGCCACCGCCACCAACCTCGCCGCCGAAGGCTGGATGTCGGCGAGCGCCGCGGCCACCGGCTGGGAAGCCGAGTACCGGGCCGCCGTTCGCGCCCAACGCGGCGGCCGCGGTGATGGCGGCGGCCAGCAGAACGGGACGCCGCCGACGATCGAGGAGCATACCGCCGACATGGAGTCGATGGACGGCTTCATGCCGATGTACTGGGACGCCGACGCGGGTGAGCTCTTCATGGAGATCAGCCGCTGGAACGAGGACTTGCTCACCCTCATGGGTCTGGGCACCGGTCTGGGCTCGAACGACATCGGCCTCGACCGGGGCGCCGGGCAGGGCAGCCGGATCGTCTATTTCGAGCGGGTCGGACCCAAGATCTTCATGGTGCAGCCCAACTATCGCTTCCGCTCGAGCTCCGATAACCCCGAGGAAGTGCGCGCCGTCACCGATGCCTTCGCCCCGGCGATCCACTGGGGATGGACGCCCGCGGCGCAGACCGGCGACCGCGTGCTCGTCGACATGACGCCGTACTTGCTCACCGATCACACCGGCATCGCCAACCGGCTCGGCGACTATCGTCTCGAGGGTAGCCGTAGCGCCGTGTACATGCCGATGACGATGAACTTCCCCGAGAACACGGAGATGGAAGTTTCGCTCACCTTCGTCAGGAGCGGCGGTGGCGGCGGCCGCGGTGGCGGCGGTGGTCGCGGCGGTGGTCGCGGTGGCTTCGAGGGCGTCGGCGCGGTAGCGGCTTCGGCCGCGGCGCCGACTCTGCGGATCCATCACGCTTTCGTGCAGCTCCCCGACGATGATTACGTGCCGCGCGAATACGATCCGCGCTCGAGCCTGGGCGGCAACACCTATCAGGACTACTCGGTGCCGTTGGGGACGTCGCTGACCCAGCGCTCCATCCGCCGGCATCGACTCGAGAAGGTCGATCCTTCCGCCGCCAGGTCCGAGGCGGTCGAGCCGATCATCTACTACCTCGATCCGGGCGCTCCGGAGCCGGTTCGCACCGCATTGCTCGAAGGCGCTCGCTGGTGGAACCAGGCCTTCGAGGCGGCCGGGTATATCGACGCTTTCCAGGTCGAGTTGCGGCCACCCGATGTTTCGAGCTTCGACATCCGCTACAACGTCATCAACTGGGTGCACCGTTCGACGCGGGGCTGGAGCACCGGCGGCGGGGTGACCGACCCCCGCACCGGCGAGATCATGAAGGGCCAGGTGACGCTGGGCTCGCTGCGCGTCCGGCAGGACTACATGATCGCCGAGGGCCTGCTGGCCCCGTACGTCAACGGCGATGAGACGCCGCCCGAGCTCGCCGACTGGGCGCTGGCCCGGGTCAGCCAGCTTTCGGCCCACGAGGTCGGCCACACCATCGGCTTCGGCCACAACTACTACGACAGCTCGCTCGGCCGCACCTCGGTGATGGACTACCCGCATCCGTACATCACCTGGACCGAATCAGGCGGCTTCGACTTCTCCGAGGTCTACGAGCGGGAGATCGGCGAGTGGGACAAGATCGGAGTGGCCTACGGCTATCAGGATTTCCCCGAGGGTACGGACGAGTCCGAGGCCCTGCAGGTGATCCTCGCCGAGGCCTGGGCGCAGGACCTGCGCTACATGACCAACCAGGACATGAGCGCCCAGCCGCGCGTCAACCAGTGGTCCAACGGCATGAATCCGGCCGCCGAGCTCGACCGTATGATGGAAGTGCGTCGCGCGGCGCTGGATCGTTTCGGCGAGCGCAACATCAAGCTCGGCGAGCCGATGGCGCTGATGGAAGAGGTCCTGGTGCCGCTGTACCTGCACCACCGCTACCAGGTCAGCGCCGCGGCCTCGCCGCTCGGCGGCAGCAACTACATCTATTCGCTGCGCGGCGATCAGCGCACGCCGTTCGAGCCCGTATCGCGCGCCGATCAGATGGCCGCGCTGGGTTCCCTTCTGGCGACGATCTCGGCCAGCGAGCTGGTGTTGCCCGACAGCGTGGTGACGATGCTACCGCCCCGCCCGACCGGCTACGGTCGCAACCGCGAGCTGTTCCCCCGCTACACGGGATCGACCATGGACGTGATCACGCCGGCCGTGGTGGCCTCCGATCACACCATCGGCGAGATCCTCAACGGCCAGCGCGCCGCCCGACTGGTGCAGCAGCACGCCATCGACGAATCCTTGCCGGGCCTCGAGGAGGTCATCGACGAGCTCCTCGACGCCACCTTCGGCGCCCATCCGGCGAACAGCTACGAGGCCGAGATCAACCGCGCCGTCGAGCGCGTCGCGGTGGAAAACCTCATGCAGCTCGCCGGCGGCGCCCAGATGCCCCAGGTTCGCGCCATCGCCACCTTGGCTCTCGAGCGCCTCGACCACCGCATGCAGTCGGAGAACGGTGTCTCGGCGGGCGACGCGGCGCACTACAACCTGGTGGCCCGCGACATCGAGCGTTTCCTGTCGCGGCCGGCCGGTGTCTACACCCAGGCGGCGACGCCGGGAGCGCCCCCGGGCGCGCCGATCGGCGAGCCCGCCCTTGACTACATCGGAAACTGGTCGGGCGCCGGCGTCCGTGGCTTCAACACGATGCTGGGCCTGGAGCCGTACTGCTCGCAGGACGAGCTCTTCTACCGATAGGCTCAATCAAACGGCGCCGCGGACCCGGTTACGGCCCGCGGCGCCGCCGACATCGCTGGGCGGAAGTATCGGTCCCATGGCCGTCTCATCCTACCGAAGCGAGACGGCAGGCCAGCGCGATTTGCCGGGGACATCTGATGCGTTGCCTGCTAGCATCTGATGCATGGCAAGAACTACGTTGGATATCGATACACCCGTCTTGCAGGAGCTCAAGCGTTTGCAGCGAACCGAAAGGAAGCCCCTCGGCCGGCTGGTGTCAGATCTCCTGTGTGAGGCGCTCGGGAGCCGTAGACAACCTTCTGGCCCGCGAGAGCTGTTGTGGAGGGCCCAGGATATGCGCGCTCGCGTCGACATCGGCGACAAGGAAGCACTGCACGCTGCGCTCGAGGACGAGGATTCGTGAGCTTCGCCGTTGACGCCAACATCCTTCTGTACGCGTCGGATACTTCCTCGCCGTTCCACGAGCAGGCACGCGCTTTCTTGCACGAGCGGGCCGCCGGCGCCGAGCTCTTCTGCCTCGGCTGGCCGACGTTGATGAGTTACCTGCGAATCGCAACACATCCTGGTATCTTCGCCAAACCACTGACCCCAGCGACGGCCGCCGGCAACGTAGAGTCCCTCCTGTCGCTCCCCAACGTGCGTGCGCTGGGCGAGGGCGAACGATTCTGGGAGTGCTATGCGGAAGTGACCCGCGGCGTCGTCGTGCGCGGCAACCTGACGCCCGACGCACATCTCGTCGCTTTGCTGCTCGAGCATGGCGTTCGGCTGCTCTATTCCAACGACAGCGACTTCAAGAAGTTCTCGGCGATCGACGCCCGCAGTCCCTTCGACGCCTGAGCGACCGTCGCGTCGCCGCGTCGCGCTCCCGAAGTCGACTCTTGCCTCCGGGATTCTCCGGCTACCCTTCCGACATCGTCGAGCGAGCCCGTGACATCCACGACGCCGACGAGGGCACCACAGCCCGTGACGCCCTGCGATTGTGCCGTGCGCCATGCAAAGGCGGCGCGTTCAAGTAGGCCAAGCCGCACCGGCGACGGAGCCGGGGATAGTTGCTGAGGTAGAAGGAACTGACGTGGTTCTACAGATCGCTTTACGTGGTTTCACGGAGGCGGCAAAGCTGGCAAGAACAGAGATCTTGAAAGACACTCCTTCGTGCCTGTGGATGACCGATCGGCGTGATCGCACGCGGCGTCCGCCGCACCCTTTGCAGTGGAGGAACCGATATGAAACACCGCACCGTTTACCTGCTTCTCGCGGCGGTTGGAATCGTCGCCCTGGCCGGTGTCGTTCCGGTCGTCGGGCAGCAGATCCAGGTCACCGAGGAAGTCGTCGTCCGCGTCATCAACCTGGAGGCCGTGGTTACCGATCGCGATGGCATCCGCGTGCCCGATCTCAGCCGCGGTGACTTCGTCCTGTACGTCGACGGCGAAGAGGTTGGGATCGACTACTTCACCGAGATCCGCGAAGGCAACGTCATCGATTCGGCCTCCGGCGTTCCCGATCTCTCCGGGGTGCCCAACGTGGGCGCGAACTTCCTCATCTTCATCGACGAGTTTTTTCCCATCGGCCGCGACAAGGAACAGGTGCTGAGGGCGATCGCCGAGCGAATCGGCGACAACATGGAGGCAAACGATCGGATCGCGATCGTCGCCTGGAACGGTGAGGGGATCGAGACGATCATTGATTGGACGAGCTCGGTCGACGAGGCTTCTGCGGCCATGGAAGTGGCCCTGGAGCGCGAGTCCTTCGGCCTGCGCCGCGAGCAGGAGCGCCGCCGGTTTCTGCAGGACCGGGACGACTTCGCCACCATGAGCGCGGCACGGAGCTCGAGGGCGGGCGCCGATCCGTTCGGCGATCCGATGGGTGGTCGTTCCAACGACCGCTACGGTCGCGCGACGTCTTCGTGGGATCGGCAGTGGCGCCTCGGCACCCAGGAACGCGCCTACGCCCAGATGCTGGCCGGCCAGATCCAGGGCGCGGTGGGCGCAGCGTCCGCCTCGATGCGGGCCCTCGAAGCGCCCCCGGGCCGTAACGTCCTCGTGCTGCTGTCGGGAGGCTGGCCGTGGAATCCGTCGCAGTACGCGTCGGGCACCGGCAGCCGCATGCTCGACGAGCCGCTCGTCTCCGAAGGCCTGGAGATCTACGGGCCGATCGCCGAGACCGCGAACCTGATGGGCTACACGATCTACGGCATCGACGTGCCCGGCATGCAAATGGGTCGCGGCTTCGATCCTACGGTCGGCGGCACCAGTCCCGGGATGGGCTCGCTGGGCGGTAGCAGCGATCAGTTTCTGCTCGAGATGGAGATCCACGACAGCCTGCAGTTCATGGCGCAGGAGACCGGCGGCCTGGCCTTGATCAACGCCCAGAGGATCGACGCCCTTGACGAGATCGGCGAGGTCGAGCGCAAGGGCCGTCGCGAGATCACCGTGCCGGTCACGGTGTCGATTCCCCTGAGCCGGATGAGCCTACAGCCGGGCGAAGACGGCACCCTCGTCGCCCAGTTGGCGCTGATCATGGTTGCCCTCGACGACGAGGGCGGCCGCATCGACATTCCCGCCCAGCAACTCGTGCTCACCGTGACCGGTGAGCCCCGCGCCGACACCATGGCCCGCTATGAGACCACCATCGAGCTGCGTCGCCGCGACTACAACCTGGCCATCGCGGTCGTCGATTTCCACAGCGAGACGACCCTGACCCGGGCCGTGCGCATCGAGGCGAGGTGACGGGCGCGAACGCCGCCAGGTCCGGCCCACTCCTGGCCGATACGACCAACGCTTGGGTTGGGTCAGAGTACCGAGGGCCGGGTCAACGGCGGACTCGGTCCTGACTTCGTCATCGAGAACCCGAGCCTGATCGCGCCCAACGTATTGGTGGACGAGGTACTGGACATCACGATCGCCGGCGTGCGGATGGAGATCAAATGGGTGCCGAGCGAAGCGCCCGACGAGATCGCCGTGTGGCTCCCCGACCTCGAAGTGCTGCATACCGTCGAAATTCTGCAAGGCGAGTCGTTTCCGAACCTGCACACCATCCGGGGTACTCGGTATCGCGACCTGGAGCTGTGGTTCAAGGGCATCGATACTCTGCTCGAGTACCCGGCCAAATACACGGTGGCATCGCATGGCCGTCCGATCTCGGGGTACGACGAAGTTGCGGAGACTCTGACGGCGTATCGCGACGCTATCCAGTATGTCTACGATCAGTCGCTGCGCTACATCAACAAGGGTTTCCTTCCCGACGATCTCGTTGAGGTGGTGAAACTCCCGCCGCACCTCGCCGAGCATCCGTGGCTTGGCGACTTCTACGGTGGCGTTGCGCACTCTGTGCGGCAGATCTACTACGGGGAGCTCGGCTGGTTCCTCGGCGACCCGACGTTTCTCGCACCGACACGACCGTTGCAGGCATCGGAGCGCTACGTGCGGATGATGGGTGGGCGCGATGCCGTGTTTGCGGCCGCGGTCGAGGCCGCCGAAGGTGGGGATCAGCAGTGGGCGGCAGAGCTGACGACCCATCTCATTCGCATCGATCATGACGACCGGGATGCCCGCGACCTGAAAGCGGAAGCCCTGCGCCGGATCGGCTACACGCAGACGAACACCAACTGGCGCAACTGGTACCTGACGTCCGCGAAGGAGCTCGACGGCACCATCGACTTCAGCAAGAGACTCGATATCCAGGCGCCCGATATGCTGCGGGCGTTCCCGACGTCGGAGCTGATCAAAGGCTTCCGCTATCGCCTGAAGGCGGAAGACGTGCTGGACGTCTACATGACCATGGGATTCCGCTTCCCCGACGTCGACGAGGAATTCGGTCTCGAGATCCGGCGCGGCATCGTGCAGTTCTACGAGAGCATGCCGGACGGGGCTGATGTCGTGCTCGAGATGGACCGAGCGACGTTGATGGGCCTGCTGCTCGGCGAGCTGGACATCGCAGGCAAGACCGGCGTGCACCCGGAATCGCCCCAGGACGCGCTCGTCGCCTTGTTCGAATCGGGTGACGCCAGGCTCACGCGTGGCTCGCCGGAGGATTTTGCCCGTTTCTTCAGCTATTTCGAGTCCGTGAGCACGGAACCGATTCCGATCACGATTCGATGATCACGCGAGCCAGGAGTCTTGTCATGTCGGTAGTGAGGATCAAACGCATCTTCCGAATCACGTTCTGTCTGCTGCTCTCGGTGCTGGTGCCGGGAGCCGCGGCGTTCGCCCAAGAAGTGGAACAGCAAGAGACGCAGCAAGAGGCGCAGCAAGCCTCGCAAGCGGTCGTCGGAGGCGAGGAAGGCGACCTCGCCAAGCAATCCCAGAACCCGGTGGGCGACCTGATCAGCCTGCCGTTTCAATCGAACAACTTCTTCAACATCGGCGACAACGATCGAACGCGCTCGCTCCTCAACATCCAACCGGTGATCCCTGTGCAGGTCGGGTCGATCAACATCATCAACCGGATCATCGTGCCGCTGGTGAGTCAGCCGGATCTGGCAGAGGAGAGCGGCGGTACGTTCGGCACCGGCGACACCACCTACACGGCCTTTTTCACGCCCGCGAGTCCCGGCAAGCTCATCTGGGGCGTCGGTCCCGTGGTCTTGATGCCCACCGCTTCGGACGATCGGCTCGGTGGCGGCAAGTGGGGGCTGGGACCGTCGATCGTGGCTCTGACGATGCGAGGCCCGTGGGTTATCGGCGCCATCGTCAGCCAGATCTGGTCGGTGGGTGGCGACGAGGACCGCGCCGACATCAGCAGCTTCTTGGCGCAGTACTTCATCAACTACAACCTGTCGGATGGTTGGTTCCTGACCACCGCGCCCATCATCACCGCCAACTGGAAGGCTGCCGACGAGAATACCTGGCTGGTGCCCTTCGGCGGCGGCTTCGGCAAGGTCTTTAGCGTTGGCAGCCAGCCGCTGAACTTCAATACCCAGCTCTTCTACAATGCCGTGCGGCCCGACACTGTTCCGAGCGCCAATATCGAATGGCGCGTTCAACTCAGCTTCCTGTTTCCGAAGTAAGGACCCCGAAGGCAAGGTACCAAATGCTCTTGGCCGAGACGCTGAAGGACTTCCTTGGATGGTGCAGCATGACCCGAAAAGCTGACTCAATGATCCCGTTTCGCAGCCTAGCGGCCTCCCTGGCTGCGTTCGCCCTGGCCGCTTGTGCCCCTTCCGACGCGCCAGTGTCCTCGGTCTCGACGGATGTGCCCGGCGACCGCTACCAAGAGTTGGCAGACCAGCCGTTCGACGCCGACTACCCGACACCGGAGGCGACGCGCACGCTGGACGAGGAGCTCTTCTTCCAGCGAGCGGTTCAGACGTACCTGTGGGCACTCCCCGCGGTGAACATGTTCGCCATGAAAGAGGGTCAGGCCGCGACCTTCGGCGAGGGCTACAACGTATTGGCCATCTTCGAGAACCGTCTCAAGTCGAGGACGATCATCACGACTCCCAACTCTGACGTCATCTACGGCCTCGGGTTTCTCGACCTCGGCGAGGATGGCCCGATGGTGATCGATGCACCGCCGGGGCTGCAGGCCCTGGTCGATGATTTCTGGCACAGGCCCATCGAGGGGCCTGAAATTGATGGCATCAAGTACTACGCCGATATCGGTCTGCCCGGCCCGGACAGGGGAGCAGGCGGCAAGTACCTGGTTCTGCCACCTGGCTACGACGACCCTGTCGATGAGGGGGAGTACTTCGTCTACCGGAGCCGGACCAACGGCGTCTTTGTCTTCCTTCGCGGATTCTTCGAAGACCCGAACAACGTGCAGCCGGCGGTCGACAACATGGAGAGGATCCGGATCTATCCGCTGAACGGTGACGCCGAGCCGATGGATTTCCAGCACGCGACGGAGGTCGATGCGGATTATCTGTTCGCCGACGATGCGAGCTACTTCGAGATGCTGGACCGCTTTGTCCAGAGCGAAATCGTCGACGATGTCGACCCCTACATGCACGGGACGATGGCAGCCATCGGTATCGAGAAGGGCAAGTCTTTCCGGCCGACCGAAAGGCAGGAAGAATTGTTGAACGCGGCGGCACAGACCGCCTGGAAGATGGCAAAGAATATTTCGGCCAATTTCGAGCGAGAAGAGGATGCGATCTGGTACCGGGACCGGCAGTGGATCGCTCACACCAAGATAGATCCGGACGATTTCTTCGGCACCTTCTTGGACGTGGAGTTCAACCGGCGCAGCACCGGCCACACCGACGTGAACGCCAAGGCGCACATGTTCATCAACCACTACTCCGCCAGTCCCGGGATGGTCAGCGCGCGTGTTGGGATTGGAGCCAAGTACGCGAGCGCCTACAAGGACTCGGAAGGTGAGTTTCTGGTGGGTGACAACACCTATCGCTTGACGCTGCCAGCGAACGTGCCGGTGATCCTCTTCTGGTCGTTAACGGTGTACGACGCCAGGACGGCGGCTGGGCTGGACAATGGTCAGGACTATCCATCAATCGGTACACGAGACGAGCCCATGCAAGACGCCGATGGTTCGACGGACCTCTACTTCGGTCTGGAAGCGCCAGAAGGCATGGAGGGGAATTGGGTCAGGACCGTTCCGGGAAAAGGCTGGTTCGCGATTATCCGGCTGTTCGGGCGGGAACAGGCCTTCTTTGAGCGCACCTGGATACCAGGCGACTTCGAGAAGATCAGGTAGGCCGCGAAGCTGAAGCGGCCGTCCTGGAAGGTTCTTACACGGGGTCTCCTGACCTCGTTCAGTAGCTGGGGGAGGCGAATGAGGCCAATACCGAAGTTCTTCATCGTGGCTGCCACCGTAGCCGTGCTCATCGCGGCGCCGGCTCCCGAGGCCTTTGCGCGGACAACCACGGTCTGACGCCCGCCCGGCCTGGTGGGTTTGCGCGTGCTGCGCGATCGCTTTCGCGTTGTGCCCGGCCGTGTCGGAAGCCGCCCAGGAGTCTACCAAGACCCGACCGGCGGCGGGCAGCTCGCAAGCTCGGGAGCTACCGGTCACCGGTGGGGCTGAAAAGCCGGCCCTCTGCCGAGGTGACGGGCAGACCGCCGGCGGGCCCCAGGACCAGACCCCCGGTGAAGCTGAAGAGCAGGCCGACGACGCCCCCACCTTCGAGGTCTATTGGGACGAGGGCTTGCACGTGCAGGCGCCGCACCGAAATTTCACCCTGAGATTGGGTGGCTCGGCGCAGAACGACTCCGCTGCGTTCAGCAATACGGGTTTCGACACGCCGCTCGGCACGCTCGAGAACGGTGTCCAGTGGCGCCGGGTGCGCGTCTTCGCGGAGGGCGTCTTCGCGCGCTACTTCGACTACAAGCTCCAGTACGACTTTGCGCAGAACGAGCCCCCGAACTTGAAGGACGCCTACCTCGGCTACACGGCGCCCGTCGTGCCGCTCAGGATCTACGCCGGCCGGTTCCGGACGCCGCTCGGGCTCGAGGGGCACACGAGCGGCATGGACACTACCTTCATGGAGCGGGGGCTGATCAGTGCCTTCCTGCTGTCGCGCAACACCGGTTTCTTGTTCTACGCCGATGCAGCTCGACAAGCCAGCAACTTCCACCTCGCGGTGGCGGCGATCAAGCCGGAGGACGACTTCGGCATCGGGTCAACCGACAAATTCGGCGTGTCGATGCGCTTCTCGTACGCCTTCCACCCGCGCGGAGGCACCTTGTGGCACGTCGGAGGCGACTACACGCACCGTCCCGTCGATGAGACCGTTCGCTTTCTCGAGCGTCCGGAGTCCAATCTCGCGCCGGCGTTCGTCGACACCGGGAACATCGCTGCGGAGAGCGTCGACACAGGGGTCTTCGAGTTCGCGTTGGTCAACGGTCCGTGGTCGTTTCAGAGCGAAGGTGCAATCACCGGAGTCAACAGCTCCGGGGCCGGCGAGGGGAACCCGTTGTTCTGGGGAGGCTATGGATTCGTCAGCTATATGGTCACCGGCGAGTCGAGACCTTACAAAAACATGCAGGGAAACTTCGGCCGGGTGCTACCGGCCGATCCGTTTCTCGGCGGTGACGGAGGGAACGGAGCCTTCGAGGTGGCGTTCCGTGTGTCGTATCTGGACCTCGAAGACAAGGATATCCGGGGCGGTCGCCTTCTGGACTTGACGTGGGGTTTCAACTGGTACGCGACGCGAAACGCCCGCGTTCTCGGCAACATCATCTGGGCCGATCCGAAGCGGGTCGAGGGAAGCACCTGGATCGCCCAGGTACGTCTGCAATGGGCGCTGTAAACCAACGCGGGACAACGTCACGTACCAAACCGTCAGCGACGGCCATGGAGGTCGTGGTCGAGATCCTCGAAGGGTTCCCGC
>Ga0114950_10000992_pt1 | contig 20889 bp, 20 predicted proteins | sample N075metaG_FD_83503 | JGI IMG/M metagenome (GOLD analysis project Ga0114950, IMG submission 83503) | Deep subsurface microbial communities from Kermadec Trench to uncover new lineages of life (NeLLi) - N075 metaG | ecosystem: Environmental > Aquatic > Marine > Ocean trench > Sediment | place... | reverse complement strand
GGTTTGGTGGCTTCCTGGTTTTTCAGTGCCCGCCACTCACGTTTTTTTCCATTTCCCGCCACCCGCCCCCGCCGGGCGCTGCCTACGGCAGCACCCTTGCTCGCTCTTTGCCGAAGGAATACGGATGGCGCCTGTCGGGACAGGCGATTCGCTCCCACCTGTGCGAGTAGCGGAACAACCGCCCGCCGTATACAAGCCGCTTGGCCCCCACCTACGCGCCTAGCGGGCAGCGAGGCGCCGTAGGCGCCGAGAGGTCGGGGGCGGGTGGCGGGAGATCAAACGAATTGAACCCACTTGCAAGCCGGCACCCGACCCCGCCAACAGGTCGCAGGCGTTCAAGAAGAAGCAAAAAGCAAAAACCGCCGCCCATCCTCAACGGGTGGGCGGCGGTCTTTTCGAGCTTCTTGGGTGTCTGCCCTTACCAGCGCAGGAAGATGAGCACCAGGCCGATCAGCAGTGTGTAGATGGCCAGCGACTCGATCAGCACGAGGCCGATGATCAGCGAGCCGCGGATTTGACTGCCGGCGCTCGGGTTGCGGGCCATGCCCTCGCACGCTGCCGCAACGGCGCGTCCCTGGGCCGCGCCGCACAGCCCTGAAGCGATCGCCATACCGAGCGCTGCGGCGATGGCGATGCCCATGCGCACGTCGTCGGGACCGGTGGGGGCGTTTTCCTGCGCGGAAGCGGCCATGGCGGGCAGGGCCACCATCAGGAGGAGCAGAGCACAAAGGGCTACGAGCCCTTTCTTCCTCGACATTAGAGTCTCCTTTCGGAACGCACGCACGCCAAGATGTACGTGCGCTGTATTGGGATCAGTGCCCGTGCTCGAGTGCACCGGCGATGTAAACCATGGACAGCATCGTGAACACAAAGGTCTGCATGAAGGCGACGAACACGCCCAGCGGCGCGAAGACCAGCGGCAGACCGACCGGCAGCAAGATGAAGAACACGGATGCCAGGGTGTGTTCCGCAAAGATGTTGCCGAACAAACGAATCGAGAGCGACAGGGGTCGAGACAGATGGCTGAGGATTTCGATGGGGATCATCAGCGGAAACATCTGCCACGGGTCGCCGATGAACTGCTTGGTGTAGCCGAATCCCTGTGCCCGGATCCCCACGAAGTTGTAGTACAAGAACGACATCACGCCGAGCGCAACCGTGGTGTTGAGGTCGCCGGTAGGTGGCTGGAAGCCCGGCACGTTGGTGATCAGGTTCGAAGCCAGGATGAAAAAGGCGAAGCCCGCCATCGCCGGGAAGTACTTGCGCCCGTTGGCGCCGATGAAGCCGTCGAGCATGGCGTTGATCGACTCGATGCCGATTTCCAGCAACTGCTGCGCTTTGCCCGGCTGGTCGACGGAGAACTTGCGCGACATGGGGATGAAGAACAGGGCGCTGACCACGACGATGAACCAGGCGATGACGCCCTGGTCCGATAGGTGCGCCTCGTGGCCGGTGACGCGACCAGCCAGCGAGTTCAGCAAGATGGTGATCGTGGATAGCTCGTGTTCCATCAGAGCTTTGCGGGCTTAGTCGCTCGAAGTCGGAGCGGAGAGGATCTCTGAAACTGTTTCGATGACGACGGCGAGAACCAGTGTCGAGAGGCCCAGTGCAACGGCAATGGGGTGTACCCCTGGCAGAGCGAAGATACCATAGAGCATGAGGGCCATCAACACGACGCGAAACGCCAAAAGCACGAGCTGGAGCGGGTTTGCGGCCGGTTTGGCGGCTCCCAGCATGCGCGTCGCAAGGCCTTCCAGGAAGATGAAATTGAGTATCACCAGCCCCCCTCCGAGCAGCGCTCCGACCACGGTCATGGGCTGGCGCCAGATGGCCGCCACGAGGATGGCGATGGCGATCAGCGAGACCATCGCGTTGCGCTTCAGCCGCGCCACCAAGGCGTCGTAATCGTAGGTCTCGGCTGCGGCGGCGGCTCGACTCTCACCGTTTTTGTTTTCAGACATTCTTATCGCTTGCCACGGTCTGCAGGAGGTTGCGGATTGCCGCCGTTGTACCGAGGCCGAGCCCGATGAGGGCGAACAGCGGCACCGTTCCCAGCCAGCGGTCGATCATGTAGCCACCGAAGAATCCCAGGGCAATGGACACCGGGAACATGATCCCGATGATGGCGTAGTGCGCGAACTGCTGCGTGATGGCGACCAGCGACACGTCGCCCTCGCCCTCGCCTTTCGGGCCGGTATCGTGGGGTAGCTCTTGGGGGCTCATCACGAGGGGGTGGTAGGCGGGTCCAGGGACACGCGATTACGGCGTTGCGCTTGCCGCGTGTGCTCAGCGTACCTGAAGGTACGCTTCCGCTCCCGCAGGCGGCGCGCGCCTTGTACTCGCGCGTCCCTGAACCCGCTGGTAGGGCTCACAGGTCTGGTAGGACTCACACGTCTGGTAGGGCCCACACGTCTGGTAGGATTCACACGTCCTCGCGTTCGCTCCGCGACGATGAGTTCAACATCACCTACGGGAGCAGCTGCGAGGCTCCGGCGACCCAATCCAGAAATGGCGAGGGCCACACGCCGATCAGTATTGTCATGATCACGGCGGCGGCCAGCGTCAGGGTGAGCGGCGCGGAGCGCACCAGGCTGGCGTCCTCGACGGGGTCGTGGACCACCATGACGACGACGATGCGCAGGTAGTAGAAAATCGAAATCGCGGCGTTGATCGCTCCGACGACGGCGAGCCAGGTCCAGCCCGAGTTGACGGCGGCGGTGAACACGTACCATTTCCCCAGGAAGCCGGCGAGTGGCGGGATGCCGCCGAGCGACAGCAAAAACACCAGCATGGCGACGAACGCGGCGGGCGAGCGTTGCACCAGACCGCCGTAGTCTTCGAGGTTCTCGCAGGCCACTCCGTTGCGGCGCAGCAACATCACCGTTCCCCACGCGCCCACGTTCATGAACGTGTAGGCGAACAGGTAAAATAGCGTAGCGGAGATGGCGAAGGCGCGGGCGTCGCCGTCGGTAGTGGCCGCAGCCACCACACCGATGAGCACGTTGCCGGCGTGAGCGATGCTCGAGTAGGCAAGCATACGCTTGATGTTGTCTTGCGTCAGCGCCGCGATGTTGCCGCCGAACATCGTTGCCGTCGCCAGCACGGCGAGCAGCAGCGCCCAGGAGTCTTGCAGCGGCTCCAGGGCGACGATGAAGATGCGCAGCATAATCGCAAAAGCCGCCGCCTTCGAAGCCACGGTGATGAATAGAGACACGCTCGTCGGACCGCCGGTGTACGCATCGGGTGCCCACACGTGGAACGGTACAGCGGCGATCTTGAAGCCCAGGGCGCTCGCCATTAGCACCAGGGCGGCGGTGGTCAGCGGGTTGCTCTCGAGCTCGCCCACGGCGATCGCCTGGGCGAGTGCCGCCAGGTTGGTGGTGCCCGCCAGCGCGTAGAACAGCGAGATGGCGTACAGGAAGATGGCCGACGACAGGGCGCCGAGGATGAAGTATTTCATGCCGGCTTCGTTCGACTTGCGGTCGCCCTTCAGATAGCCGACCAGCACATACACCGACAGCGACTGCAGCTCCAGGCCGACGAAGAGCGAGACAAAGTCCACCGCGCGGGCCATGACCATCATGCCGAGCAGCGCCGTGAGCAGGAAGAAGTAGTACTCCGGGTAGTGCGCTTCGGCGTCGTCGAGGAAGCGCATCGAGGCGGTTACGGCAAGCGCTGCGGTAACCAGAAACAGCGCCGAGAAGAACATCCCGAAGGCGTCCATGCCGATGAGACCTGCAAAGAACGTTTGGTCGGTCGGCGTTTGTCGCATCACCGCCACAAAGGCGAAGACCAGCGCCGCCAGTGTCACCCAGGCAAACTGCCCGGGCCGTTTCCGGGGGCCGTCGAAGGCGCCCCATACCAGCACGATCGAGGCTGCCACGGTGATGATGATCTCGGGCGCGATGGCCCATAGATCAGCTGCCGAAAAGGGAATGCTTCCCATCGATCAGTTCTCCGGGGTGGCGTCGGCGTCGGTCTCTTCGGTCAGTTGCTGCTGCAGCAGTTCTTCCAACGTAGCTAACTGCTCGCCGTTGCGGGCCCGCATGTTGGCCAGCGCGCCCTCGGTAGTGGGGAGCGATGGTGGCGTCACGCCGGTGCCCTCGAAGTAACCGGGGCGCACACGCTCGATGATGGCGTTGACCGGCGCCTCGATCATCTCCAGGAACGGCTTGGGGTACAGGCCCATGACGATGGCGGCGATCGCCAGCGGGACCAGCGTCGCCATCTCACGCAGGTTGAGGTCGGAGAGACCGGCGATCTGATCGTCCTTGACCTCGCCGAGCATGACGCGCTGGTAGAGCCACAGCAGGTAGGCGGCTGCCAGCACGATGCCCCAGATGGCGAAGAAAGCGTACATGCGGTTTTCCTGGAAGGTGCCGACGAGCACCAGGAACTCGCCGATGAAGCCGTTGAGCGTCGGCATGCCGAGCGAGGCGAAGGCGAGGATGGCGAACAGGGTGGCGAACTTCGGCATGACCTGGGCGAGGCCCTGGAAACGGGCGATCTCCCGCGTATGCATGCGCTCGTAGATGAGACCGACGATCAAGAAGAGTCCGCCGGTGGCGACACCGTGGGCCAGCATCTGGAAGATGCCGCCCTGCAGCGCCACCGGGTTGAGCATGAAGATGCCCAGCGTGATGAAGCCCATATGCGACACGGAAGAGTAGGCTATCAGGCTTTTCCAATCCTTCTGCATCAGGGCGACGAGGCCGCCGTAGATGATGGCGATGATCGACAAGGTGGCGATCATCGGCACGAACTGGCGCGTGGCGTCGGGCAGGATCGGCAGTGAGAAGCGCACGAAGCCGTAGGTGCCCATCTTCAGCAACACGCCCGCCAGGATTACCGAGCCTGCCGTCGGCGCCTGCACGTGAGCGTCGGGCAGCCAGGTGTGGAACGGGAACATCGGCACCTTGATGGCGAAGCCCAGGAAGAAGGCCAGGAAGATCCACCACTGCAGGTCGGCGGGAAGGCTGAGCTTGTAGAACTCGAGGATGTTGAAGGTGTGCACGCCGGTGACCGAGGCGTTGTACAGGTACAGCGAGATGATGCCCAGCAGCATCAGCACCGAGCCGAACAGGGTGTACAGGAAGAACTTGATGGCGGCGTAGAGGCGGTTGGTGCCGCCCCAGATGCCGATGAGGAAGTACATCGGCACCAGCATCACTTCCCAGAAGACGTAGAACAGGAAGAAATCGAAGGACACGAAGACGCCCAGGATGCCGGTCTGCAGCAACATCAGCGCGATGTAGTATTCCTTGAGGTGCTTCTCGATGTAGGTCCACGACGACAGCACCGAGATGAACCCGAGCGCGGTGGTGAGGATGATGAGCAGCAACGAGATGCCGTCTATGCCGATGAAGTACTCGACGCCGAGCTGAGGGATCCACGACACCTTGGTGACGTGCTGTAGTTGCGCTGACGCGGCATCGAAGCCCCGCAAGAGAGTGAGCGAGAGCGCAAAGTCGACGAAGGCGACCCCGTTGGCGACCCACTTGATGGCGTTCTCGTTCGTCTTGGGGACGAAGAACGCGATCACGAGTGCACCGATCAGGGGGACAAAAACGACGACCGTGAGCATCGAAATGTTCATCGGCACGGGCTCCTAGACAATTCCTTCAGAGAAACAGGTAAGCGCTAACGAGTACGAAAATTCCGAGGGCAATAATCAATGCGTAGTTCTGTACGTAGCCGGTCTGCCAGGCGCGCAACATGCGCGACGAGCGGGTGAGCTCGTAGCCCACCGCGTTCACGGTGCCGTCTACGACCATATTGTCGAAAGCGGTGCTGGCCGCGGCACTGCGCTTGGTGGCGTGCCCGACCCCGTTGACCGTTCCGTCGACCAACGCGTCGTCGAGCACCCACAAGGCGTCGCCGGCGTCCATAGTGCGGTTAACGAACAGCGCGTCGTACAGCTCGTCGATGTAGTACTTGTTCCACAGTACGCGGTGCACGCCGCTGAATTTTTCAGACAGCTGGTCAGCGCGGCGCGGCATCTTGATGTAGAGAAAGTAGGCGAGGCCGATACCGGCCATTGCTACCGTGCTCGAGGTCAGCATGAGCAACAATTCGAGGCCGTGGCTAGCTTCCTCGGCGGCGACCTCGGCCTCCTGCAACAGGCCGATCGCCGGCTGGGCCGACGCCAACAATAAGTCGCGGGTGGTCGCGACCGCAGCGTGGGATTCGCCGCCCAGCGACGGGGCGAGCCACTCGACGAGGTTGAAGCGCTGGTGCAGAGCGGCCAGCGGGCCGATACGCAAAACGCCCGGAATAACGACGTAGCCGCCCACCACCGACAGCACCGCCAGAACCATCAGAGGTACCGTCATCGCCTTGGGGCTCTCGTGGGCGTGTGCCTCGACCTCCGGATCCATGCGCGACTCGCCCTGGAAGACGACGAAGTACATGCGGAACATGTAGAAGGCGGTGAGCCCGGCGACCAGCGTGCCGACGGCCCAAAAGATCGGGTGGCCGTGGGGTCCGGACCAGGCATACCACAGGATTTCGTCCTTGGAGAAGAAGCCCGACAGGCCGGGAACTCCGGCAATCGCCAGACAGCCGACCAGGAAGGTCCAGTGAGTGGTGGGCATGTACTTCTTGACGTTGCCCATCTTCCACATATCGAGCTCGTCGCTCAACGCGTGCATGACGGAGCCGGCGGCGAGGAAGAGCAGTGCCTTGAAGAAGGCGTGCGTCATGAGGTGAGAAACACCAACCGAGAAAGCGCCGACGCCGCACGCCCTCACCATGTAGCCGAGCTGGCTGACGGTCGAGTAGGCGAGCACGCGCTTGATGTCGTTTTGCACCAGCGCGATGGTGGCGGCCATCAGGGCGGTGGCGGCGCCGATTATGGCCACCGTCGTCATGGCGATCGGCGATAGGGCGAACAGCGCGGAGGAGCGCGCGATCATGTAGACGCCGGCGGTGACCATGGTGGCGGCGTGGATCAGTGCCGAGACCGGCGTGGGGCCTTCCATGGCGTCGGGCAGCCACACGTACAACGGAATCTGCGCGCTCTTGCCGGCGGCGCCGACGAGCAGGAACAGGCAGGCGGCGGTGATGGCTCCGGCGCCCAGCGGATACTCGTGCGCCGCCTCGAATATCTGGGAGTACTCGAGGCTGCCGAAGGTGAAGAAGATGGTAAGGATGCCGAGGATCATCCCCAAGTCGCCGATGCGGTTGACGATGAACGCCTTCTTGCCCGCATCACCCGCAGATTTTTTGCCGATGTAGTAGCCGATCAATAAGTACGAACATAACCCCACACCCTCCCAGCCGATGAACATCAAACCGTAGGAGTTGCCGAGCACGAGGATCAGCATGAAGAAGATGAAGAGGTTCAAGTAGGTAAAAAACCGGTAGTAGCCCCGGTCGCCATGCATGTAGCCGGCGGCATAGACGTGAATCAGAAAGCCGACGCCGGTGATCACCAGGATCATCACCGCCGACAGCGGGTCGAGCAGGAAGCCGAAGGGCACGTTGAAGACGGCCAACTCGGCGTGTAGCGCACCGTCGCTGAGGTGAGCGACACCCGAGGGGATCCAGTCGTAGAGCACGATTTCGACGTGGCGCTCTTCGGCGGGGAGCTGGGCGAGCCCGGCAACCGCTACCACCGAGAGAATGAACGAGGTCAGGATCGTCGCACAAGCGACGGTGGCGATGACCTTTTCGCTCTTGATGCGTCTGCCGAACAACCCGTTGACGATGACGCCGACCAGGGGGATCAGCGGGATCAGCCAGAATAGGTTCATGAGATCGGGCACGATCCGGTCAGCCTTTCAACAGGTTGAACTCGTCCACGTTGATCGCATCCTTGTTACGGAACAGGGCGATCACGAGGCCGAGGCCGATGGCCACTTCGGCGGCTGCGACGGTGATGGTGAAGATCGAGAAAATCTGCCCGGTGAGATCGGGACGGAAATAGGACACGGCGATGAGGTTGATGTTGGCGGCGTTGAACATGAGTTCCAGCGACATGAGCACGAGGATCACGTTGCGCCGCACCAGCACGCCGATGGCGCCGATGGCGAAGAGCGCCGCCGAGAGCAGCAGGTAGTGGCTCAGTCCGATGGCGCCCATGTCAGATGTGCTTCTTTGCCAGGTAGATCGCCCCGACCATAGCCACCAGCAAGAGCACGGAGACCACCTCGAACGGCAGGATGAACTGGGTGTAGAGCGCCATGCCGATCGTCTCGGTATTGCCGCCCATGCCGCGCAATGTGGTGTCCAGCTGTTCCGGTGTGGGCAGCGGCGAGTCCTGCGAACCGGCCCACATCATGAAGCCGAGCTCGGCGATCAGCAGGCAGATGAGCAGCACCGCGGGAAGCCACTGGCGGTGCAGATACTCCATGCGGCGCACCTCATCGAGGTTCACCAGCATGATGACGAACAGGAAGAGGACGACGATGCCGCCGGCGTACACCATGATCTGCACCACGCCGACAAATTCCGCGCTGAGCGTGATGAACAACGCGCCGACACCGACGAACGAAACCACCATCCAGATCACCGAGTGCACCAAGCTCCTGCTCGAGACCATCGCCAGCCCGCCGCCGAGGATGATGGCCGAAATTGTATAAAAGGCTATTTGGTCCAACGCTAGCGCTCGTAGTGGACGATCGCATGTCCCTTGTGCAGGATGGCGAGATCGTGGACGAGGTCGGCGCGGCTGAACACCGCGCCCTCGAACTCGTTGGAATGGTAGATGGAGTCGACCGGGCAGACTTCTTCGCACAGGCCGCAGAACATGCAGCGGGCGTGGTCGATGTAGAAGAACGTGGCGTACTTGGATCCCTTGCCGATCCCTTTTTCACCCTCGAGGACGATGCAGGTGGCGGGGCAAATCTTCTCGCAAAGGAAGCAGGCGATGCAGAGGTCATCGTCTACCCGCAGGATGCCGCGGAAGTTCGGGTGCAACACGGACCGCTCGAGCGGGTAGCGGACGGTGACATTGGGCTTGAACGTATAGCGCAGCGTCGTCCACAGACCGGTCAACAGATCGGTCAGCAACGCCGTTGCCGCCAAGCTTTTCTTCGGAGCCGGCATCTCGGTACTTTCAGTTTTGGCAGTCCGCCAGCGGAGGTGCGACCAGACTCATCACCCCTCTACTACGACTACGGACCCCCTGTAGCTGCCGCCGTGTTAGCCGGCGACAGAATCCCAAACAATGAGCAACAGCCCGGTGACGAGCAGGTTGACGATCGACACGGGAATGAAGACTTTCCAGCCTAGTCCCATCAACTGGTCGTAGCGATAACGTGGGAACGTGCCGCGCAGCCAGATGAAGAGATTGATGAAGAACCCGACTTTGAGGACGAACCAGATGAATCCCGGAATGAAGTCGAGAAACGAGAACAGCTCGACGTTGGGGAAGGGACGCATCCAGCCGCCCAGATAAAGCGTTACCAGCAGGCCGCTCATCACTGTCATGGCGGCGTATTCGCCGAGCATGAAGAAGGACCAGCGAAACCCGGAGTACTCGGTGAAGTAGCCCGCCACCAGCTCGGTCTCGGCTTCCGGCAGGTCGAACGGCAGGCGGTTGGTCTCGGCCACCATGGCAATGATGAACAACACGAACCCGACGGGCTGTACGAAGATGTACCAAACGCCCATGTCGCGTTGCGCGTCGATGATACCGCTGAGCGACAGGGTCCCGGCGATCATCAGCGTCGCCAGGACGGTGAAGGCGAGGGCGACCTCGTAGGAGACCATCTGCGCCGCCGAGCGCAGCGCGCCGAGCAGCGGATACTTCGAGTTGCTGGCCCAGCCACCGAGCACCAGCGAGTAGGTCGACAGACTCATGATCGCCAGCAGGGCGAGCACGCCGACGTTGACGTCGACGATGCTCAGGCGGATGTCATAGCCGAAGGCGGTGAAGCCCTCGCCCATCGGCAAGAACGACAGACCGGTAAAGCCAACGACGAGCAAGATGATGGGCGCCGCCTTGAACACCAAGGCGTCGGCGTTGCGCGGCGTGATGTCCTCCTTGAAGAGCAGCTTGAAGGCGTCGGCGATGGGCTGCAGCAGCCCATAGGGGCCGACGCGCATGGGGCCCAGGCGGCTCTGGATAAACGCCAGCACCTTGCGTTCGACATAGACGATGTAGCCGACCAGCAGCGGGAACACCGCGAGGATGATGCCGATCAGTAGCAGCGGAATGATGACGTCGTCCGACAACCAGGTGTTGTTCATCGATCGACGTCTCCCAGAACGATGTCGATGCTACCGATCACCGTGACCACGTCGGCGATGAGCAACCCCTTGACCATCTGCGTGATCGCCGCCAGGTTGACGAAGGAAGGCGCCCGGATCTTGCACTTGTAGGGCTTGTCCGAGCCGTCCGAAACGATATAGTAGCCGAGCTCGCCGCGCGGCGACTCGATGGCGTGGTAGATTTCGCGGCCGGCCTCGATCTTGAGCATCTTCGGCACCTTGCCGGTGATCGGCCCCTCCGGCAGGTCGCCCAGACACTGCTCGACGATCTTCACCGATTCGCGCATCTCCTTCATGCGTAGCACGTAACGGCCGTAGGAATCACAGTCTTCGCTCACGGCGATCTCGAAGTCGATCTTGTCGTAGGCGGCGTACGGCATCGCCTTGCGGATGTCGTGCGGCACGCCCGAGCCCCGCAGCATCGGCCCGGACAGGCCCATATCGATGGCGTCCTCGGCGCTGATGATGCCGACGCCGACGGTGCGGTCGAGCCAGATACGGTTGTTCGAGAGCAACAGCTCGTACTCGTCGAGGCGATCCGGAAACGTCTTGCAGAAGCCCTGCACGGCTTTGATCCAGCCTTCCGGCAGATCGCGTCGCAGGCCACCGGGACGAAAGGCGCTGGTGGTGAGGCGGTCGCCGAGCGCCGCCTCGAAGAAATCAAGGACCACCTCGCGCTCGCGGATCGTCCACATGAGCATGGTCTGCGCGCCGATGTCCATGGCGTGCGTGCCCAGCCAGATGAGGTGGGAGGCGATGCGCGACAGCTCGCAAATAGCGGTGCGCACGTACTTGGCGCGCTCCGAGACTTCGAAGCCGCCGAGCTTCTCTACGGCTTCGACGTAGCCGAGGTTGTTGTTGGGCGCCGCCAGGTAGTCCGTGCGGTCGGTGAACGGCACGTTCTGGTAGTAGTTGCGCGTCTCGAAGAGTTTTTCGGTGCCGCGATGCAGGTAGCCGATCACCGGCTTGCAGTCCACGATGGTCTCGCCGTTGAGATAGAGAATCAAGCGGAGCACACCGTGCGTCGACGGGTGCTGCGGGCCCATATTCAGTTCCATCTCGTGCGTTCTCAGCATCCGCTCGTTCTCTGTCGGCTAACCCTCGCTGGGTTCGCCATCTTCTCCGGACTCCGGCGTCTCGGGAGTTGGCGGCTTCGGGGTCCACAAGGCGCCCACCACGCCGGGGCTCGCCATTATCCTTTCCTGCTCGTTCATCTCGTAATCGCCGCGCACGCGGTCGAAGCGGCCGCCGCGGAAGGCTGCCTGCTGGCGCGTGATCAGCTCGAGGTTGGGGCCCTCGAGCGGGTAGTCCTTGCGTAGCGGGAATCCTTCCCAGTCTTCCGGCAAGAAGATGCGCTCGAGCTCGGGGTGGCCGAGAAACTCGACACCGTACAGGTCATACGCCTCGCGCTCGTGCCAGTTTGCCGTGCCCCAGATGTCGCAGACGGTGGGGACGCCTTCGCCGTCGGCGCAGCCTACCTTGACCGTCATGAAGTGGTTCTTGGCGAGCGAGTACAGGTGGTAAACGACGTCGAATCGGGGCGCGCGCTCGGTCCAGTCGATGACCGTCACGTCGACAAGATAATCGAACTTGGTGGACTCGTCGTCGCGCAACCAGGTCAGTACTTCAATCAGGTTGTCGACGCCGAGCCGAACAATGGGCTTGCCGGCGGTGTCTTCGCCCTCGACCTCAATGCCGCTGGGAAACTGGGCCAGCACCGCGGCTACCAGCGGATGGGGTTCAGGTGGGGTGACGGGCTCTTCAGTTTCTGCGGTCTCCGCGGCCGCGTCGGCGCCTTCTGTTGCGGGCCGGTCGGCTCCGCTGTCACGCTGTTCGTCTGACATGTCCTGGTCTCGTGAGCTGCTTGGAGGCCTTCGCCGGCCGGGAAGCTACTTGCGCAGTACGTGCATCTCGTCGATCTTGTCCTGCAGCCGCAGCACGCCGTAGAGCAGAGCCTCAGGACGCGGCGGGCAGCCGGGGACGGAAACGTCTACGGGAACGATGCGGTCGACGCCCTGAAGAACGCTGTAGGTGGGGTAGGGGCCGCCGCAGGTCGAGCAGGATCCCATCGAGATCACCCATTTCGGGTCCGGCATTTGGTCGTAAAGGCGCTTGATGATTGGCGCCATCTTCAAGGTCACGGTACCGGCGACGATCATCAGGTCGGCCTGCCGCGGCGTGGCGCGAAAGACTTCGGCCCCGTAGCGCGCCATATCGAAGCGCGAGCAGGTGGTGACGATCATCTCGATGGCGCAGCAGGCGAGGCCGAAGGTCAGCGGCCAGAGGGCCGATCTGCGCGCCCAGCTGATGATGCCGTCGACCGTCGTAGTGAGGATGTTCTCTTCGAACTGGTGCTCAGCTAGACCCATTCAAGTGCCCCGCGTTTCCAGGCGTACACGTAGCCGAAGATGAGAATGCCGATGAAGATCACCATTTCGATGAAGCCGAAAAGAGCCAACTGCCGGAACTGCACGGCCCAGGGGAACAGGAAGATGGTCTCCACGTCGAAGATGAGGAACAACATGGCGACGATGTAGAAACTGACCGAGAAACGCTGCCGGGCGTCGCGCACCGGCTCGACGCCGCACTCGTAGGGCTCCAGCTTGCCTTCCTGGTCGCGGCCGGTGGGGCGAATCAGGCTGCCGGCCAGCAGGCCGATAATGGCGAAGCAGGTGGAGGCGAATGCGAACAGCGCGATGGGAAGGTAGGCGCTCATTCTGGGAAGTCGATGGCGGTCTCGGGTGGGGCAAACGAGGATAGGTGCAACCAAGGGTTTTCTACCATAGGGTCCGGGGGCTGTCAATCAACTCCGGGTTACATGAACCTCTGTATGTCGTTGCTAACAAATAAGTTACAGGATCACTACTTTCTTAGGGTCCAGAACAACGGCAGCCATAATTCGCGTGTCAAGGGAACCTTGCGTCCGTTGAGCAGAACCTCGACGCGGTCGGCGCCGATTGCCGCTTCGGCCAGGTGATACAGTTCGTGAAATTCCTCGATCTGGTGCATCGAGAAGGTGGTGCGATGTCGTGACCCTCGACCATCCGCCGGCGCCGGCAAGACCTCGTGGGCGGTGGCAGCAGCCTCGAGTTGTCGTGCGTCGTCACCGCCGAACTCCGGATACGTCGCGGTGATGCTGAAGGGCACGGTGAACTGGTCGGGGTAGAGAAGCCGGGCCAGATCCGGTGTCAACGTCTCGAGCAGGGCGGCATCTTCTTCCGACAAGGACGGCAACGCAGAACGGTCACTCATGGCGGCGCAGAGTAGCAAGGCAGGCAACGGCAAACAAGCGCGCGCCGAGACTCTGCGGAGGCTGCCGGCGGTGGATCGCGTCCTGGCGCTGCCCGAAGTTTCCGCCTGGGCGCAGGCCGGCGGCTACGGCAGGCGGTTCGTCACCCGGGTCATCAACACCCTGCTCGAAGAGTTCCGCGCCGGCGTGCTGGCCGGCGACCTCGATGCAGACGCCCTCGACGCGCTGCTCGACGATCTCGGTGCCGGTGTCGCAGACGCGGCGCGTCGCCTGACGGCCCCCCACCTGCGGCACGTCATCAACGCGACCGGAGTCATCGTGCACACCAACCTGGGGCGCTCACCGTGGCCCGCCGTGGCGGCGGGGCGCACCGCGGACTTGTCGCAGCGCTACCTCAACCTGGAGTTCGATCTCGAAACCGGTGGCCGGGGCCGGCGCTCCGCAGCGTTGGAACGGCTCGTCGGGCAGTTGCTGCCGGGGGCGGCGGTGACCGTGGTCAACAACTGCGCGGCCGCGGTTCTGCTGGTGCTCAACACCCTGGCGGAGGGCAAGGAAGTCATTGTCTCGCGCGGTCAACTGGTGGAGATCGGCGGTTCCTTCCGCATCCCAGAGGTCATGAAGAAGAGCCAATCGCTGCTGCGCGAGGTCGGCAGCACCAACCGCACGCGACGCGATGACTTCGAAGCGGCAATCGGTCCCGAAACCGGCGTGCTGCTGAGCGTGCATCCGAGCAACTACCGCGTTGTCGGGTTTACCGAGGAAACATCCCTGCGCGAGCTCGTCGACCTCGGCCGCGAACATGGCATCCCGGTGGTCGACGACTTCGGCAGCGGCTGCTTCATCGATCTGCGCGAGCTAGGTATCCACGACGAACCCACCGTGGCCGAACGCCTCGAGACCGGCGTCGACCTGCTCACCTTCTCCGGCGACAAGCTCCTCGGTGGCCCGCAGGCGGGGTTCATCGTCGGCAAGCCCGACTACGTCGCCCGGGTGCGCAAGAACCCGCTGTACCGAGCCCTGCGCCTGGACAAGGCGACGACGCTGGCGCTGGAGTCGACGTTGGCGGCGTACGTCACCGGTGATCTTGAAAGCATTCCGGTAGTGCGCATGCTGCGTGCGTCGGCCGCGGAGCTCGAACGGCGAGCGCACGCTCTGGCCGACCGCCTGACCACTGCCGGCGTGCGGTCCCCAATCGAAGTCGTCGAGGTTGCCTCGCGGGTCGGCGGCGGTGCTGCTCCGGGTCGCGACCTGCCTTCGTTCGCCCTCGCCCTCGAATGGGAACCGGGTGCCGACGATCTCATGGGCCGCCTGCGAGCCACCGATCCCCCGGTGATCGGGAGAATCGTGGACGACCGGGTGGTACTGGATGTGCGCACCATCCTTCCGGACGAAGACGAGGCTTTGGTTGGGGCACTGGGAGAGATTCTAGAAGGGTAGGGTATTTTCCCTTTTTTTTCTGATTTCCCGCCACCCGTTTTTATTGATTTCCCACCACCCGCCCCCGACCTCTCGGCGCCTGCGGCGCCTTCGCTGCCCGCTGGGTGCGTAGGTGGGGGCGTAGCGGCGGTTCAGACAGGCGCGATCCTGTTCCTCTGGCAACCAGCGGGCAAGGTCGCCGCCGTAGGCAGCGACGGGAGGGGGAGGTGGCGGGAAATGAAAAAAAATCGACCCCACTATCAAGCCGCCGCCAAGCCCCACCAACCAAAAAGCGAAAACCGCCAAGCCATCAGGTTCGCAGAGGCGCGCGTATCCAAGGCGCGCGCCGGGAGGACGCCCGAAGGCGTACTTAATGTACGTCGAAGGGCGGCCGACCAAGCGCAACGCCGGAGACGGGTGTCTCTGCGGACCCTCCCTACAAACAGACGACTTCAAACTCTTCTTGGTGCAAATGCCCATCAGGCAGCAGGCTTACCGGCGCCTGTACCTCGGCGCGAATCTGCCGCAGCATGGTGCGCTCCGAATGCTCCAGCGCGGTGGCGATCGCCGGGCTGGTGCGAATGACCACACCACTGCCGTTGAGCTCGCCCTTGAGGCGGCGCACTTCGCGCAGGATCTCGATGCAGATGGTGTCCACCGACTTCACGCGACCGGTGCCCGAGCAATAGGGGCAAGGTTGCAGCATGATGCGCTCGAGGCTCTGCTTGACCCGCTGGCGGGTGAGCTGTATCAACCCGAACTCCGACATCTGCAGCACCTGGGTTTTGGCGCGATCCTTCTTGAGCTCCTCGAGCAGGGTATGCATCACCTTCTGCTCGTTCGCCTTCTCCTCCATGTCGATGAAGTCGATGACGATGATGCCGCCCATGTCGCGCAGGCGCAGCTGGCGCACGATCTCGCTGACGGCTTCGACATTGGTCGTCACCACCGTGTCCTCCAGGCGGCGCTTGCCGACGTACTTGCCGGTGTTGATGTCGATGGCGACGAGAGCCTCTGCTTGGTCGATGACCAGGTAGCCTCCCGACTTGAGCCAGACCTTGGCTTCGAGTGCCTTGTCGAGCTGCTGCTGGATCTTGTAGTAATCGAAGATCGGCGGCTTCTTGGTGTAGTGCTCGATCTTGTCGACCATGGTGGGCTGCAACTGGCCGACGAAGTTGCGGGCCCGCTTGTATTCCTGCGCGTCGTCGACGATGACGCGATCGAAGTCTTCGGCGAACACGTCGCGCAACAGGCGCAGCAGTACCGACAGGTCCTTGTGGATCAGGTTGGGAGCTTTGGCTTCCTCCGACCGCCGCTTGATTTCCTCCCAGGCCTCGATGAGGAACATCATGTCGTCCTGGAAGTCTTGCTGGTTTTGCCCCACACCGGCGGTGCGGGCGATCAGGCCTCCAATGTTCTGGGGGCGGATGTTGTGGATGATCTTGCGCAGGCGGTTGCGCTCGCTGCGGTCCGCCACCTTGCGCGACACGCCGGCGTGGTCGACGGTCGGCATGTAGACGAGGAAACGGCCGGGCAGGGAGACGTGAGTGGTAATGCGGGCGCCCTTGGTGCCGATCGGCGCCTTGGAGATCTGTACGAGGATCTCGTCGCCTTTTTGCAGCAACTCCTCGATGCGTTGTCGCTCCCGGGCGCGGCGGCTGCGCCGCTTCCCCGGCTTGTGCTCCGCGTCGTCGTCGTCGTCGCCCTCCATCCAGCTGGAAAACTGCTCGATGTCGGCGAGAACGTCGGATACGTACAGGAAGCCGTCGCGTTCGAGGCCGATGTCGACGAAAGCGGACTGCATCCCCGGCAGGACGCGGCTGACGCGGCCCTTGTAAATGTTGCCGACCAGCCCGCGCGCCTGGGCGCGCTCCAGGAATACTTCTGTCAGCAGTCCATCTTCGAGGATAGCGAGACGAGTCTCATCCTCGTTGAAGTTCGTAATGATCTCTTTGCGTACCATGCAGATATCTCCGGACGCCGTCGTCCGGGGGGAACGGAATGCCTCGACGTTCCAGCGCTCCAGACGGGCGTAATGGCGCGACGCGCACGAGTCCCTCCGTGTTTTGCTACGGAGGGCGCACATATTGCGTGGGCCGGTTCAGAGGACCGGCCGGGTCTCATCGCGCTGTTAGAAGGTTTGCGAAGCAAGAATACCCTTTCGGATTGCTCCTACCGGCGGCTGGCACAGACCGGAGAACGCGTCGCCACTCGAGGCATCTGTCGACGTTCTCAACCGCCGGAGTCGAACCTTGCAACCCTCGCAAGGACCAGCAATCCACAATCTCGTTGCCGATCATTATACCCCAGATGAAAAGGGGCAAGGTGCGCGGCTGCTAAAGAACGTCCAAACGGCTTCAGGACGCCGATTACGCCCGCTAGCTCAAAGGACGTTGTTCACATCGGAGCACATCCCCACCATTCTGGGCCCCTGGGCAGAAGGCCCAACGATTCCGGAGGATCAGCGAGTCTTGCGACAACCTGTTTGGAGCTAACAGCTAATTGAGGAAGCGACGGGTTCTCACGGAAATCACCAGTCCCACGGCGATCCCCGTGGCCAAGGCCGATGAGCCACCGTACGACAACAGGGGCAGCGGAATGCCGGTGATCGGAACAAAGCCGATGACCATGCCGACGTTCACCGACAGGTGATAGAGCAAAACCGCTGCCACGCCGGTGGCGATGTAGGTGCCGGCGCGATCGCGTGACAGGCGCGCCGTCTGCAACACGCGCAGCAGCAGCAGCAGGTATAGGGTCAGGGCGGCGGCGACGCCGACAAATCCCACTTCTTCGCCGAGCACGGCGAACACCAGGTCGGTGTGCTGCGCCGGCAAGAACTCGAGTTGGCTCTGGCTGCCGGAGAACAGGCCTTTGCCGAGCATGCCCCCGGAGCCCACCGCGATCTTCGACTGGATGATTTGGTAGCCACCGCCGAGCGGGTCAACATACGGGTCCCAGAAGGTCAGCAGCCGGGCACGCTGATAGTCCTTCAGAAGAAAGTAGCCGAGTGGCGCGATACACACCGCAGCGCCGGCGAGCCGGCCTGCGGTACCGAGGCGGATCCCGGCGACCCACGCGATGCCGGCGAGCATCGGTAGAAAGGTGCTGGCCGTGCCCAGGTCGGGTTGCAGGGCGATGAGCACGAAGGGCACCGCCGCCAGCAGCCCCGGGATCATCAGTCCACGCATGCCAAAGGGGCGCGGATCGCGCTCCGAAAAATAGCGCGCCAGCGCCAGGATGGTGATCACCTTGGCCAGCTCCGAGGGTTGGATGCCGACCCCGCCGAGGCCGATCCAGCTGCGTGCGCCCGAGGTGACCGGCGCGAAGAACAGCATGCCGAGGAGCACCACGATGGCGCTGGCCCACAGTTCGTAACCGCGATCCGCGAGCTTGCGGTAGTCGAGGGACGAAACCACGATGGCGAGAAACACCGCTGCCGCTGCCCACACCAGCTGACGCTGGTAGTGTCCCGCGGAACTGGCCGACGCCACCAGAATGACGCCGAGGCCGAGCAGCAGCGTGAAGGCGGACAGCAGCAGGTAATCGAACGCCCTGAATGTCCGCCGGTCGAAGAGGATCATCGCTGGGTGTCTTGCTGGGCGTCTTGCTGCGCGGCTTGTTTTGCAGAGAAGTAGGCGGTGAGTAGCTCGCCGGCCAACGGTGCCGCCGCAACGCCGCCGCCGCCGCCATGCTCGATGAACACCGCGATGGCTATTTCCGGATTGTCGATGGGGGCGATGCCAACGAACCAAGCATGGTTGCGGAGCGCCTCGGGGCGCTCCTCTTCGGGGCCCGCCAGATCCAACGACACGACCTGCGCGGTGCCGGTCTTGCCGCCGAACTCGATGTCGGGATTCATCGCCCGGCGTGACGAGCCGTTCTGATTGACCGACGCCGACATCCCCCGCAGGATCGCCTGACGATGCAGCGGGTCGAGGTGTACGTCCTTCCGCTCCGCGGCCGGCACCGGCAGCGGCCTGCCGGCGGGATCTTCCTCGGCTTTGACCAGGTGGGGGGTGATCTTGACGCCGGTGGCCAGTGTCGCCGCCATGTGGGCGAGCTGCAGCGGGGTGATGTCGATGGGCCCCTGGCCGATCGCCAGACCGATGGTCTCGCCGCCGTACCAGTTGGGATCGCTGCGGCTCGCCACCCACTCATCGGTGGGCAACACGCCGCGGGTCTCGCCCAGCAGGTCGATGCCGGTGCGGGCGCCGAACCCGTAGCGCTGCGCCACCTCGACAATACGCTCGCGGCCGAGCTGTTGCCCAAGCTCGTAGAAGTAGACGTTACAGGAGCGGCCGATGGCACTCTCGAGGTTCACGGTGCCGTGCCCGCCCGGCACGTTGCACTCGAAGCGGCGGCCAAAGTAGGTGCCGCCGCCAGTGCAAAACACCGTAGTTTCAGGGGTGATCAGTCCGTGCTCGAGCCCGGCCACCGCCACCAACAGCTTGAACGTCGAGCCCGGCGGGTAGGAGCTGTGCAGGGCGCGGTTCTGCAGCGGCTGCGCCGGGTCGTTGGTGAGCGCGTTCCATTCGCGGGGCAAGAAGCGGCGCGCGAACATGTTGGGGTCGTAGGTAGGTGCCGCCGCCAGCGCCAGCACGCCGCCGGTGTTGACGTCGAGCACGACGATGGCGCCCTTCTTGCCCTCGAGGAGCGCCTCGGCGTGCTGCTGGAGTGGCAAATCGAGGGTGAGCGTCAGCGCGTTGCCGGGTTGCGGCGGCACCTGGTTGACCACGCGTACGGTGCGCCCGCGGTTGTTGACCACCACCTGCTCGTTGCCGGCGCGTCCGGCCAGAGAGTCGTTGTGCACGCTCTCGATACCGCGCTGGCCGACGATGTCGCCGGGCCGGTAGCGGCCCGGCTCCCAGGCATCGAGCTGGGCGCGGTTAATCTCGCCGACCCGGCCGAGCAGGTGCGCCGCCACCACGCCTCGGGGGTATTGGCGCTTGTGCTCCGGTTGGATGATGACGCCCGGATACTCCAGAGACCGGGCCTCGATGGCCGAAACCAGCCTGGGGTCGATGTCGCCGGCAATGACCACCGGTTGAAAGACCGGGATGCCGGTCTGCCCACTGAGGCGAGCCTCGAGGTTCTCGGCAGTCTCACCGAGGACATCGGCGAGCCACTCCAAGGTTGCCTGACGATCGTCGATCTCCTCGCGCACGATGGCGACGTTGAACGCCGGGCGATTGGCGGCCAACAGCGAGCCGTTGCGATCGGTGATGAGGCCGCGCGGCGCGCGCACCACAAGGTTGCGCCGGCGGTTGTTCTCGGCCAGCTCCAGGTAGTGTGCGGCGTGCACCACCTGCAGGCGCCAGAAGCCGACCAGCAGCAGCGTGACCATCAGGATGACGACACCCTCGGCGACGTGCAGGCGGCTGGTCAGGCGATTGAGCAGCAGGGGACTCTCGAGCGCCGTTTCGCTGCCACCGCCCCGGCCGCGGCGGAAGATGGGGCGCTTGCGCGAGCCGGAACTGTCGCCGGACGGATCGGGTCGCCAGGGGCCGACAGTGCTCATCGCCTAGCAGCCCCTCGCCCGCAAGACCCACGCGTCAGACCCATCACACTTTCACCACGGGCTGCTCGCTCCTCGGTATCCCTTGCGCGGGGCACGCTGTTCCCACCGGCGCGCGGCGGAGAGGATAATCAGCGTCGCGGCTGCCGTGGAAGCGGCGCGCCAGAGCAGGTCGAAGAGGCTGAGCGACACCGGCCGTCCCAGCAGCGCCTGCCAGCCAACGACGATGAGGCCCTCGAGGACGCCGCCGGCTCCCACAACCAGTGTTTCGAGCAGCGGCCCCCGCACCACCAGCAGGCCGCCGAAGGTAGCGATCAGCGCTGCCACCGAGGTCTTGGCGAAGGCGTGCAAACCGATGATGCCGCCGGAGAGTCCGTCCTGAATCAGGCCGGCCGCAGCGCCCACCAGCACAGCGCCCCGAAGCCTGCCGCGCAGCGCGTGCAGCACGACGTAGGCCAGCAGCCAGTCGATGGCGCCGAGGCCGGACCATACC
>Ga0114950_10000991_pt1 | contig 20890 bp, 14 predicted proteins | sample N075metaG_FD_83503 | JGI IMG/M metagenome (GOLD analysis project Ga0114950, IMG submission 83503) | Deep subsurface microbial communities from Kermadec Trench to uncover new lineages of life (NeLLi) - N075 metaG | ecosystem: Environmental > Aquatic > Marine > Ocean trench > Sediment | place... | reverse complement strand
GGTTATCGTGGCGGGTGTTGGAATTTGTCGAACGTTTATTTTGGGAAAAAAGTTGGCCGCGCCCGACATTTCATATCTATCGGGCGCGGCCAGGATCGGGTCATTACATGGACAGCATTTGCAAGGTGGTCGCTGCTTTCATTACTGACTTACGGTCGGCGTCGGGAAGCGGGATCAGCCCCTTGTCGATCAGGTAGCCGTCGGGCCCCCACGCGTTCTCGCTGGTGAATTCTTCGACGAACTCCTTGATGCCGGGGATCGCGCCGACATGCTGTTGCTTGACGTAGAAATACAGCGAACGTGAGATTGGATAGCTGCCGCCGGCGATATTTTCGAACTCGGCTGGTGCGCCGTTGATCTTGGCGCTCTTTATTTTGTCGGCGTTTTGATCGAGAAAGCTAAAGCCGAATATGCCAAGTGCGTTGGGGTTGGTCTCCAGTTTTTTGACGATCAGATTGTCGTTCTCGCCGGCCTCGATAAAGGCGCCGTCTTCACGAATGATGTGACAGGCTTTTTTGGTAAGGCCGAGCTCTTTGGCGCCAGCTACTTCCTTGCAGCCACCCTCCATGGCGATTTCAACGAAGGCGTCGCGGGTGCCGCTGGTCGGCGGCGGGCCCAGCACTTCGATTTTTTGGCGCGGCAGCCCAGGGTCGATATCGCTCCACATCTTGTAGGGATTATCGACCAGCTTGCCGTCGACCGGCACCTTCGCGGCCAGGGCGAGAAAGATCTGGGCCAGCGTCAGGTCGAAATCGGCGCCGGCTTTCGAGCTGCCGAGCACGATGCCATCGAACCCAAATTTGACCTCGGTGATATTGATGCCGTTGGCCGTGCATTTATCGAACTCGGATTTCTTCATGCGTCGCGAAGAATTGGTGATGTCGGGATATTCCTCGCCGACACCGGCGCAGAACAGCTTCATGCCGCCGCCCGAGCCCGTGCTCTCGACGACCGGCGTTTTAAATTTGGTGGTGTTACCGAATTGTTCGGCGACGGTGGCGGAAAAGGGGAAGACCGTCGACGATCCGACGATCCGAATTTGATTGCGCGCGTCCGACGCGCCCATCGCTGCGACGGTGATCGCCGCAGCTAATGTGAGTGTTCTTATATGCACGCGGAATCTCCTGGTGCTCGATCTTGGGTTTCTGGTGCAAAGGCGATGATGGAATCATCGCCTTTCACGTACTGGAAACCTAGGGCAGGTCCGCGATCTATTTATGTCAGTTATATTGCAGTTGTGTGACAGCGTGGCCCGAATGCGAATAATGCCCGTTAATTAACCGCCGTGGCCGCGACGTCTGCCTCGCCGGCGAAACGCAGGGTCACCGAAAAAGTACTGCCCTGGCCCTCGACGCTATCGATGGTCAAATCGCCCCGGTGGCGGTTGACGATATGTTTGCAGATAGCCAACCCCAGTCCGGTGCCGCCGAGCTCGCGCGAGCGCGCCGTGTCGATGCGATAGAAGCGCTCGGTCAACCGCGGCAGGTGTTCGCGCGAAATACCGTCGCCCCGGTCGGAAATCGAAATCGTAACCGCGCCGGGCTCCGCCACTTCGGTGCCGATCTGCACGGACGTACCCTCGCGCCCGTACTTGATGGCGTTCTCGATCAGGTTCTGGAACAGTTGGGTCAATTCGTCCCGGTCGCCGGCGACTGGGCCCGTTAGCGCGTCGAGTTCCAGCGAGACCGTGATGCGGCGCTCGAGCGCCTGGGGCACCAGCAGGTCGGTCACCGACTGGATGACGCCGCGCAAATCGATGTCGTTGCCGGGCAGCGTGTGCTCGTTCATCTCGATTCGCGACAGCGACAGCAGATCGTCGACCAATCGTCCCATGCGCACCGATTGGGTCGCCATCAGGGCGAGAAAACGCTCGCTCGCCTCGCGGTCGTCCAGGGCCGGGCCGCGCAGGGTCTCGATGAAGCCGATCAACGAGGTAAGCGGCGTGCGCAATTCGTGGCTGACATTGGCGACGAAATCGGCGCGCGACTGTTCGCTGCGCCGCCGGGCGGTGACGTCGCGCAATAACAGCAGGGCGACAGCGTCGTTGTCGCCGCCACTGACGGCGGCGATCGCCTCGATTCGTGCCTCAAATGCCTGGTCGATGCGGTCCGCGAAGGTGAATTCGACGGCCCGGGTCGTGGCGCCGGCAAGAACGTCGCCGACGGCCTCCAGCACGGCGGGTTGCCGCAGCACAGCCGACAGGTCGCGGCCGCGAAAATCGTCTTCCGGGCGGCCTTCGGCGAGCAATGTGCGCGCCGCCGCATTGGCATAGACCAGACGCGATTGCCGGTCCAGCGTCACCAAAGGATCGGGTAGGGCATCGAACAGGGTGGTCGCGGCGGTCATGCTGTCCGTCCATACCTTGCGGTCGCGGCTCCAGTTCCGCTCCAGCCGCTGGAATGCCGCCGTCAGATCGCCGATCGCGCCACCGCCAGGGTCGGTTAGCGCCCCTATTGAAGCCTCTGTTTGCGGGGCCGTTTGCGGGACGGCATCGCTCGAAACCATATCTTCGATACGAAGTTGCAATTGTTTGAGGCGGCCGATGGGCCGGGCCGAGAAAAGCGCCGCCACAGCAAACAGCGCTAGGCCCGCCAGGATCGCCGGACCGGTGGCGAGTTCGCCGAGGCCCACCAAAACGGCCAGCACCACCGCGCCAGCCGTTGCAAAGGTCAGGGAGGCTCCCAGTATATGTTTGGTGTTGGGTTTAGCCATGGGAGGCCGCTATTGCGCGGCGGCGGTCTTTCCCGACCGTCGCCGTTTGCCGCTCCGTTGGGAGGCCTGCAAGCGGATCGATTCGTGGGCGGCCAGGGCGGCGGCACTCACCAGTTCGTTCACGGTCGAGCGCATCTGGGCGATCTCAACGGGTTTCTCCAGCCCCATCAGCAACGGACCGATTACGGTGCCGATGTCGAGCGACTGCATGAGCCGCGAGACGATATGGGCCGAATGGAGCCCGGGCATGATCAACACATTGGCCGGTCCGGTCAGCCGGCTGAAGGGGTAGAAGCGTTCGCGCAGTGCCGCGTCGAGCGCGGTGTCGGCTGTCATCTCGCCATCATATTCGAAGTCGGCGTCGCCGGATTTATCCAGCAACCGCACCGCCTCGCGCGACCGTTCGGTGTAATCGACCGGCGGATTGCCGAAGTTGGAATAACTGAGAAAGGCAACCCGTGGCTCGTGGCCCATCTGGCGGGCCTTCGCCGCGCTTTGCCGGGCGATCTGCACCATCTCTTCGGGTGTCGGGCGCTCAAGAACGCTGGTATCGGCGATGAACAGGGTGTGGTTCGACGTGGTGTGGATGGTGAGGCCAAACGCTTGCTGCTCCGGCAGCGAGTCGAAAACCCGGCTGATATCGCGGAAGCACGTGGAAAAACGCCGCGTTAGGCCGGTGACCATGGCGTCGGCGGCGCCGTGGGCGACCATGCAGGACGCGAAAACATTGCGGTTTTGGTTGACCCAGCGTTGGCAGTCGCGAAACAGTGCGCCTTGCCGCTGCAAGCGCCCATACAGAAAGTCGATGTATTTTTCGCGGTCCTTGGACAGCGCGGCGTTGTGGATTTCCAAATTGGCCGTCTCGCGGATGCCCAATTCCTCAATGCGCCGGTGCACGACACTCTCGCGGCCGATGAGGATGGCTTTGCCGAGCCCGGCATTTTGATACGCGATAGCGGCGCGAATGGCGCGCTCCGACTCGCCTTCGGCGAACACCACCCGGCGGGGATTTGCCCGCACCACCTGGAAAATCGCCTGTATCGACGCCGCCGTCGGATCGAGGCGTTGCGCCAACTCGTTCTTGTAAGCCTCCATGATCGCGATGGGCTTGCGGGCGACACCGCTGTCCATGGCGGCTTGCGCGATGCGCGGCGGCACGAACTCGATGAGCCGGGGGTCGAAGGGCACCGGAATGATGTATTCGGGCCCGTATGTCAGTTGGGTGTCGGCGTAGACGGCGTTGACCTCATCGGGCACGTCGAGCCGCGCCAGTTCGGCCAATGCGTGGGCGCAGGCAATCTTCATTTCGTCATTGACTGTGCGGGCGCGCACGTCCAGCGCGCCGCGGAAAATATAGGGGAAGCCCAGCACGTTATTGACCTGGTTGGGGTAATCCGAGCGCCCGGTGGCAACGATGGCGTCTTGGCGCACGGCCTTGACCTCTTCCGGCGTGATTTCCGGATCCGGGTTGGCCATGGCGAAAATGATCGGTTTAGCGGCCATCGATTTAACCATCTTCCGGGTTACCACGCCGGCGACCGACAGCCCGAAAAAGACATCGGCGCCCACCATCGCGTCTTCCAGCGTGCGTGCATCGGTGTTGGCGGCATGGGCGGATTTCCACTGGTTCATGCCTTCTTCGCGGCCCTGGTAGACGACGCCGCGGCTGTCGCACAGGATAGCGTTGTCGTGGGGCAGGCCCATCGCCTTGATGAGTTCGACGCAGGCGATCGCGGCCGAACCGGCGCCGTTGATGACCAGCTTGATATCGCCGATATCGCGGCCGGTCAGGTCGAGGGCGTTGATCAGCGCGGCGAGCGAGACGATGGCGGTGCCGTGCTGGTCGTCGTGGAAGACCGGAATGTCCATTAATTCGCGCAGGCGCTGCTCGATGATGAAGCATTCCGGCGCCTTGATATCTTCCAGGTTGATGCCGCCGAACGACGGCGTGAGATAGCGCACGCAGTTGACGAATTCATCGATATCCTCGGTCGCCACCTCGAGATCGATGGCGTCGATATCGGCGAATTTTTTGAACAGAACCGCCTTGCCTTCCATCACCGGCTTGCTGGCCAGCGCGCCGATGTTGCCGAGGCCGAGCACGGCGGTGCCGTTGGAGATGACGGCGACGAAATTGCCGCGCGCGGTGTAGTCGTAGGCGGTGTCGGGGTCGTCGAAGATTTCCATGCACGGCGCCGCCACGCCGGGCGAATAGGCCAGCGACAAATCGCGTTGCGTGGTGAGCGGCTTGGTTGTCGCGATGGCAATCTTGCCGGGCTTGCCGGACTTGTGCATCTGCAACGATTCGATGTCGAGCTGACTGAGTTCCCGTTTCTCGGCCATGACGCTTGGGTATCCTTCGTGCGCTCGTGAGCGGTTAGTCCTCAGCGTGACCGCGCCTGCGCGCGTCGTCAAGCACCGCTGCGGCGGCGGGGTGTGGGGGATTAGTTGCACATCGTTGGTACATATCCCCGCTTCTCTTTCGGCGCCGAGCGTCTGGTCGTATATGATAGCGGCGAGATGTCTGAACCCAGTACCGATACTTCGGCAGCCGGCCGGCGTGCCCCGGACCCGGCGCGCGCCGCCGCCGAGACGCCGCGCGTTGTCGCCGGCACGACGCCGATGTTCGCTCAGTGGCACGCGGCCAAGGCCGCCTATCCGGACTGTTTGTTGTTCTTTCGCATGGGCGATTTCTACGAATTGTTTTTCGACGATGCCGTCGCCGCCGCCGCCGCGCTCGATATCGCGCTGACCAAGCGCGGCCACCAGAACGGCGTGCCGATACCGATGGCGGGCGTGCCCGTTCACGCCGCCGAACAATATCTGCCGAAGCTGATCAAGGCGGGCTATCGCGTCGCCGTGTGTGAACAGGTCGAAGATCCCGCGGAGGCGAAAAAGCGCGGCGCCAAGTCGATCGTGCGGCGCGAGGTGGTGCGCGTGGTCACTCCGGGCACCTTGAGCGAAGACGTTTTGCTCGACGCCCGGCGGCACAATTATCTGGCGGCGGTCGCCGTCTCCGGCGCCGAGCTCGGGCTCGCCTGGCTCGACATGTCGACCGGCGAGGTGTGGCTGCAATCCCTGGGCACGCGCGAGCATGCCGCGCTGAACCTGCCGGCGGCGTTGGCGCGGGTCGCCCCTGGCGAGCTTTTGCTGCCCGAGACTCTGGTCGAGGAGCCGGCATTGGTCGAGACTTGGGCCGGCCTGCGCGAGGTGATGACGCCGCTCCCCGACAGCCGTTTCGATTCGGCCAACGCCGAACGGCGGCTCACCGATTATTATGCGGTCGCCACCCTGGAGGCGTTCGGCGCGCCGGGCCGGGCCGAGACGGCGGCGGCGGGCGCCCTGCTCGATTACCTGTCGCTGACCCAGGTCGACCGCCTGCCGCGGCTGGCGCGCCCACGGATACTGCCGCCGCCCGGCGCCGCCGGCGGGGTGATGGAAATAGACCCGGCGACGCGGCGCAATCTCGAACTGACGCAGACGCTGGCGGGCGGGCGCGCCGGGTCGGTGCTGGCGGTGATCGACCGCACCGTGACCGGCGCGGGGGCGCGGTTGCTCGCTGGACGTCTCACCGCGCCGCTGACCGATGTCGGCGCCATCGTTGGCCGGCTCGACCTGGTGTCGGGGTTTATCGAAGCGCCGGCGCTGCGCGAGGATGTGCGCGACTGTTTGGGCGAATGCCCCGATATGGAACGCGCGCTCTCGCGGCTCGGGCTGGAGCGCGGCGGTCCGCGCGACCTCGCCGCCATTCGCGCCGGCCTGTCCGGCACAGCGGTATTGCGCGAACATTTGGCGGCGCACTTGGACAGCGCGCCGGCGCCGGCCGAATTGTCGGTGCTGCGCGACAATCTCGGTATCCATGATGTTCTCGCCGAGCGTCTGGACCGGGCGCTGGCCGACACCCTGCCCCTGCAGGCGCGCGACGGCGGTTTTATCGCCCGCGGCTATTCCGACGCGCTCGACGAACAGAGCCAGTTGCGTGACGCCAGCCGCCAGACCATCGCCGAACTGCAAAGCCGCATTGCCGAGGCGACGGGCATCGCGGCGCTGAAGATCAAACACAATAATGTGCTGGGTTATTTCATCGAGGTCACGGCGGCGCAGGCCGACAAGCTGATGGCGGATGGCAAGGAAGCGCTCGCCGACCGGCACGGGTTGATCCACCGCCAGACCATGGCCAACGCCATGCGGTTTACCACGGTCGAATTATCGGACCTGGAGGACCGGATTTCGCGCGCTGGCGAGCGGGCGTTGGCGATCGAGCTGGAATTGTTCGCCGATCTCGCCGGCGAGATTTTGGCCCGCGCCGACGATATCGCCACAGCGGCCCGCGCCATGGCCGCGCTCGATGTCGCCGCCGGGTTGGCGGAACTCGCGGTGGTCCGGCGCTACTGCCGGCCGAACGTGGACGACAGTACGGTATTTCGCATCGTCGATGGCCGCCATCCAGTTGTCGAATCGGTCCTCGACGATGGTGCGGGCGCATTCGTCGCCAATGATTGCGATTTGTCCGGTGAGGCCGGCGCCGATGAGAACGGGGGCCGCCTGTGGCTGCTGACCGGTCCCAACATGGCGGGCAAGAGCACGTTCCTGCGCCAAAATGCACTGATCGTGCTGCTGGCGCAGATCGGCTCGTTCGTTCCTGCCGCCGAGGCCGAGATCGGCGTCGTCGATCGGCTGTTCAGCCGGGTCGGCGCCGCCGACGATTTAGCGCGCGGACGTTCCACGTTTATGGTCGAAATGGTCGAGACCGCGGCGATCCTCAATCAGGCGAGCGAGCGCAGCCTGGTTATCCTCGACGAGATCGGCCGCGGTACGGCGACCTTCGACGGCTTGTCGATCGCCTGGGCGACGATCGAGCATCTGCACGAGCAAAATTGCTGCCGTACCCTGTTCGCCACCCATTTTCACGAATTGACCAGCCTCGCCGCGCGCCTCGATCAGCTGGTGTGCCGCACCATGCGGGTGAAGGAATGGCAAGACGATGTGGTGTTCCTGCACGAAGTGGTGCCGGGTACCGCCGACCGCTCGTACGGCATTCATGTGGCGCGTCTGGCGGGGTTGCCGGAAGCTGTGCTGGCGCGCGCGGAAGAGGTGTTGGCGCTGCTCGAACAGGGCGACCAGGGCAACGCGCTGAGCCGCCTGGCCGACGATTTGCCGCTGTTCCACGCCGCGGCGCTGAGCGCGCGCGATATTGAATCCGCCGAGCCCGGCGACCCGGTGCGCGACCTGCTGGCCGACACCAACCCCGACGCGCTCACGCCGCGCGAGGCGCTCGAACTTCTGTATCGTCTCAAGGCGGCGTTGAATGGGTAGTTTCGCGTTACGCCTGCTGCGTCTTGCGGGGTTCGGTTCGGTCGAACAGGCCATGCGCCACCGCAATTTCCGCATCTATATGATCGGCCACATACCCAATGTCGTCGGCATCTGGGTGGTCCGGGTCGCTATCGGCTGGTTGGGCTGGCAGTTGACCGGATCGGCGTTTTGGTTAGGCGCGCTCGCCGCCGCCGACACCATGCCGGCACTGGTCCTCGGCCCCTTCGGCGGGGTGCTGGCGGACCGCCGGGACCGACGCATTGTGGCCGCCGTCGCACAGGTCGCGATGTGCGCTGTCGCGACCCTGCTGGCCGTGCTGACGGTGTCGGGGCTCATGACCATTGGGATATTGTTCGCGTTGGCGCTGGTGCGCGGGATGACGGCCGCCTTCTGGCAGCCGGTACGCTTGGCGATGACGGTCAATCTGGTGCCTCGCTCGGAAATCCCCGCCGCCATTGCACTTAATTCGAGCACCTTCCACTTGGCTCAGTTTATCGGCCCGGTACTGGCGAGCGGCTTGATGGCCGCGGGCGGTCCCGGCCTCGCTTTCAGCTTTAGCGCGCTTGCCGCCGGCTTCATGCTGCGGACCTTGCTGATAATCGAAACCCCGGCAACCGCGCCTGGCAACCGCAAGCACGGCAGCGTTTTGGGCGACATTGCCGTTGGCGTGCGCTATGGGCTAACCCACGCCGGCATCGGGCCGATTCTTTTGCTCTTGCTCGTTCTGGGTCTGGGCATTCGTCCGGTGACCGAACTATTGCCCGGATTCGCCGATCTGGTGTTTGGGCTCGGCGTTGGCGGCTATTCGATGATGGTCTCGTCGGTCGGCCTCGGCGCGATGGTCGGCGCTACCTGGATGCTGCGGCAAGGCAATCGCGGCGGCATAACCACCATTGCGTTGCGCAGCGGGGTGGTTGCCGCGGTTGCGGCGGTGCTTTTCGCGCTGACCAATTGGCTGCCATTGGCGATGTTCTGTCTGGCCGTTCTGGGCTTCACCATGACCAGTTGCGGTGTCGCCGCCCAGCAGCTTGTGCAATTGGCCGTGCCTGACGAATTGCGCGGGCGGGTGATGAGCTTGTTCGGCATCATCTTCCGCGCCGGCCCTGGCGTGGGCGCGTTGCTCATGGGCTGGACTGCAGACGTCACCGGCCTGGCATGGCCGGTGGGGATTGGCGCGGCGCTGGCCCTGGCCGCCTTTATCGTCGCCAATACCCGCCGGGACCGGCTGCAGGCGGCGCTCGAAGATGCGGTCCGGGCGTCCGATAGGGTCACCCCTGGCGCGGCAGCCGCTAAAACCAGCCCGCGTTCGACGGGGCGGGCGGCGGAATAACGCCGTACGCGGAGAAAATCGGCGCCGAAATGTGCTAGAAAGCCTCGTTGTCGATCACTGAAACTGCGGTGTTATGAGCGAAACGAAGCGTCAGCGCGACATTATCGACCGCGCCGCCTTGGCCGAGGAAATCGCGGCCTTGCGGGCGGATGAACGCAACGATGTCGGACGCCGCAAAGTTGTGCTCGAGCGCTTGCGCGAGGCGCTGGAGGCCGGGCGGGCCGAAGTCTGCCGCCAGTTCGAGAGTGGCCGGGCAAGCGGTACGCGGGCCGGGGCCAATCTGACTTTCCTGTTCGACCAAATTATCCGCGTCGCCCACGACGTCGCGGCCGAGGAATATCCCTCGGCCAACCCGACCAGCGCCGACCGCCTCGCCATCGCCGCGGTCGGGGGGTATGGGCGTGGCGAAATGGCGCCTTATTCCGATATCGACCTGCTGTTCCTGTTTCCCTACAAACAGACGCCGCGCGGCGAACAGGTGGTGGAATACATCCTGTATTTACTGTGGGACCTGGGCGTCAAAGTCGGTCATTCGACACGCTCGACCGACGATTGCATTCGCCTCGCCAAGCAGGATTTGACGATCCGCACGGCCCTCCTCGAGGCGCGCTTCCTGTGGGGCGACCAGGCTCTGTTTCTCGATTTTCGCAAGGCCTTCCAGGACAAAATTGTTGCCGGGACGGCGGTCGAATTCGTCGATGGCAAGCTGGCGGAACGCGATGCAAGGCACAAGAAGCTGGGCGACAGCCGCTATCTCGTCGAGCCCAATGTCAAAGACGGCAAGGGCGGACTGCGCGACCTTCAGACGCTGTTCTGGATCGCCAAATACACCTACCGGGTCGACAATGTCAGCGAGCTCGTGGCCCACGGCGTGCTGTCTGACGACGAGGCGCGCAATTTCGCCAAGGACCAGAATTTCTTGTGGACGGTGCGCTTCCACCTCCACTATCTGGCTGACCGTGCCGAGGAACGCCTGACCTTCGATCTGCAAACGCGCTTGGCCGCGCGCATGAATTATACCGACCATGCGGGCGCCATCGGGGTCGAGCGGTTCATGAAGCATTATTATCTGGTGGCCAAGGACGTCGGCGATTTGACCCGCATTTTCTGTGCGTCGATCGAGGCCGAGAATATGCGCAAGCCTATAATCAAGCTGCCGCGCTTCGGCCGTTCGCGCGACCTCATGGGTTTCAAGCTCGACCGCGACCGCTTGACGGTGAGCGACGATGAGATGTTCGCCCGCGACCCGGTGGCGATGGTGCGCCTGTTCCGCGTTGGTCAGGTCGAAGGCATCGACATCCACCCCCACGCGCTACGGCTGATGACGCAGAACCTGCGTAAAATTGGCAAAAAAGTCCGCAGCGATCCCGAAGCGAACCGCCTGTTCATCGACATCGTGACATCGACCGATGAGCCGGAAATGGCGCTGACGCGCATGAACGAAGCGGGTGTGTTGGGTCGTTTCCTGCCCGATTTCGGCCGCGTCGTCGGCCAGACCCAGCACGACATGTATCATATCTTTACCGTCGACGAGCACACCATTCAGGCGATCGGATTATTGGCCTCGATCGAACGCGGCGAGCAGCGCCGCGAGCATCCGGTCGTGAGCGAACTGTTGCCGGTAATCGGCTCGCGCCGCGCCTTATACGTCGCCGTCTTATTGCACGACATCGCCAAGGGACGCGGCGGCAGTCATTCCGAACTGGGTGCCGATGTGGCCCGTAAGGTCTGTCCAACCCTGGGGCTCAGCGACGAGGAAACGGAAACCGTCGAGTGGCTCGTCCTCCAGCATCTGGCCATGAGCAATGTGGCGCAAAAACGCGACCTGACGGATAGCAAGACCATCGCCGACTTTGCCGAAATTGTGCAGTCGCTCGAAAGGCTGCGGTTGCTGCTCTGCCTGACGGTTGTCGATATGCGCGCGACCGGGCCCAACGTTTGGAACAACTGGAAGGCGGAGCTGCTGCGCGAATTGTACTTCGCCACCGAGGACGTATTGTCCGGCGGCCAGTTGACCCAGGCCCCCACGACCCGTGTCGAAGCCGCCAAGGAGGCTCTGAAGTCCCGCCTCGCCGATTGGCCGGAAGCCGATATCGAGGCCCAGTTGGGGCGCGGCTATCCGGGCTACTGGCTGACATTCGATGCCGAGACGCTGGAGCGTCAGGCGCGCCTCATGCGCGCGGCCGAGCTGGAAAACCGGCCGCTGACCGTCGAGAGCCGGGTCGTCTCCGACCACGATGTCACCGAGGTGACCATCTACACGCAAGACCATCCGGGCCTGTTTTCGCGCATCGCCGGCGCGTTTGCCGCGGTGAGCGCCAGCATTGTCGACGCCAAGGTGTTCACCACGACCGAGGGCATGGCGCTGGATGTGTTCTGGCTGCAAGACACCAATGCGCGGGCCTTCGATCAGCCGTCGGCGTTGGCGCGCATGTCGGTACAGATCGAGCGGGCGCTGGCCGGCGAAATGAAGCGCGGCGAAGCCCATGCCGAGCGCACCTTTGTGCCTGCGCGCGCCCGCATCTTCACCGTGGCGCCGCGGGTTATCATCGACAATCAGGCAAGCGCGACTCACACGGTGATCGAAATTAACGGCCGCGACCGGCCCGGCTTCCTCTATTCGGTAACCCGCGCGCTGTATTCGTTGTCGCTGCAAATATCGTCGTCGAAAATTTCGACCTATGGCGAGCGGGCGGTCGATGTCTTCTACGTCAAGGACGGCTTCGGCATGAAGGTGACGCACGAAGACCGCCTGGAGAAAATTCGCAGCACTCTGCTCGCGGCCATCGGCGAGATCGATGACGCACGCGATCAGCGCTCGGCGGCGGCGGAATAGGCCACCCAACGCGCGCCAGCATGCGTCTTTCCTTCGCCTTGATTTCCGGTTAAGAGCGCGCCATGGCGCTATTTCGATCGATTGCCACCGTCGGCGGCTGGACCATGGGCAGCCGGGTGCTGGGCTTTGTCCGCGACATTCTCATCGCCAGCCTGCTCGGCGCCGGCCAGGTCGCCGATGCTTTCTTCGTGGCGCTGCAGTTACCCAATGTCTTTCGCCGGTTGTTCGCCGAGGGGGCGTTCAACGCCGCCTTCGTGCCGCTGTTCGCCGGTGAGCTAACGGCGTCGGGACGTGCCGCCGCGCGCGAATTCGCCGAGCGTGTCCTTGGCGTGATGGCCGGGGTGCTGATCGTGTTCAGCCTGTTGGTGGAAATATTCATGCCCGAGGTTATGGGTGTCATCGCCGGCGGGTTCCGCGACGACCCGCAAAAATTCCAACTCGCGGTCGATTTTGCGCGCCTGACCTTCCCCTACCTGCTGTTTGTCTCGCTGGCGGCGATGCTGAGCGGCATTCTCAATACGCTTGAGCGTTTCGTCGCCGCCGCGGCGGCGCCGATCCTGTTGAACATTATTCTGATCGGCGCCTTGGTGGCGGTCACTCTCGGCTGGCTGCCGGACCCGGGTCTGGCGCTGAGCTGGGGGGTCCTGCTCGCCGGCATCGGACAGTATCTGTGGCTGATAATCGCCTGCGCGCGGGCGGGATTATTACCCACGGTGCCGCGCCTGGTAATGGGCCCCAGAGTACGCCGTCTGTTTGTGCTGATGGGCCCCGGGATCATTGGCGCCGGGGTCTATCAGATCAATGTTCTGATCGGCGTGCGCCTGGCTTCGGAGTTGCCCGAAGGCTCGGTGTCGTTTCTCTATTTTGCCGACCGGGTGAACCAATTGCCGCTCGGTGTCGTGGGGGCGGCGGTCGGCGTCGCCCTGCTGCCGCTTCTGTCGCGCCAGTTGAAGGCGGGCGACGACGCGGGCGCGCGCGACAGCCAGAACCGGGCGATCGAATTCGCCATGCTGCTGACCATACCGGCGACGGCGGCGCTGCTGGTCCTGCCTGGCCCCATCATCACGGTGCTGTTCCAGCGCGGCCAGTTCGGGGGTGCCGAAGCGCAGGCGACGGCGGCGGCGCTGGCCGCATTCGCCTTGGGTCTGCCCGCCTATGTGTTGATCAAGGCCTTGGCGCCGGGTTTTTTCGCCCGCGAGGATACCGCCACCCCGGTCAAGATCGCCGTCGGTGCGCTGACCCTCAATGTCGTGGTCGCTCTCAGCCTGATGCCGATCCTCGCCCATGTGGGGATCGCCCTGGCGGCGGCCATATCGGCATGGGCCAATGCCGGTGCGCTCGCGGTCATGCTGTACCGGCGCGGACTGCTGGTGCCCGACAGCCGCCTGAAGGCCCGGTTGGGCCGCGTCGTCCTGTGTTCGGCGGTGATGGCCGTGGTCCTGTGGGGGGCGGTTCGCGGACTGGCGCCCTGGCTGGCCCCCGGCTCGTTGCAGGGGGTCGCCGCCCTGGGGTTGGTGGTGGCCGCCGGCCTCATCGTCTACGGTGTGCTGGCCCAGGTCCTGGGGGTTATGCGCTGGACCGAAATGCGCGATCTTCTGCGCCGCACCTAGAGAATATGACTCTGGCTTGACGGCGCGCCTTCGCCCGGCGATAACGGCGCGCCCCGGCCCCGTCAGGCGGCTGGCACCATGCCCCTCGGGCGTCCAAACCCCCTGGAGAAGCAATCCATGCGCCGCGTTTTCTCAGGCGTCCAGCCGACCGGCGACCTTCATCTCGGCAACTATCTTGGCGCGATCCGCAACTTCGTGGGCCTGCAGAACGACTTCGAGTGCATCTATTGCGTCGTCGACATGCACGCGATCACGGTCTGGCAGGACCCGGTGCAACTGGCGTCGAACACCCGCGAGGTCGCGGCGGCGTTCCTGGCGGCCGGCATCGACCCGGCGCGCAGCGTCATGTTCAACCAGAGCCGGGTGCCGGCCCACGCCGAGCTCGCCTGGATATTCAACTGCGTGGCCCGGATGGGTTGGCTCAACCGGATGACTCAGTTCAAGGAAAAGGCCGGCAAGCACCGCGAGAACGCGTCGGTCGGCCTCTACGTCTATCCCAATCTGATGGCGGCCGACATTTTGGCCTATAAGGCGACCCACGTTCCGGTCGGCGAAGACCAGAAGCAGCATTTGGAATTGACCCGCGATATTGCGATCAAATTCAATAACGATTTTAGCGTCGATTTCCTGCCCGTGGTCGAGCCGCTGATTTTCGGCGAAGCGACCCGGGTTATGAGTCTGCGCGACGGCAGCAAAAAAATGTCTAAATCCGACCCGTCGGATTATTCGCGCATTAATTTAACCGACGGGCCCGATGCCATCGCGCAAAAGATCCGCAAGGCGCGCACCGATGCCGACGTCCTGCCCGGCCCCGCTGTACTGGCCAGCGACGGTAGCCATGTCGAACCAGCCCATGAAAAGGCGCGCCCGGAAGCGTTTAACCTGCTGTCGATCTATGCCGCGCTGTCGGAAGAATCGATGGCGATGACGCTGGAGAAATTCGAAGGCGCCCAGTTCAGCACGTTCAAGGGCGAGTTGGCCGATTTGGCGGTCGCCAAACTGGGGCCGATCGGCGAGGAGATGCAGCGCCTGATGGCCGATCCCGGCCATGTCGATGGAATTTTGCGCGACGGCGCGGCGCGGGCCAATGCCATCGCCGAACCGATCCTGCGCGAAGTTCATGAAATCGTCGGCTTCCTCAACCCTTAGACTCTGTCTTAACTTATGCCGTCACGCGTATTCGGGCAGGGTGAATATTTCGTGCGGCTCGCGGACGCCGCGCAGGGCATGAAAGCCGAGTGACGACACGGCTTCGGTAGCGGCCTCCGCGACCGCGGCGGAGACCAGAACCGGCCGCTCCAGGGTCCGGCACAATTGTTCGATGCGCGCGGTGTGGTTCACCGCCGGTCCGATCACCGTAAAATCGAGCCGGTGGGGGGCGCCGACGTTGCCGTAGACGACCTCGCCCATATGCAGGGCGATGCCGTAACCCAACGAGCGAAGGTTTTTCCCCCGGCGCTCGTCATTGCGCTCTTCTAGCCGGCGCACCGCTTCGCGCGCGGCGCCAACCGCCGCCTCGGCAGCTCCTGTGGCGCCGCCATATTGATCGATGGGAAAAATCGCCAACACCGAATCGCCCACGAATTTAAGCACCTCGCCATCATGGGCTTCGATGGCGCCGACAATGCGCTCGAAATGATCGTTAAGAATACCGAGCAGCACGGGTGGCGCGAGCTCGTCCGACATGGCGGTGAAGCCGCGCAGATCGGAAATCCACAGCGCCGCCTCGATGGTCTCGTTGACGCCGCGGTAAATGGCGCCGTTGAGGACCAGCTCGCCGGTCTTGTGGCCGAGATAGGTGTCCATCAGGGTGCGCGAGATGTCGCGCGTGGCCAGGATTTCGAGCACCAGTGAAAAAGTTGGCATAATCGATTGAATGCGGGCCACCTGCGGATCGGTAAATCCGCCGGGCGCTTTCGTCGACCAGGAACAGGCGTACGACCGACCGTCGCTGAACGGCACCGGCAATAGCAGGTAATCGGTCACACCCTCGCTATCGAGGTCGGCCAGGATGGGGAAATCGCGGGGGCAATCGGGGTCGCTAAGCCGCCGCCGTAATCCGGGCGAGCCTTCGAAGATCGTCCGCACGGGGCTGTCCCGGTACGATTCGCGCGATTGCGACTGGTGGTCGCCGGTGAACTGCGAAAGTTCCGCGACACCGGCCCGCCACACATAGCCGCTGACCGCGATTTGTGGGTGCAGGGTGCGCAAAATGATGCTGACCCGCTCCAGGGGCAGGCCGTTGGCGGCGAAACGGTTGCACACCTCGGTTATCAAGCTGGGGATGCCGTCGGTATAGCGGCCGAAATTCTCCACCCATTCGAAGACCGGGCATTCGTTGCCCGAGGGTGGGAAAATCGGCTGAGCCTGCCCGAAAGTGTCGGGCGCCGTTGTCATGACGGGTCCGATCTTGAGGGAGTCCGGGGGGTAATAATGAATGGCGACATTAGAATGTTGGGGACAAATTGTGGGATAAACATGCATTAAGTCTCTGGTTCGATTGATTGTTCTGGTGGCCGCGCAAGTCGCGCGATGATAGTGGCGCTCTTGATTTGTTTGGGAAATAGTCCACATTGCCGTTAATAGAAGTTGGGATTTAGGCCAACCCTTCACAAGGCCGTTTATTCGTCTATACCGAAACGCTGTGGGAGATACCGACCCGTGTTCATCCAGACCGAAGAGACCCCGAACCCGGCGACTTTGAAATTCTTGCCCGGCCTCGACGTGATCGCCGCGGGCACCGCCGATTTCCCCAATCGAGAGGCGGCGGCGCGCTCGCCGCTGGCGACGCGGCTGTTCGATGTCGCCGACGTCACCGCGGTGTTCTTGGGCGCCGATTTTGTCACCGTCACCAAGGCGCCCGAGGTCGACTGGCAGGTGCTGAAGCCAGCCGTCCTGGGTGCGATCATGGAACATTTCACGTCCGGCGACCCGGTCATCCGTGAAGCCTCGGGGCCCACGCACGCCAGCGGCGATGGCGACAACGACGAAATTGTGTCGCAGATCGTCGAATTGCTCGATACGCGCGTTCGCCCGGCGGTGGCCATGGATGGCGGGGATATCGTATTTCACGGGTTCAAAGAGGGCATCGTCTACCTGCAGATGCAGGGCTCGTGCGCCGGCTGCCCGAGTTCGACGGCAACGTTGAAGATGGGTATCGAGAACCTGTTGCGCCATTACGTGCCGGAGGTTCAGGAAGTACAGGCCGTCCCGTAAGGGGCGGCGTATTGGGGGGGGGACAGACCTGGGGGCGGCTTAACCATGGGCGGTCGCCAAATTTCCTAAATTCAGTCACACCTTAGTGCGCCCCTGCCCGCACAATCGACGAACAGGCAAGCTTGGCAAGAGCTGACATGGGCATACTAAGAGATTACCAACGCGCCGCACTGGCGTTGATCGCTTTCAGCGTCATGGCGTTATATGGCGCCGCCCTCGCGTTTCCGGTCGAACGGCAGCCGTGGGCCGCGGTGGAATGGATCGCCCTGCCCGATATTGCCCCCCCGACAATCCTGCCCATTGGTGTTGTGTCGGCGCCGATCACGCCCGAGCCGGATACGAAGGTAGCGCTGGCCACCTCATCCGCCGCCGGGGCGGATGAGGTGGCCGGGGCGGCCGGGGCATTGAAACGACCCGCCGCTATTGCGGTCGCCGAACTGCGCGACAAGTTTAGCGCTGCCGCTTTCGATCTGGCCGTGGTCCGGCAGGGCAGCCGGCCGGTGCCCCGTCTGTTTGTCGATGCCCTGCCTTCCGATTTCGACAAGCTGGCCGAAGCCAACAAACTCAAACAGACCTTTTTCCAAATGGTGTTGCCGCTGACCCTCAAGGTAAACGAGGAAATACTAGCCGATCGCCATCGGTTGCTGCTGCTGCAGAAGCATATTACCGCCGGCCGTGCGCTATCGGGCAAACAGCGGGAATGGCGGGCCGAATTGGCGGCTCGTTATGACGTCTCGCCCGTCGATATGCCTGAGCTGTTGCGCCGGGTCGATGCGATATCGCCGGCGATGGCCCTGGCCCAATCGGCGGAGGAAAGCGGTTGGGGCCGCTCTCGTTTCGCCGTAAAGGGTAATGCGTTGTTTGGACAAAGGACCTGGGGTGAGGGTTCGGGTCTCGTGCCCGAACGCCGCGACGAGGGCGGCCGGCACGAGGTGCGCGTGTTTGCCTCGCTGCTCGACAGCGTTCGCAGTTACGCCAAAAATTTGAACGGCCACCCGGCCTACGGCGATTTTCGAGCGCGCCGCGCGGCGATGCGCGCCCGCGATGCCCAGCTTGACCCCTACGGTTTAATTGAAACGCTGATGGCGTATTCGGAGCGCCGGGAGCTTTACGTTCAAACAATCCAGAAAATTTTACGCATCGACAATTTGGAAGAATTAGAGGGTACTCGTCTCGTGGGCCGCTCCGTGGTGACGACGCAAACGCAACCGTTCGTGCAGTAGCGCTAACGCGCCAAGGATTTATAGTTTCGGCACATAATACAGCATGCCGAGCCAGTGCCACCGGCCGTCGGGGCCCGGCGCCGTGCAGTTGATGCGCGCGCGCCCGGGGGCGAAGTTGCGCGTCATGCGCACCTCGACGCGCGGTCCCAGCCGCACCATTTGCAGCTTGCCCTGCTTTCCGGAATAACAGGTGAGGCCACGTAACTCGCCCGCATCTTGGGCCAACGTGAAGCCGAACAAGGGAGGATTTTCTGTCAAAGTTGGGTCTGGCGGCGTTAGCTCGGTGTAGGGGATCGGCAAGGCGTTCGCCACCAACCTGAACCTCCGCAAGTCGCCGAAATTTTCATTGAGGGCGAAACGCGGCATGTAATAACGGTCCGCGGAGGTGTGCAGCGCCCCGGAATGCTGGCCGAAGGCACCGGTGAAGCCCGCTTGCTTAACGATTTCCTGGATACGGGTGCTGACCTCGCCGAACGGATAGGCGAATAGCTCCGGCGTCGCACCGAGCTCACCCTGTAACCGCTTGTTCGATAGCCGGATATCTTCTTTATTGCGCGCCTCGGAGTTCGCCGGCATGTGCAGATGCGATGCGGTTTGGCTGCCGATGGTTACGCCATTGTCGCGCAGGTCGCGGATTTGATCCCAGTTCATGTAGCTGGCGAATTGGCGGTCGATCGCATCGGTCGCGACGAACAGGGTGAAGGGAAACCCGGCGCGGCGCAGCCGTGGCCATGCCTCGGTGTAGACCGACAAATAGGCATCGTCGATGGTGATGCCCACGGTGCGATCGGGCAGTGACCGGCCAGAGTATAGGGCGGCGAGAATTTCGGGGATCGGCAGGACAGTATAGCCGCCCGATTGGAGTTCTTCGATATGGGCGTCGAACTGCTCGAGGCGAATATTTGCTGCCGGATAAGAGCTCTCGCCGAACCGGTGGTACATCAATATGACCGCCGATTCGGCGGCCTGTGCCACCGGGAGGGTTGCTAAAGCGGCCAGCACACAAATTGCCGCCACGGTAAAAATTCTATGGATGCCGGTTTTTATCACCAGAATATTTCCTAAAAACTGAGACCGCGGCATGATCCTAAAGGCGGCGTTACGCCGGCACCGTACTCCTTAGCCGATTTACATCGCAAGGGTCGCCGGCGGAATGATTACGGGTTCGGCGTCATCATGGGCTTGGGTAACGCGCTGTCGGTGATCAGTGGAAAGCGGCGGCTGTCGAACAATTGATAGTGCCACCACTCATTGCCGTAAAAATCCCACCCTGCCGTGGTCATCAGCCCCAGCAAGAACATGCGGTTGCGTTGCGCCCCAATCGTTATGCCGGTCGATCCGTGATGGGATAATGGCGTGAAGGCGTCGAACGGGGTTCCCATATCGAGGGGTTCGCCATTGCCATTGAACAGGCTTAAATCCACCGCCGCCCCCCTGCTGTGGGGTGATCCACGGCGCGGATCGGCGAGAAACTCGGGATCGGGGGTGTGGTTCCACAAAATCCATTGGGCTTCGGTGGGCCGCAGGGCGTCGAAAACACGCACCCGCAAATCGAAATTTCGCGCCAGTTCCACCGCCTGACCGAGCTTTGCGGCCGCCTCCGCGTTCAAGTAACAATGAGCGGCGGCATAGATGGGGTGACCGGTGAAATTCCGCTCGGTGGCGTAATATAAGTCGATATCGACGCCATGGGTTTCAGATGTGATTTCGACGATTGACATGGCCCCGCCCCCGCTCCGGCTATGCGCGTTAGCGTGGCGATGGTAGATCGTGGCTCTGATTCGTCCAACGAATCTGCGTAGACACGGGAATGATAATGACCGGGCAAGCAACGCCGAGCATATTGGCGATCGATACCGCTGCCGGCGCCTGTTCGGCGGCGTTGTTCGCCGACGGCGTGGTGTGCCGCCGCGAATGGACGGCCATGGCGCGCGGCCATGCCGAAGCCCTGATGCCGATGGTCGTCACGGTGATGGCGGGCCACGACTATAAACAACTTGACGCTATCGCCGTCACGGTCGGGCCGGGCGCTTATACGGGGCTGCGCATTGGGCTGGCGACGGCGCGCGGCCTGGCGCTGGCGGCGCAAATACCGGTCATCGGCGTGAGCAGTTTCAAAGCGGTGGCGCGTGGCGCGCGCGAAGCCGGCGCGCCGCCGGCCCCAATGCTGATCGTGCTGGAAACCAAGCGCGCCGATTTATACGTCCAAGCCCTCGACGCCGGGTTGGCGCCCGCCAGCGCGCCCGCCTGTTTGATGCCCGATGCGGTCGCCGCGGCGTTTCCGGCGCTGTGGGTGGAGCCGGTCACGATAGCCGGTGATGCGGCGGCGCGGTTGCGGGCCGCAATGGCCGGCGAAGGGCGCATTGTAATCGCCCCGGGAGACGGCTTGGCCGACGCCGCCATTGTCGCCGCCGAAGCGGCTGAAAATCTGCAGGCCGCGCCTGTGCCGCGCGACGCGCCGTTGCCCCGGCCCCTGTATCTTCGGCCCCCCGATGTGTCGCCGCCCGCGGCAGACCGGCACCGTTTGCGTGGCGGGACCGGCCCGTGACGGGCGCCGGCCCCTTTCGCGTCGCGGCCGTGCCGGGCGCCACCGTCTTTGCCGAGATATTCGCCGATTTGCACGCCACTTGTTTTGCCCGGTCGCCGC
>Ga0114950_10000990_pt1 | contig 20898 bp, 25 predicted proteins | sample N075metaG_FD_83503 | JGI IMG/M metagenome (GOLD analysis project Ga0114950, IMG submission 83503) | Deep subsurface microbial communities from Kermadec Trench to uncover new lineages of life (NeLLi) - N075 metaG | ecosystem: Environmental > Aquatic > Marine > Ocean trench > Sediment | place... | reverse complement strand
GTCTATGTCTTGCCAGAGTCTGTTATGAAATTTCATCAATTTATGTTGTCCCATCTCTTTTTTCAAACACCCGCACGATTTTGTGTTCCCAGTATTAAGCGAACTAAAATTTATTCGCACAGACTTTCCGCAATCACACCGACACAACCAAAGGGCTAGGCCACGTTTATCTGTTCCGATTCGTTCAATTGCAACAAGTCTGCCAAACCTTTGTCCCGTCACGTCTCTCCGATTCCTAATAATGTCTCTTAAACACCCGCATGATCTTATATCTCCTGCATTGAGTAAACTGGCTGTTGCCTGCACTGTTTTTCCACAATCGCACAAACACAACCAAAATGCGTCATTTCGTTCAATTGCAACAAGCTTGCCGAATCTTTGGTCCATCAAGTCTTGGAATCTTAAACATCCACATGACTTTGTATTCCCTTTTTTAAGTGAAGAAATTGTAACTTCCGTAGTTTTTCCACAATCACATTGAAGTAACCAAAGAGCATTTCTCCATTTAATTCCAACTTGTTTAATCGCAACAAGTCTGCCGAATCTTTGTTCTGTCAAGTTTTCCACTTGATTTTTCAAGCACCCACATGATTTCGTCCTCCCGCTAACAAGCGCACTCGATGTTACCTGAATATGTCTTTTGCAATCACATTGACACGACCAAAGTATGTGTTTATATTTGTTTCTCCCGTTTCGTTCAATCACAACAAGTCTGCCGAATCTTTGTCCCGTCAAGTCTTTGGCTCTTAAACACCCACATGATTTTATGCGTTTTTTATTTAATAAAGAGGTTTCAACCTTAATGGTTTTTCCACAATCACATTTACACAACCAAAGAGTGGCACCCCATTTATTGCTCCCGGTTCGTTCAATTACAACAAGCCTGCCGAATCTTTGATCTATTAAGTTTTTCACATGGTTTTTCAAACACCCACATGATTTCGTCCTCCCTGATTTAAGTGTGCCAGCCCTAACTTCCGTAGTTTTTCCACAATCACATTGAAGTAACCAAAGAGCATGGCCCCGTTTAGTTCCGACTCGTTTAATCGCAACAAGACTGCCGAATCTTCGACCCGTTAAGCAGGCTGGCCTACCCATTTTTGCTCCTGTTTTTCAGCATTGTAGCCCGAAGTCAAACAAAGTCAAGACAAAAATTGAAAAAATTTTGACCAAAATAAGGACAAACTACACTTTCAAATCCTCCTTGTACACGGCGTCTAGTTTCATGCCTCGCAATTGCGTGGCTGTAAAAGCAAAGTCAGTGTTTTTGTCTATGTCTTGCCAGTTTAATTCGCGTCTCAGACATCCACATGATTTTGTACTCCCTGATCTAAGTGAACGAGGTAAAACTCCCACAGTTTTTCCACAATCACATAAACAGAGCCACGACGTCTTGCCCCATTTGTCGTTCTCATTTTGCTTAATCACAACAAGCCTGCCAAATCTTTGACTTATCATCAAGTCTTTAACTTCCCTCCTTAAACACCCACATGATTTTGCATATTTTACATCCCCTCTTCTTTTAATATAACGAGCTAAAATTTCCACGGTTTTTCCACAATCACATAAACAGATCCAGATCGCATTGCTCCATTTATCGGTCCCATTTTGCTTAATCACAACAAGCCTGCCGAATCTCTGGTCTGTCAAGTCCTTAAAATTAGCCATTTTCGCTCCTTATTTTCGGCATTGTAGCCCAACCAAAATAAGAACAAACTACACTTTCAAATCCTCCCTGTACCCGGCGTCTAGTTTCATGCCTCGCAATTGCGAGGCTGTAAAAGCAAAGTCAGAGTTTTCGTCTATGTTTTGCCAAGGTCTAAATTCGCTCTGGCGTTGAGCCACCTCTTTTCGTAAACACCCACATGATTTCGTCGTACCGTTATTAAGATTACTAGCAATAACTTCCACAGTGTTTCCACAATCACATTGAAGTAACCAAAGAGCGCCTCGCCGTTTAGTTCCGACTCGTTTAATCGCAACAAGCCTGCAGAATCTTTGATCTGTCAAGTCTTTGGCTCTTATACATCCACATGATTTTGTGCGTCCTGAATTAAGCTGACCTCTTAGAACTTCCGTAGTTTTCCCACAATCACATTGAAGCAACCAAAGAACCTCGCCCCGTTTAGTTCCGATTCGTTTAATCGCAACAAGCCTGCCAAATCGTTGACCCGTCAAGTCTGAGGATTTTAAACACCCGCATGATTTTTTGCGCCCTGAATTAAGCGAACTAACTATAGCTTCCGTAGTTTTCCCGCAATCACATTTGCATAACCAAAGAGCTTGTCCCCATTTAGTTCCGACTCGTTTAATTGCAACGAGCCTGCCGAATCGTTGGTCCGTCAAGTCTTTGAACTTAAATTTGAACTTAGACATTTTACCCTGTTGTTGAGCCACCTCTTTTCGCAAACACCCACATGATTTTGTGTTGCCGCTCCTAAGCGAATTAGATGCAACTTCCACAGTTTTCCCGCAATCACATTTGCACAACCAAAGAGCGGAACCCCATTTATTATTCCTGATTCGTTTAATCACAACAAGCCTGCCAAATATTTGGCCTGTCAAGCGGTCTGGCGCTGACATCTTTTCTCCTGTTTTTCGGCATTGTAGCCCGAAGTAAAACAAAGTCAAGACAAAATCTGAAAAAATTTCAACCAAAATAAGGACAAATGCCATTATACTTGGTTTTGGCAGATTGTAAACCAAATTCACAGAAGCGAGTCTATAAACATAACTAATTTATGAAATGGATTTCAATTACTTTGATATGCTTATCTTTAGCATTTCTGTGCTTTCTAGCAACAATGTTACACAGACCTGTTGCAACCATGCCAATGAGTTGCTTGCCCGTTGTTCAATTAACGCCAATTGGTCAATATGTCTCTAAAGTTAAGTTAGACAACGGAATAGGTGTCAGAATACTAATTTTGAAGCATTGTTTCGAGCGGGTTGCTGAGAAAGAGCAAAGAGAGCTTATAAAGGTAATGAATCTAGCCGCTGACAAGGGTTTGGACATCAAAGACATTGGCGGTCATTTTGTAAATGGCAATGGCAAAATAGACAGACATCTCTGGAAAGAGTGTAGTTTCAGTCAATTAAAAGACTTTATAGTCCAGCAAATGCGAATCGGAGCAGAGCCAGGAGATACGCTTATCATTTATACGACCGGCCACGGCAGCCGTGGAGGCTCTCTGGCACGGTTTGGCAAACGATCCATGATCTTGACCGCATTTGCCGAAGCAGCAGAGGAGGCGGAACAGGAGACGGTCTGGTGGCAATCTAGCTGCTATGCGGCTGCGGGTCTTCCGCCCTTATCTAGCTTAAACAAAGTCCAACAAGAGCTTTTGACGTTAATTACAAGTTCGCACGCAAATCGAGTGAGTTATTGGGGAGATCAGACAGAAGTTTTAAAACGAGTATTTATAGCATTGGCCGAAATTGAAACCAGTTTAGAACTGGATAAAAACCAAGATGGCATAATCGTAGCCGGGGAATTATCTGATTTCATCAAAACGGTTAAAAAAGAAAATATGGTCTTTGCAATTAGTCCTGATGAACCTGTTTTTGGCTTAGATTGGCCTAACAGAATTCCTATACGAAACATGGATGGCAATTTATTTAACGCCCCAAAGAAATATATTCCAAAGCCATTGCGGTAGGTCTACCTTGCGGATCAAAGCTTATTACATTTACTTCAGTGTCCAATTTATCATAAAACATTTCTGCATAGGGCTTGTCACCCATGATATTTACTCGAATAGAAACTTTTGTTACATTTCTTTCAACTGATTGGATGTTAATCTTGAGTCGGTCGTTTTCACCAACTATCATATAAAAACTGCCGCCATCAGGAAGATCATCGCGTGTAATAGGATAACCGATGTTAATGGCGGTTCTTTTAACTGCTCGATACATCGAATCTGAGTCTAAGTTATAGTATTTGTGTGCTTCTCCTTCTTTCCACATAATAACGCCCTGTATGATGGGGCTAGTTAGGGGGAAGAGTAGTTCCACTCCACCACAGCTAACAAATAGAGGTAAAATTAAAATTGCGAGTAATTTTTTCATGTAAGTACCTATATTCTAACTAAGACGGAATATTTAGGAATAATATTTATGATTCACGAAGACTTCTATAATTGGAAAGATCGCAAATGGCATCTCAGAAATGAAGATGACGATTGGATTGATGAGCTTGAAGAGGATGACGACGAACTTGATGAATTAGAAGACGATGATGAATGGGAAGACGAAGACGAAGAGGATGAGTGGGATGAAAAGTGGGCTGAATATTTAGATGAGGACGATGAGGAAGATTGGCCTGAAGAAGATGATGAGGATTGGTAGGTGCAGGCATTGGGATATAATTCCTATCATATTTTTTTTGCGGGCCTTCCATATCACGAATTGGTATTCTTCTTGCTAAACCACTCAGTTTTTGCGCGCCCAAAAGCCATTGGTAGCCTTCTCGTTTATAAACCTCGTGAATGCTTCCGAGAGCAGTGAACATGCCAGTTCCAGAGCCATCAAATGCCGTCGTTCCCCAACAAATTCCAATAAAAAACCCATCTTCAGTCAATAAGCCACCTCCACTGCGACCGGGGCGAGGGCTATTTTTGCGTGTTCTAAGATCGCGTCCGTTACCGCCAAGGTCTATAATCTCCACGCCATAACGCGCCACCTCTCTTGCTCCATCACATCCGACGCTATGTGCGGGCATTCCAATTTTTATTGGAAAGGTCAAAGGTGCTATGGGAAAATATTCTGGCACCCAATCCGGTTTAAATTTTAAAAGTGACAAATCCCACCCTCTTCTATTACTGTGGAATAAAACCTGGGCTGGATATGTCCTTGGTTCACTTAATTTCTGATCATTATGATACCAAACAACCACTTTGGCGCTTTGTGGAGAGGAAGACCTGCCTTTCCATAAATGACCACAAGAAATAACCCAAGCTTCATTTTTACTGTCGTCATAATAGCAGATTGTGCCTGAGCCGGATGCACTTCTTGCTCGGATTTTTAAGCTAGCGGCGAGGAAACGACGATATTTAAGTCCGCGATCCTCTCTGGGAGCAAATGATGTTCGGTGATACTTCTCGTCGGCTCGTGGCTCAACGAGAGGCATATTGTCTATAAAACTTAATTCAATAATCTTAGGTTGACTTAATCCACTAGTTACACCGACTAAGACAAAAACTATTACGGGTAATATCCACATCCATTTTTGCATATAACCACCTATTGCTGGATTATTTAGCTATGAAAACGAAAAAACAAACCGTGTTATCAATATCTCACCACCTATTCTTAACTCGTGAGCAAAGATATAAATTACATGAGAGAAATGAATTGGAAGTAATTGGCGTTAGTGTGCCTGTTTGGTTTGAACAAGGCAACACCTCTGAGCCTGCTGAAGAAGTGTTTTCTAAATACATTCTCAAAAATGAAGAGGGCGATTATTTTATAATAAATCACAACTACGGCTATGAAATCAACCTACCTCAGATGCCAGCAGATTTTAAAACTAAGGACTTATCCAATGAAGACTGGAGGAAAATGACCACACATGAACGCAATGAATGGTACAAGAAAAACAGCAGGCCCATCTCCAGCTTAAACTTATTAGAATCCCATGACATGGGTGGAAGATTTCTGAAATGGACCATGGTAAGTAATTTAATACGACAGGAAAGAAAACTTACTATTTACAACCATATATCAATTGCTGATATATCAAATTTAGAAAACACCTTAACATTTGTAAGTTCAGGAATTTCAAATTTTTAACTTGACTTTAATTCCCAGGTGGTTTATTTTATAATTATCGGAGGACATTCCCCATGCGACGATTTGCCCATAAAGGGGGTGAATACCAAACAGGGCAAAGAGCGAAAAGGGGGAATTCCTCTGAGTTTTAACAGCAAGTTTTGTACGAGAGTGAACAATTTGCTTTATATGTTGAATTTCCACACGCAGTATATCGAGTGTGGCAACCCCTTTTTATAGCGGGCGTTACTGTAGTTTCCTCATCTTTGCATACGCCACAACAACCACCACTGTTGGCCTGTTTAAATTTGCCCTTAGACTCTCCTAAACCTTTACCTGTAACGGATGTAGCTCCCATATCAACCTCCACAACACTGACATTGAACATGCTTGCGAATTAAATTGTTATCTTCAATTTTCCAACTATCGCCAACAGCGCCGGTTTCATGCAGATAATTTAAGGCAGCTATAGCAGACTCTACCGCTTCGGAATTATCTACATGCAGAGCCATTAAGGCTTTGCCATCAGAATTCATTTCATAAAAAGTATCATCAGCAAGTTCAATGTTTAGACTGAACAATGGGTTTGTGTTCAATGCTGATGCTCCAATTTGGTTGGAGACATTAAACGTAGATGAAACTGCTTTACGAACAGCGTATCCTTCTTTGGTTTTGATTACTTCATCTTTTTTCTCAAGAGACTTGCTAACATTCGACCAGCTTGCACTTTCTAATGCTTTTATTCGGTTTGACCTCAAAAGCATTTTACGTTTTTCAAATACTTTTCTCATAATGCTTTGGCATCTACCGCCTTTAAGCCGATCAACGGATAACATGGCTCTAGCAACAGCATTATAAAATCTAGGGCTTCTTGGAGCAACTATAAGAGCTTCAACGATGTTTTGATAAGCATAATTTCTAGCATTGTGAAGTGCCGTCATTTCCCCTTGGCCTTCTCGTAAATTCAGTTCAAATATACCAATCATAATATCATACCAAGCGCCCACAAATAGTCGTCCGAAACTATGACTTTCGGCTGCTAATTTGTCGTTGCTGGTGCGCTTGGGCAAACTTTCTGGTCGCTTATAGGTAAAATTATTGATTGCATTTCTTAATGCGCCAGGTTTGAAACCACCTCTGCCGCCTGTCAAATGGAAAATAGCATCGCCCATTTGTTCTGCTAAGCGGGAAATTACATTATGCTTTCTCAAGTTGCCATTTGTTTCTTTGAGGGCATATCTAAGCATATGCTCATGGAGCATAACAGTGGCAACTGCGTTAATATCGCCAAATGCTTCGTGAAAAGACCATATTTCCAATGACTGAGTGCTCCATAAATCAGGACGCATAGTGTCTAACAAAGCATGGCCTAATTCGTGCGCCACAATGTCAACGGACTCACAAGTGAACACGACGTTTTTAGATTTTCTATCAGCCGCGTAAAAAAACTTGAGATGACGTCTATCATAATAAGCGTTTAAATCTTTACCTGCACGGGGCAAAATTAAAAGATTTCTGGTGCCTGGCCAATTAGTCAAATTACGATATTTAAGAATGTTGTTAAGCGAACGCACTATGGTTGCATAAACATTAGCCGCTTGGCCTGCTTGTGTGCCAGGGGGAGCGCCAGGGTTATTCCTGTCAAAACCTTTAACCGTAAAGTTTAATACGTTAGGCTTTTGTGGAACTGGAATATGTACAGTTAAATCTGGCGTGTTTGGATCGTTCAACTGATAGTTGATTGAGTCACGTAAAGGTCTAGCTGCTACTGGCTTTTCTTCCTTGGAAAAACACGGACAAAAATCCTTCAAAAATTCAAACATAAATTTCTCCTTCTAACATAGTTTAATGTATATAGGCATAATAATCATGTTCAGAAAAAAGAAACGAATAGACATTAACCGGGCCAAGAATGAATTTGAGAGAGAAATTGAAGGTCTAATTGGCAGAGAAAATTATAGGGCTTTCATAGCCTTTGCCTTCAAGAAAAGCATGACCGAAATGGCAGTTGCATTCATGCTTGGTGCGGCTTTAAGAAATGTGATATCATCTTTGTCTAACAATATAATTATGCCGGCAATAAATTTTGTTATGGACCACACAGGCAAAGATTGGCGAGAATATGCGGTTACACCAATAGAAGGATTGACATTTGAAATTGGTCCGTTTCTAGGTGCCTTTATGGATTTTATGTTAATTGCAGTGGTCTTGTTTATCCTCTATAAAAAAATAATAAGCCCTGTCTTTCAAGAAGAAGAGAAGATAAGGGTGATAGATAAGATGGACTGTCCCTTCTGTTACGAGAAGATATTCTATAAGTGCAAACGATGTCCATTCTGCACTTCGGAGATTAAATTATTATGAATGAAGATTTTTTGCGAAGATTAAAGAAGATGTCAAATAAGGTGGCGGAAGAACGGCTGATAGAAGCCACCAACAAAAATTTCATCGGCGGTAATGGAAAAATTGCAACTATTGTACGAATACTGGGAAGCCCCGTTCTTTCGCAAGGATATTCTCCAAATGAGTATCTTGATAATGACATGGACATGCCTGTGCTAGATGATTATCATTTACAAGAGATAGGTTTAGTTTGGGATGGCCTTGGTCGTGGCATTCACTTAGAAATACGTTTAGATAATTTCAAACATGAAGTAGTCGTTAATTTTAAAGGCCATGAAGTTTATCGCGAAAGTGCTGGCGAACTTGTCCTCTATGCGCCCATACATCCCCTTGCGGGCGAGTGGGAACATCATATTGAAAAACTCTACAAAGAGGCCAAAAAGCACAAGCAAATAACCCATGTAGAAAAAGAGAAAGCCAAAAGAGAGTCACAGCCGAGAACGGCTGAGAAACTACTGGAAGCCTTAAAAATGAGGTGGGGAGAATGAACAACAAAGTAAATGATAGAATTTTAGCAGATGAAACTGTATTGAACCTTATAAACTTAATGAACAGAGGCTTTTTGATCTACAAACTTAAGTCACCCAACAATGGACTAGTTACATGGATTTTAAAAAAAATACCCACCCCTGCGGACATTCGTGTTTCTATTACTTCCGAAATATCCGACGACACATCCAAGGTCGAACACAAAAGTTTTAAAGATGCCCTTGATCACGCCCTATTCTTAGCCGCTGATGATGATGAGGCAGCACCAATACCTTGGGAGGTTTTAATTCGATACAATCGTGGCTTAGGACCAGAAAGCAAACGACTTTCTGATATATTTGCACTGACGAAGAATAAAGCTCAAGAGCAAGCAGATAGAGTCGGCAAGAGTGTATACGAGGATCAATTCATAGAAGCAATCATTCGTCCAAATTGCAACACCCTTTAAAAATAAAAGCCCTCGCTAAAGGGCTTTTGAAGTTCATATGAACTTTTAGTGATATATGTTATGGGTGTATAATGTGTAACAATCCTAATGTAACTAATGTAGGACGGAAAATTATGTAAAGTGCATTCCCCAAAATCGGCAAGAGTTACATTAAGAACATTACCCAAGCTAGTAACGCGGCTTCCGCAGTTATCAAGGCTAATAGTCCCATCGTCACAAACTGACCTCCTGCCCATTGTGAATCCTCTTCAACATCTAGCTTAATTTTTGTCTCTTCTTGTAAATTTCTTGCCGCAGGCTTAGCTGCTGCATAATTGCCATTTCTGACTTTGCTGACAGCATTTACGAACATATCAACCAATTCTTCTCTTGTTACATAACAAGCATCTTCTTTGATTTCCACAACTGGTGCTACTGCTGATCGTTCAATTATTTGAAGTTGGGCTGCGGCTGGTTCGGTTGATTCAACAACACGATCCACTACATTACCCTCTGCATCTACCTCTTCAATAATGCGCTCTTTTACGTGAACGCCAGTCTTTTCACGAACGACTTTGTGGAGTGGTTTAGGTCTTGATTCTTCAACAAAATATGAAGTGACCTTTTCTCCCTCGCCTGTGCAGGGGTCAAATGATTCCTTCACATGCTTTTCAGCGTGTCGGCCATCTTCCCAGCGGAAAAATTCTACTACATCTTCGCTGCAGCCGGCACAATCTTTATTTAAATTCATTTTGGTCATATAAATCCCCCAACGGTTTTATCACTTATTTATCTATGCTTATCTATTTCAATTTCATATTAGTAAGAATCATTTCATTTATACAACTCTTAAACTCTATTTTAAACCATTATGGTGTAATTAAATCACTTGATAATAACGTATAAGGCATTTCTGCACTAGTATCGGGATTTATGTTTGAACCAGTGTAAGTATGAAGGGTTTTTCTGGCCAGGTCGCCCGCCACTGCTCCAGCCGGGTATTCTATAATTTGGGTGATTCGATCACTTCCATCTACAGTTATATTCTTAAAATTGAAAATTTGTGACTTGCCGGCGAACAATTCCCAATCAGCTTGGGCTGATGCGAGAGTAAAATTTTGTACAGCTAATTTTTCATCAACAGAAGATGATATAACTGTTTCAGCAATTTTTTTAGCCCATTCTCCACGATCTCCATCCCCTGTAACTGTAACAGCTACCGTAAATGAGTCATCATCAACCACTGTTACAGTTCGATCACCATTTACAGTAGGAGTAGAATTAGAGCCTTCAATACGAATTAAGTCTCCGTTTGCCAAACCATGTCGCCTTGAGGTAATTGCATTTGAGGATGAACTAATGAATGTAATCACAGCAGATAAAGAAACTAGAGACGCAGTGGAGTCATTGTGTAAATAAGCTTCTTGAGTGGTATGTCTCTTAAAATAACTGGGAGTTTCCGCAACACCTGCGCGATCATTAAAGCCCAATACTTGTTCAGCGCCTTCATTTTCAATAAAATACTTAATTTGTTGACTTCTTTTGCTTGTAATTACCACCTGTTGTGGTGGAGTGGCCGGAAAAGCATTGTATCCACGATTGTAACTCCTTAAAGATGCCTCAAAAAACGTCGCGAACATTGTATCGTCGTTCAAAAGGGTCGTTATCTCAGCGGGTGACGTTAAAGCAGGCGTTGTGCCAGCAATATCAACAGATACGGTGTTAAAATGTTCCTTGCCGCCTTGGCCTCTTTCTGGTGTGACCGCCAAACGAATTGTTAGCAAACTTAGGTCGCCACCATTAGCATCAGAGCCATCTAAATCATGGATATAAGCTGTTCCCGATAGAGTCGGCTCCGTCCAATTGGCTATACGATTAAAATCACGACCAGTGTTTCCTTTTACGATAAAGGCTGGGATATGGGCACGATCACCTAATAATAAGTTGCCTCTAAATTCTTCATAAAATGGATTTTGAAAAAATGACATTGAATTCCTCAACTCTGTTGTTTCAAGTATGTATTATTTAACGGGCATTTTAGGCGGCGGTAATTCATGGAATATAGGGTCTTGTGCCACTGATGAATAACCGGGGTTGCCCTTGTCTTTGCTCCGTTTGCCATCGCCAAAACGCCCCTTACCTTTGCCTTTACCCTTGCCTTTGCCACTTCGTGCATTAGCAAAATCTTTACCATTGCCAAAGACACGTTGCCCTTTTCTGAGCATCCCTAGCGCCCGATTAGCCTGTTGATGCAATTCCCGGCTATAAGGAACAACATGAACTCGCGGCGTTTCTAGGTCTTTTTCTTGCAGTTCTAGCATATAATCTTCTGCTCTTGATCCATTGTCAGGTGGACTAGCCACTCTTGGCTGTTCATCAGCAAGGTTGGGCGCATCTAACATTCTCGGCGTGCGTGCGTGTGCTCTCACTGAAGCATTAGGCGAGTCATTACGCGACACAATTCTCACGGGTTCTATGGCATCTTCGCCTAAATCTTTTGCCCAAATATAAATACTGCCCTCGTCACCTGTAATTTTATTAGGCTCTTCGATCACAATCCAATGAACAAGAAATTTATCTGGCAATTGTGTTTCTGACGGTAAACCTAATAAAGAATCAATTGAATGCCATAAAGAAACGCTGAAAAATAGTGTGGCGGCAACAGCAGCAAATTTTAAAAACCATTTACCTTCAGTGAAAATAATGAGCCATAAAAGTAGGAAAAGCATAATTCCAAATGCAATAGGAACGCCTACACTATTCTCCGTCATTTGCTGAAGAGTGTTCTGGGTAGTAATCCTCAGAGTTTCGATTGCCTGGTCCATTATAATTAACCCTATTTGATTTTATTAGTGATTTTTCTAATACATTGACATCAGTGACTTCTCCATCTCTATTGACAGAGAAACGAACTCCAGTTTTTTCGTCTCCTGAATTTTCAAGTACGACGTGCTTTACAGCTACCGTTGAAAAGGGGTTAATTTTGTCAACTTGAATTGTAACCGGAATTTTATTTTTATCTCCTTCGCATTTCCAATACATATGTACGTTTACGACATATTCTCCTGGCACTGTGCCTCTTAGGGTTACTATTTCACGATTTTCATTATATTCAATAGGACCGAATGGAGTGTAAACAATATCATTCTTCTTTCCCAAGTCGTCTCGATCTAAGTGCATTAAGCCGTCCTCTCTACGCTGAAAATAAACGAGTTTGCCATATGGGTCTTCAACGTAAGTGTCTACATCTGATTCAGATTCTTTAGGCCATGTGATTGTAATGATAAATTCAGCATGGGCTTCGACATTTTTTGTTTGTTTCGTAACATTGATCAGACATAAGGCGATAGCCGCTATGCCAGCAAAAACTAGCAGTGTGTTAAACAAAATATCTAAAAAAGCCGTATTAGCACTATATGATCTTTTATTCATTGATCACCGCCACTGCCGCCGGCACCGACGAAATTGATTCCCCAACTCTTTGGATCTCTGGCTTAGAGGAGGCAATCGCTTGACTTAAATTAAAATATTGAATTTTTAACAAAGAGCAGCAAATCAGTCCTACAAGAGTTGTATAGAGGGCAGTAGACATCCCCGTACCTAGCTTAGAAATTAAATCTTGAATTGATTTGGTATTAGCAATGTCAATATTTGCAAAACCAGAGAGCATCATAATAAAGCCACAGACCGTACCGATCATGCCAATGGTTAAGCATAGCTCGCTAGTAAACCATCCCACTTCTTCCATTCTTTCAAATTCCAATCTTCTATCACCAAGAGTGCCCTTAAACATTGACCGACTAACTCGCCATGTTTTTACTCCGCACCATAAAGACATAAAAGAAAACATTGTCAAAATAAGAAATGACAACTTGGTAGTATCTTTATCGGCCAGCACCTCTAAGCCGCCCAATTTATAACAAAAAATTCCGGCCACTGTAATTGCTGTTGTGAATAACCACCATTTTAAAAAAACTATGTATTTTAACATATTTAACTCCCAATAAAAAAGGACTCGCGTGGTCCAACCAGGCGAGTCCTTACCTTTAGCTTAAAACTACAAACTTAGGCACCAGTGGTTACTAAGCCAAGCAAATTGGTCCTTTCTAAAGTAGTTTTACTTCCACGGTTTTTACCACGAATATGACTGCCTTTCCTCAATTCGTTAAAAGTAGCAATCTTGCTATGCAAAAATGTTCTTATAGGTGACATAAATGGAAATCGAGTGGTTCGACCACTCCGTAACTCATAACCGCGAATCCAACGAGAGTTAGATTCAATTACCAAAACCGTTCTCCGAACCGGATGAGAATGATTGCCCTTATAATAAAAACGAGCAACGGGAAGATTTCTTACAGGTTCGTACTTCAAGTTATTCATCGTTATACCTCTTTTACAAAAGTGTTGTTATGCTGACATTATACACTAATTAAAATATTAAGCAAGTCCTTTTACCATTTCCCGCATATGATCTGCATCAGCGCGACTGTGTAAAATCTGCTCTTCAAGGAAAAGTTCAATATATTTACCATCAACCATATCTTTTACAGGCGGCGCAGTTCCGGTTCCCGGATCGTCAGCTTGCATTTCTTCTGTGTCGCGTATGCGCAAGACATAATTTTCTGTCACCTCATCTTCCATTCGTATTGCTTCTCGCAATAGGTCTATGGGTTGCGTGAGTTCGACACTAAATCTAGCGACTTCACAGGTTGGCGAGGCACCCAAACCAATAATGAGTCGTTTAAATTCTTCAATATGCTTCATTTCATTGGCGGCTTCTTTGAGAAAAAATTCTGAAAGTTCCGCTCGATGAAGACCTATAACCCGTGTGCCCGCTTGCAGGTAAAAATTCCAGTGCGCGTACTCGCGTGTAAGGTCTTCATTCAACAATTTAATTATCGTCTGTTTATTCATCTAAATCCCTTTCCTTTAATGAGAATTTTGGAGTACCATTTTCGCTAAGCATAACATTTAATCTACCAGAGACTACGCCCTGCAATAAAAGATTGCCTGTTCTAACGTGATTCGCCCACTTCATAAGTTTCATAGATTGCTCTATCTCATACTTAGTTAATGGTAGCGGGTTGTAAGGCTGCTTGCCAAACAAAGCAATAATAAGTTGTATGACTTCATCTTCACTGAGGGCGGTATATTTTTTATCAACTTCACTCCAATATAAGTCATCAATTGGAAGCATTGAATTAGGTTCCATTTATTTTCCTAGTGTTTATGTGGGTGATTATGTTTATGCTTCATTCGTTCGTATTCATCTTTGTGAAATGAATGAATAAATGGAACATCGGGATGTCCATGATCGTGAATATAAGGCATTTCTTTAAAATTAGTATAATTAAATTCAGGTCGCACGTTTGCATTAACTACTTTATAGACCAATTCAAATGTGTACTTGGCAATTTTTTCCATACCGTCAAAATTGATCCGGTGAGCATCATCATCTGGCGTATGATAATAGCTGTGAAGACCCGTATGGAGAAAGGCTATAGGAACTTTTTTGTTATAAAAACAAGCGTGATCACTGCCGCCGCTTCTTTGGCCGGTAATTTTCTTGGCAAAAGTATATTTCCGATTTAAATCATTGATATATTTGCCTAAATCTATTGAGCTATTACCGGCATAAAAACCAGCAAAATAGTATCCTTTGCCCAGATATCCAACCATATCCAAATTTATCATGGCAATATGCGAGCGGATACTGGGACTGCCTTTGGGGAATGTTGGATTATTACAATAATATCTTGATCCAATCAACCCCATTTCTTCTGCGGAATAATGTTGAAACACAATTGTTCGAGGAACTTCTTTAGGATCTAGTCTTTGAAATGCTCTAGCCACCATTTGTACAACAACGGTGCCTGACGCATTATCATCCGCCCCGTTATGAATTTCATTTCGACGACTACGGGCGCGAGACATAGATGGCCCATATCCTATATGATCGCAATGCGCACCGACCACCACTATTTCATTTTTTAAAGCAGGATCACTGCCTTCAATATATGCAAATAAATTTTGCGTAAAATTATCGCCCCGTTCGTTGTGAGGGCCAGGATTTAACCGCCGAATATTAAATTTCTGATATTCTGTCTTCATTCCATTTTTAATATGAAAATCCCTGAGATAAACCATCGCCTTTATATTGCCCTTTTTACCTGACATGCGGCCCTCTAATTCATCAGAGGCCAAATATTCAAGATGTTGCTTCAATTCTGCACTCGTCAAAGAATCAAGTGCTTGCTGGAAAGACCAAACCTCTGGGGCGGGTTTGACCGGCGTTTTTGGGCCGGGATCACGAGGATAGGGCCGATAGGGTTGATAAAGGGGTGGTTGAACAGCAACTGGCCGGGGCTTATTGATTATAGCCAACGCAAGGATCATTAAGCCCATGACTGACGCCATGCCGATGAGATACTTCGCCAATTCAATTTCTCCAAGTTACAAACAAACTTAAATTATGCTTATTTCAGAAATCAAATCAAGTCTTTTTGCGATTATTCCACCAATTTTTTAAAAATTTAAATGTAAAAAAGGCAATCGCAGCCTTTGCAACTTCAAGAAAAATAAACGAACCAATTGCACCTGTAAAGGCTAAGCCCCTTTTTCCTTCCGTATGATCGTGATATCTCATGCCTAATTTAAGTTCTTCGGTCATATACTCTCCTGAATGAAAATTATTAACTCTGTTCATATATATGGTTGCGTATAATTAGAAATAGAGGTTTTACAATGAAAGAGTCCACCCTAAAGCCAAGGGTAGATTGGAAGTCCCACGGATACCGTGATTTTAAGGAATTTTCAAAGGATTGGCGATCATTTTACGGCAGTCTAAAAGAATTTTATGACACCGAATTTGATTCGAGGTTTTTTATATTCACGCCTTCTGAGTATCATATAGACCCAAGTGAGTCAGAAGATGATATTGAAAACTATAATGCCGACCAACAGAAGCGGGAGTGGATGCGATGCGCAGAAAATTTCTTTTACTTCTGCCATAAATTTGTAAAAATAGCCCACCCTAAACAGGGTTTAATCCCATTTAGGCTTTATAAGTATCAACGTCGGGTTATCAACGAGTATGACAAGCACCAATATAACATTATCTCTAAATTTCGTCAAGGTGGCTTGACAACCCAAACTGTACTGTGGGGATTATGGCGAGCAATGTTCAGATTAGACGAGCAAATGATGCTTGTGTCTAAAACTGACCGTGAAGCCATTACAGCCGGCGAAATTGCATCTCGTGCAATGGAGCACTTCCCAACGTGGCTAAAACCTCGCATGGGTAAAAGCACCGACCACCAACGCCATTTTATGGATACAGACAGTTGGTTAAATTTCTATACGCCTGAAGCAGCCCGTGGCAAAGCTATTACCTACCTGTTCATAGACGAAGCTGCATTTATTCCAGATATGGATCGTCACTGGAAAGCTATGTATCCAACGCTTTCAACGGGTGGTAATTGTATTGCAATTTCAACGGTCAATGGTGTTGGAAACTGGTATGAAACTACATACAAACGCGCTAAACTTCCGAAGGGCCACAAACGAAAAAATGAATTCTACGTCATTGACTTAGATTATTGGGAGCATCCTGATTACCATGACGAAGAATGGATACGAAAAACCAAGGCCAACTTAGGACCAAAGGGTTGGCGACAAGAAGTATTACGTGACTTTTTAGGATCAGGCGAGACATATTTTTCCCATGAAACAATCGAAAGATTGTCGGCTGCTGTTGAAAACACTCCTCCCATTCGCAAATTGTTTCCTGCATATGCAAACCGTGAGGATGATATAGATGTATTTGAGGATAATAGCTTTGAACAGGGCGCTCTTTGGATTTGGCGAGAGCCTGTGGATGGGCATGATTATGTAATTGGCGTAGATTGCGCTGAAGGTGTGGGAGAAGATGGTGATAATGCCTGTTTTCAAATTTTAGATAGCAGTACATTAGAACAAGTTGCAGAATTCTATAGTAACAATACACCGCCTCATATTTTTGCACAAATATTAAGCGAGTCCGGTATTATGTATAATACCGGCCTTATAGTTGTAGAAAACGCTGGACCTGCGGGCGGGGCTGTCATTGCCTCTCTGGAACACAAAGTTTACTACGAAAACATTTATTTTGATATGTCTAAAAGAACACGGACTACTAAGGCAGGCGTTTCTGTTAATCAGCAAAATCGTCCTATAGTATTAGAGCATTTGCAGCATAGATTTTTAGATGAGACACTAAAAATAAATAGTGATAGATTGGTAAGAGAAATAAGCACATTCCTTTTCAATCCGCAAAGAAAACGCGCCGAAGCACAAATCGGAAGACATGATGATACAATTATTGCACTTGCGCTTGCTTTGCACGCGCATGAAAATATGAATAGAGGCTTGCCGGTTGGAGCCGAAGTGCCCAAAGAGATTACCTCTACGTTTAGAACCTCTGTATATGAGGCCATTAAATCAGAGTTGCAACGTGGCGCACCAGAGGACTACCTGGACGATAGTGATGAATATGACGCATTGACACCTAATCCATCAGAAATTTTACCGGGGGTTATATTTGACTATAGACGTAAATACGATAAACTCTTGAAGGAGTTCGGATGGATGATTAACTGGTTACTTTTGTGGGCAATAATATAAATACAACTTAAAGGAGCAAAATTATGAGTTTCAAAAGCTGGGCAGTAACCAAAGAAATTGAAAACAATTGGGAAGGCACTGGATTACTGGAAGGTGCTATAGACAAGACGGCTACAGCAATGTTGTTGGAAGGTCAAAAAATTTATAATGAAGCCAGTGGGAGTGTGTCTGTAAAATTTAATCGAATAAGCATTCCACTTGCGGTTCGCGTAAGCGCAGGTATGAACGAGGTTGCTTTGCTAGGATCAACATTGGAATTGCCCAATTGGTATACATTTAAAGATATAAAAATGACCGATGGCAAACAAAGCTTAGACGAAGAAGCCAAAATGTGCGCAGAATTAGCAGATGAGTTATCAGAGGCAGTGAAAGGACTGGCAAAGAGCAAGAAATCAGATTATATAGCAGTTCATTGCTTTGCACTCAATCCCGATAATACTGTAAAAATTAACTATTCGGTAGACTAATGGAAATAGGAAAAACTCAAAATTATTTGGTAAATGCTCTGAGAAATCTTCCTAGCGATAATGCTTTGTCCGAAGTTAGGCACCATTTATTGCAGGCCATGAGAAAAATGGAGCATGTTTCTAAGAAACGTATGCGCAAAGGCAATCAACAGCCCCAAACCAATCAATGGCAATATATACCAAACTATGGAATGGCAAGCCCGCAGCAGGCGGCGCGGGTGATTGAGAATCTTGATCAAATGATCTCACAGGAAAAGGCTAAATTAGAGAATATCGTACAAGATCGTCAAGACAAAGACAAGAAACCAATCGATAAAAAATCAACCGATTATGATATGATTGTAGATTGGACCAATAATCATAAATGACTTTTTAAGTGATCTATTTTGGACACCTGTTGAAGATATTTGGCATATATTTTATGCCCCTCTTCAATTATCTGTAGAGAAACTGTCCTCTCTATCTCTGAAGCCTTGAATTTCTTTTCTCGCAAAGGCTGCGCAAGTCCCAAATATTCTTCTATATCTCCGTAGCCCTCTGCGCGGGTTAAAGACTCCCATGTTAAAAATACCGCCCCTTTGGTTAGTTTTGCCATCTGAGTGATTCGCTGTAATCTAGTTGTGTAATATCGTAGGGCGGTTTTTTCATTATAACCCTCTCTTACAATAGATGATAACGAGTAATGTGGCTCACGAACCAAATACAAGAAATAACAAAAATCCAACAGATACTTGCTCTGAAGCTGTTGGTTCCAAATCAATTTAGTCATATGAATAGCAGCAGCCGTATCGTTCTTATGGCGTTGTTCTTTTAGGTACAACACTTTATCAGGATGATCATAAAATCCTTTAGATTCATAACCCTGAATTCGAGGGTTCTCGTCTAAGAAACGACCGAACTCATCGTAACCTGAACCCAAGTGACTGGATAGAAATAAAACTTTACCTCTCATATCATAACTAATAAAGTTAATTATAAGGAGAAAGGAAAAATTATGGCTAAATGGTGGGATTTTTTCAAACTGTTTGCTCATGCAAGCAGAGAAGACCCTAGAAGTCTACGGCAACGAACACGGCATCTCACGGGTGCGGGCGTAACACAACCTGATGTAGTACCTGATTTAAGGGGCGGTGAGTTTACATCAGGAGGATCAGGTGTTGTGCGATTACGCGACTCCAATGATTTTATTGATTTAAGCTCGGTAACAAACCGAATCAGCAGATACAAAGAGTACGAACGACTGCGAAACATATCGGAAATTGAAACCGTTATGCAAATTTTTGCTGATGAGTCATGTGTGGCCGGGGAAACCGAAGTAGCCACTGTTGAGTATGGTTATAAAACAATTGCATGGTTAGAGGAGCACAAACAAGGAGAACGATTTCCGGTCTATTGCTACGACTTCAACAAACAAGATTATACAATTGGATGGGGATTTGATCCGAGATTCATAAAAACCGCCCCCACCATAAAAATTAAATTAGATGATGGCACCTATTTTATTGTCACTTTAGACCAACGCATTCTTAAACGCGACGGACAGTGGATAGAGGCAGAGGATTTGGATTACGGCGACGAACTAATGCCATTTTACAGACTGCCGGCTAACCAAAATTTGACAGAATTAAAAACAGGGCAATTTCCACGCATATTTACATTCGCAGATGGCTGGAAAAATGAGAGATGCTTTATAGACGAATGGCGTACAGGCGAGGTGAGTGAAAAGAGAGAAAAATGCGCCAAAGCCATGCGTTTAATTAGCGGTGGAATGACAACTCTTCAAGCTGCTAAGCATATGGGTCATCAGTGGCGCACGCTAGAGAAGTGGCTGAAATATGAGGGTTTCACTTGGAAAGAAATAAAACATCTTTCCAAAAAGAAGGATCGCAGACGAGTTATTGGTGTTGAACCTTGGAAGGAAATGGGTGTTTATGATTTATCGGTAGAAAAACACCTAAACTTCTGTATTAAAAGTGCGGTCATGCACAATTGTCAAAAAAATGATGATGGTCATACCATTAAAATTAGATGCAATAATAAGAAGGTCAAACAGGAATTAGATTTCCTGTTTTATCATCGTGATATGATCAATATAGATCGTGTATTATGGAGTTGGGCCAAAAATCTCTATATTTTCGGTGATTTTTTTGCTGAAATAATTCTTAATCCTGAGAATCCTAAAGATGGCGTTTTGAAAGTAATGCCGCTACCACCTGAGTCAGTATTTAGAATTGAAACAACTAAGGGAAAAGTAGTCGAATATCAACAAAGCAAAGAAGGGCCAGATTGGCAGGCTTTAGCGCGTGCGCCTATCACCCAAGCAACAGAAGCTGAACTTATGCAGTCTACGGCCATTCGTTTTCACCCAGATCAAGTTATTCACATCAAAATAGGTGAAGATAGAAGAACCTTCTATCCCTATGGAGTTTCGTTAATAGAAGCTGCACGCGGGCCTGCCCATCAGTTAAGAATGATGGAAGATGCAATGGTGGTCTATAGACTCACGAGGGCACCTGAGCGAAGGGTTTTTTATATAGATGTGGGACAATTACCCCCTAATAAAGCAGAAGCCTTTATGGATCGGATGAAAGATCAATTCCGTAAAAAGAAAATTACTCAAGGCAAAAATTTTGGTCGTGATGGTGCATCGGCTGTTGAGGAAAGATGGAGTCCAATGCCTGC
>Ga0114950_10000989_pt1 | contig 20902 bp, 15 predicted proteins | sample N075metaG_FD_83503 | JGI IMG/M metagenome (GOLD analysis project Ga0114950, IMG submission 83503) | Deep subsurface microbial communities from Kermadec Trench to uncover new lineages of life (NeLLi) - N075 metaG | ecosystem: Environmental > Aquatic > Marine > Ocean trench > Sediment | place... | reverse complement strand
GATGATCGGACCGGCGCTCGCCTCGATCCTGCGCGGACGCGCCCGCGAGGAGTGCGCGACCGTCGCGCCGGCGGTCCTCGCGTTCGCGCTGGCCGCATTCGTCTGGGCCCCCGTCCGGTACGGCCTCTCCATCGCGTTCGGGCTCTACGGCGGCCTGGCGATCGCCCTGCCGACGGCGGTGCTCGGCACGCTCCTCGCCCCGCTCGCCCTGGGCGCGAAGTCCGTGCGCGGGCTCGGGCGGCTCCTCGCCATCGCCGCGATCACCGGTTCCGCCGTCGCGCTCGCCGTACCGCGCCGCACCCTCGACCGGCCCGCGCCGCTCGACCTCGTCTACGAGCTCGATGCGGGCGCGGGCGAAGCCGTCTGGGAGGTTCGCGCGTTCGGGACCGGGCTGCCGCCGTCCCTGCGAGGCGTGGCGGACTTCGTCGAGAAGTCCCCAGGGGTGTTCATCGCACCGGCGCCGACCCTCGACTTCGAGCCGGCCGTGCTCGAGCTCGAAGCGTCGGAGGTGATCGCTGACGCGAGCGGCCGGGGCCCCGGACGGCGCGTCCGCTGCCGTGTCCGCTCCCCGGGGCGCGCGGATCGGACCCTGCTCGAGCTGCCCGAGGGCCGCCTGGTGGGAGCGGTCGTCGGCGGTCGCAGGCTCCGTGGACGCGGCGGGTCCATCGTCCTCCTCAACGTGCCCGTGGAGGGGCTCGCCCTCGAGCTCGTGTTGCTCTCGCCGTCGCCCGTCGCGATTCGCCTCTCCGAGATCCACTTCGGCCTGCCCCCGGCGGGCGCGGAGCTCGAGGCCGCTCGTCCGCCGGAATACGTGCCCCGCGGTGTCGGGGACCGGACCGTGATCCGTTCCGAGGTTAAGCTCTAGGCACCGATGCCCCGCTCCTCGCGCAACGCCGTGCTCGCCCTCGCGCTCCTGGCTCCGGCCTTCGCCTGCGGATCCGGCGCGGGCGGCAGCGACGCCGGGGCTCCGGAGCTCGAACCGTCGGTGCTGCCCGACGCGATCTCGATCTCGGATCCCGCGGACCCGATCCGCGACATCGAGCTGGTCGAGGACCTCACCGAAGAGGTCGCCGATCGATTGCTCGACCTCGGTGTGGAGCTGCAACGGCGCGACTTCGTGAAAGCGCGCGAGTGGTTCGCGCCGGACTTTGCCGGCACGGTCGTCGACCCGCTCGTCTCCACGCGCGAGGCGGCGCTGCACCTGGGCGCAAACCTGACGGCATTCGACGTGGGCAGCGGGGCGATCGCCGGCCGGCTGGGTTTTCTGGAGTCGTTCGAGCGGCTGCTCGGGCCGTACGCGCGCGTCGAACTCGCGCTCTGGAAAGTGAAGGGCGCCGAATTCGAGCGCGACGGACGTTCGGGGAAGATCCACCTCTACCTGCACGTCATCGCCGACACGGACGCGGGCGGCCGTGAGGATCTCGCCGGCTGGGCGTGGGCGGGGGTGGAGAAGCGCAAGGGCAATTGGTTCCTGGTGCGCTTCGCGCTCGAGTCCCTGGAACGCACGCGCCTCGAGCGCCGCGCGTTCCGCGACATCTCCGCCGCTGCCGGCGTCGGCTACCTGGGCATCCGGTACGGCAAGCCCGGCAACACTTCGGACGCCTGGAACGGCGCGGCCGCCGGGGACGTGGACGGCGACGGGCTCTTCGACATCTTCGTGCCGAGTGGCGGGCGGAACCTGCTCTATCGCGCGCGGGCGGACGGACGCTTCGACGAAGAGGCCGAAGCGCGCGGCGTCGCCGGTCCGGGCGGCGGGACGGGCACGGTCTTCTTCGACTTCGACAACGACGGCGACCAGGACCTCTTCGTCGCACACCGGGCGTGGCGCGTGGGCGACAAGTGGAAGGGCGAGACGCTGCACCTCTACGCGAACGACGGGCAGGGGCACTTCACCGACGTCACGGCAGCCGTCGGGCTCGACGTCCACCGCTACGGGATGTCCGTCACGGCGTTCGACTACGACCTCGACGGCTTCGTCGACCTCTTCGTGACGGGCTACGGGCGCGCGGCCACCGAGCACAACGACGCATGGCTCGAAGCGACGAACGGCGCGCCGAACTCGCTCTTCAGGAACCTCGGCGGCGAACGCTTCGAGGACGTCGCCGGTGAGCTCGGGATGGCCGGCACGAAGTGGACGTACGCGTCCGCCGCGGCGGACTACGATGCGGACGGCGACCTCGACCTCTATGTCGTGAACGACTACGGCTCCAACGAGCTGTGGCGCAACGAGGGCGACGGTACGTTCAAAGAGGTCGCGGAGCAGCTCGGTGTCGTCGACCAGGGCCAGGGCATGGGGGCCGCCTGGGGCGACCTCGATGGCGACGGGCGCCTCGACCTCTACGTCGCGAACATGTCCTCCACGGCCGGGAACCGGATCCTCGAGCGGCTGCGGGAGAGCCTGCCCGCGGGGGACTTCGAGCGCCTGAAGAAGTTCGCGGCCGGCAATTCCATCTTTCTCGCGAGCCCCGAAGGCGGCTTCCGGAGGCAGGAGCGCGCGGCGGGCGGCGTGGGCGCGAACTGGGCGTGGTCCGTGGCGCTCAATGACTTCGACCTCGACGCGTGCCTCGATGTGTTCTGCGTGAACGGCTTCGTGACCGGCGACCTCGCCCACGACACGTGAAGCGTCTACTGGCGGCAAGTTGTGTCGTCCTCCACGGTTTCACAGAGCGCTACCCCCGAGTTCACACCGCAGGCCGTGGGTAGCGCGAGCTACGTCACGCGCCACTCGACCCAGATGTTCGAAGAGGGGCGCTCGTTCAGCGGCAACGAGCGCTTCAAGCTGTTCTTCGGCGTCGGGGACGCGGTGTTCGAGGACCACTCCGCGCTCGGCGGCGCCGATTCGAATCTGGACGGGCGCGCGATCCTCGCCGTCGACTTCGACGACGACGGAGACGAGGACCTGTTCATCCACAACATCCAGCGCGAGCGGCATCTCCTGTTCGAGAACCTGCTCGGTGGACGCGGAAACGGTTTCCTCAAGCTGCGGTTGCGTGCGACGGCCGGTCAGTACGAAGCGATCGGCGCGACGGTCACCGTGAAGGCCGGCGGCCGCTCGGTGGCCCAGGTGCTCTCGCGTGGCGCCGGCTTCGCGTCGTGCCAGGCGCCCGAGCTCGTGTTCGGGCTCGGCGCGGCGGAGTCGGCGACCGTTTCGGTCGCATGGCCCGGCGGTTTCAGAGAGGACTTCGGCGAGGTCCGTGCCGGCGCCCGTCTCCTGCTCGTCGAGGGCGTGGGGAAACCGGAGCCCTTCGCGGCGCGGACGAGATCCCTGCCCGACCCGCTCCCCGAAGGCCTCGCCGTGCGGGTGGGCGAGCGCGTCCCCGTCCTGCGCCTCGTCGACGGCGATGGGGTGGAGACCGAGGTCGACGTGCGCGCACTCGCGGACGGCCGCCCGATACTCGTGAACCTGTGGGGGCGGTTTTGCGCGCCGTGCATCGCCGAGCTACCCACGCTGGCGCGGATCCACGCGGACGGTGAGCGGCGGGTGCTCCTACTCGGCACCGACGCGCCCAGCGGCCGCGCTGCCGCCGCGAACGTCCTCGCGAAGCGCGCGCCGGGCATCCCGGCCTACTACTTGCGCGCGGGGGGCGAGGGCCTCGAGCCGCTCGTCGACCTCGTGCGCCTGCCGATTCCCACCACGCTGGTCCTCGATGCCGAGGGTGTGGTGAGGGAGATCATCCGCGGGCCGGTCGAGCCCGAATAGGCCCTGTTTCTTCGGGGACTGGAGTCGAAGCGAGCACGATGCCGGAGGCTGAGCCGATCGTACGAGCGGCAGGTCGATGCGAAGCGCGACTCGTGGGGGCCTTGCTCCTCTTCTGGTCCGCTTCCTCGGCGGGGTGCGGCGGTGCGCCCGAGAGGGACTCCGAGTCGGCGTGGGTCGTCCCCAGCTCGCCGGCGCGGACCACGCGTCTCGAGCGCGTGGCCCGGGGGATTCGCGCGCGGATCGAGGCGATCGGGGAGTCGGACATGCACGACCTCGTGCTGGCGGAGGTCGCGCGGCTGAACGACGAGATCGGCGGTCGCAAGACGATCTCCCTCACGGGCTGGTCGCTCGAGAGCTTCGAGCTCAGAAACTACCTGGCGTGGAATATCCCCGGCCCGGCGTCCGCTGATGGGACTGCGTTCGCCCTCGACTTCGAGGCCGAGAACCATCCCCTGCGGATGATCCTGCACTACGCGCGCATGCTGGCGGCGGAGGGCATCGACCTGCTCGTAGTGCCCATTCCGAACCGCCTGCGCGTCTACGCCGATCGGTTGCCGGGAGTGGAGGAGTCGGACGACTTTCCCGGCGCCGATGTGAACTACGCGCACTTCCTCCTCGCGCTCACAGAAGCGGGCGTCGAGGTGGTCGATCTCCTGCCCGCGTTCCTCGCGGCGCGCCACGATCGTTCCGGCCAGGATGACGAGCGTTTGTTCCTCGACCACAACGTCCATTGGACCCCACGGGGAGCGGCCCTGGCGGCCGAAACGATCGCGGCCAGGCTGCGCGAGCTCGAGTGGTTCATCGACGGTCCGGCCGTCGCCGGGGTCGATTTCGAGGAACGGCTCGAAGCCGCCCTCTTCGAGGTGCCCACGCGCAACCCGCTGGCCAGGGAGCCGATCACGCTCTGGTTCCGGCGGGTGCTCGACGGCCAGGGGCAGCCGGCAGCCGTGCGGGACAGGCAGAGCCCCATCCTGTGGCTGGGTGACAGCTTCTCAGGCTGGTACAGCGAGCAAGCCAGCGACCTCCTGCGGTTGACGTATGCGCGCACGGGTCACCGCATGGACGTCATTCGCGGCGATGGCACCGGCGCGGCCTCGGGCTGGCGGTCGCTGCGACGTCGCGGGGACGCGCTGGCGGGCAAGCGCGTGCTCGTGTGGGAATTCAATCTGGGCCTCCTCCTCGGCGCCGAGATCCCGCAGGTGGAGCTCTTCGGCCCCGAGTCCGAGCGTTGATCGCCACAGGCCGACGACCGACGAGGCGCTCGAGCGGCTCCGGTGCGATCGGGCACTCAGCCCGCCGTCCGTCCGATCGGGGCGGCGCTTCGGGCGGATGTCTCGGGGCTCAGGGCGAAGACGCCTGCCGTGGCGCCCCCGCCGCCGGACGTGCCCATCCGGCGAGGGTCAGAGCCCGTGAGGAACTGGATTCAATCGGGCACGTCACGGATCTTCGACGGCTCCAGGGGTGCGAGCAACGTGCGCGGGAACTCCCGCGCGAGCGTCAGTGGCTTCCACCCGAGCAGCCTCGATACCGCGTGTAGCCCCCCGTCGTCCGCCGTCAGGCAGCGCTCCGTGGCGAGTCGGCGCGATCGGCACAGTTCCTCGAGGAGGGGTATCACGCGCTCGAAGGTCTTGCGTTGCGCTCGGAAGAGCGCCTCGGCCTGTTCCATTTCATCGACGGGGACGGAGCCGTACTCTTCCACGGGCAGCACCCCCCGCGCGAGTTGGTCCTGGACCTTGGCCTCGAAGCGCCGGGCGTACATCTCCGCGCGATGCTTCCAGGCCGGAATGTCCAGGGGCTCGACCCCGTAGGCCATGATTCCGCGTGCCTTCACGAAGGGCAGCGCGATGTGGCTGGCCTCGAAGGTGACGTCGTGGAACTTCTCCTGTGCCAGCCACTCCTCGTCCGTCTCCAGCCCGACGACGCCCGGGTCGGAGGCCGCGAGCGCCGCGGCGCTGAAGGGCGGCGCGATGCGCGGACCGCGAAACTGCCAGGGCGCGTGGATCGTCGCGAGCACGAGTGCTTCGAACCCCGTGGAGCGGGGCTCCACAGGCCCGGCGGGACACGCGGTCACCATCGAGGCGGCCGCGAGGAGCGCCAGGATCCGGAGGGGATCGTTCAAGCGTCTGAGGCGTCGTTCGGCGCGCGACGTCGAGTGCGGGCCAAGAGTACTCTATGCGCGAACGCGCGGTTCCATAGCCCGCGCCGTCGCCCGCCCCAACGCACCGTGACCACGGCCCCGCTCGTCCTATCGAACCCGCCCAGTCCGTGTACGCCTCCGTTCTGGGCGCGCGGCGGGCACCTGCAGACCATCCTGGGGCACCTTCTGCCCGCGCGTGGCCCGCGGCTCGATTCCGGCGGGGATGCGAGCGCGCACCGCATCCCGGTGTCGGGTGGCGACGAGCTGGTCGCCTTCTGGACCGAGGGCTCGTCCGACGTGGTCGTGTACCTCTTTCACGGCCTGGGAGGCGATGTGAATTCGGACTACATGCGCAGCGCGGCCCGGGTGGCCCAGGTGCGATCACACTCCGTGCTCGCCGTGAATCACCGCGGATGCGGTGCTGGGAAAGGGCTTGCCGCGGGCCCGTATCACTCGGGTAGCGCGGACGACGTGGCCCGAGTGCTCGCGTACGGCCGGGCGCTGCGCCCGCGGAAGCGCCACATCGCAATCGGTTTCTCGCTCAGCGGGAACGCGCTGCTCCTGTTGCTCGGAACGCGCATGGCGCCGGCGCCGGACGCGGCGATCGCGGTGAACCCGCCGATCGACCTCGAGCGCTCATCGCGGCTCATCTCCTCGGGGCTCAACCGCCTGTACGACCTGCGGTTCGTGCACCTCTGCCGGCGTGCCATCCGCGAGCGGTTCGAGGCGGGGCTCCTCGAGCGTCCCTACGTCATCCCGCGCTTCGGCCGGCTGTGGGACGTCGACGAGATCTACACCGCGGACGCCGGGGGCTTCGAGAACGCTCGGGACTACTACGCGAAGTGCTCGACGAAGGGCCTGCTCGCGTCGATCGAGCAGCCGACGGTCGTCCTGACGGCGGCCGACGATCCGTTCGTCGATCCGCGGAGCTTCCACGAGGCCGCGCGCTCGCCGGCCGTGCACCTGCACGTGGAGGCGAGCGGCGGACACGTCGGATACCTGGCGCGCGGCACGGGCGTGCTGGGGGCGCGGCGCTGGCTCGACGAAGCGCTCGGTTTCTACCTGGACGCGCTGGTGGAGGTCTCGCGGGCCAGTCACATCCAGTGTTGAGCGCGCATCCGCTGGATGCTCGGGTGCTAGCGCGGTTCGATGAGTCTCCCGTACCGGTAGTAGACCTCGAGACAGAGCACGCACAGGGCGGTCGAGTACACCCGCCCGCCGAAGTGGCCCCAGGGGCCGACGGCGTCCCACGAACCCTTTGCGTCACCGACATCGATCTGCGAGTGGAGCACGGCTTTCTTCATGGCCGCGTTCCAGGCCTTCCACCATTTGTCGCCCATCTGGTACATCGCGTAGGAGCCGTGGTACCCGTAGTACATGTCGCACCCGTACCTCTCAGGATCCCACACGGGCAGTGACTTCAGCATCAGGTCGGCGTGCTTCGCGAGGATCGCGTCGTCGCCCGGATCCTGTCCCGTGAGGATGCGTGCGAACAGCCCGGCGGCGGTCATCGCCGCGGCCTTCTCCGGAGGAAAGTGGTCGTTGACGCCCACGACGCGCGGACTGCTGCTGCCCATGACGTCGTATCCGATGCGACCGTGCCGACCTCCTGCGGTTGGGGGGGGGGCGTCGATCTCGCCGAACCTGCGGCGCTACCTGGACACGGGCGATCTCGTACAGCCGGTGCTCGGCGACCTCTGGCCGGAGCTCGCGGGGGTGCGCTTCGAGACGCGCGGCCGGTTTCTCGCGTACATGTCCCGCCGACTCGCGTGGAAGGCCGCGGGCGAGGCGCGCAAGCTCGGCGCCGACCGGCGGCGCGAAGACCTGCGCGCCGGCATCGACGTGGAGGCGCTCGGAGTCGCGAGCGACGATGCGTCGCCGGCTTCACGCGCCGCGGCGAACGCGTCGCGAACGCGGCGTTTCAGGCCATGACACGCCAGCCCCTGGGCAGGGGGCGGGGCTCGGCGGGCAGGCGACCGACGGCCCGACCGCTCTGAGGCTCGAGCTCGTGACGATGCCCCGGGCGGTCAGAACTCGGGGGCGAGGCGCGCACGGCCGCGCTTCCGCTTGATCCGGTGCTCGACGCTCTGAGCTTCGCCCCGCTCTTCGTAGGGTCCGTGGGCGACGCCGAGCGCCCACGGGCGGCCGGCGCGCGTCGCCTTCGCCCCGCCGGGCAGGAGGCCGTTGTGCTGCTCGACCCGGCGCTCGAGGTCGGTCGTGACACCGACGTAGGTCGTCCCCGCGGAATCCGAGACCAGGACGTAGACGACCCAGGGCATCGGTCGGACTCTACGTTGCCAGTGCTCGGAGACCAACCACGAGCCGTTCGCCCACGCCCCGCGCTCCGGTACACTCCCGCCAATGACCGGATACCTGCGCAGTCCCGCCCTCTCGGAGTCCCAGCTCGCGTTCGTCTGCGAGGACGCCCTCTGGGTCGCGGAGCGTGACGGCGGCCTCGCGCGCCGCTTGACTTCCGAGGACCAATCGATTGCGGCGCCCTGTTTCTCACCCGATGGCCGGCACGTCGCCTTCGCATCCGACGTGCACGGTGTACCCCAGGTCTACGCCGTCCCGGTCGAGGGCGGCGTGCCCGAGCGACTCACTTTCGAGGCCGAGGCGTGTACGCCCGTCGTCTTCCGGCCCGACGGCCGGCTCGTCGTCCGCTCGACGCGGGAGGCGAATCTCCGGTCGTCGACGTTCCTCTACCAGATCGGCCTCGGCGGGGGCGGACCCGAGCGCCTCCCGGTCGGTCGGGCGATGCACGTCGCATTCGACGAGGACGACGACACGGTCGCCATCGGGCTGAACAGCGTCGACAACGCGCGCTGGAAGCGCTACCGCGGCGGCATGGCGGGGGACGTCTGGATCGGCTCCCTCGCGCGACAGGAATTCCGGCGGCTGATCGAGCTTGCAGGCGGTCCCGTGCGGCCGGTCTTCGTCGGCGGCCGCGTGTACTTCCTCTCGGACGAGGACGGCGTCGGCAACCTCTGGTCGTGCGCAGCCGACGGTACGGACGCGCGGCAGCACACCCGCTCACGCGACTTCTACGCGCGCGGTCTCTCGGCCTTCGGGCACGAGCTCGTCTACACGCGCGCGGGCGTGGTCTACCGTTACGACACGGTCCGCGACGAAGAAGCGCAGCTCGCGGTGAACCTGCGGTCGAGCGGCGTCGAGCTGCGCCGGCGTTTCGTGCCCGCCTTCGACTGCCTGCAGGAGCTCGAGCTCGCGGTGGACGGCAAGCGCGTCGCCGGGACGTTTCGCGGCAAGGCCGTGGCGATGGAGTGCTGGGGCGCGGGCACGCGACCCTTCGGCCTGCCCTCCGGCGTTCGATACCGGCTCGCACGCTGGCTCGGCGCCCCGCCCAAGGCCGGGGTCCTCAGCGGGGAGATCGTCGTCGTCAGCGACGAGGGCGGCGAGGAGGGGCTCGAGGTCTGGAACTACGCCACTGGCGAGCGCACGTCGCGGTCGGCGCTCGAAGGGACTCGCCGGATCTGGGACGTCGTCGCCAGTCCCGCACGCAGGGTCGCCGCGGTCATCGACATCTCGGGCAAGCTCCAGCTCTACGACTTCGACAGCGGCGACGTACGCGAGATCGCGGCGAGCGAAGAAGGCCCGATCCGATCCGCGACCTGGTCCGCCGACGGCCGCTGGCTCGCGTACATCGAAGGGATCCGCGAGCTGATGGCAGGCGACTCGGGCGTCCTGCACCTCTTCGACACCGAGACTGGCGAGTCCACGCAGGTGAACACCGCGGACCTACCCGTCTCGTTCCCCGCGTTCGATCCGGACGGGCGTCACCTGTACGTGTTGTCGGAGCGCACGTTCAACCCGGTCATCGACACGGCGCTCTTCGGCGCGATCTGTCCACAGGATTCGCGCGTGTACGCGTACGTCCTCGCGGCGGACGGGCTCTCGCCCTTCGATCCGCGCTGGGTCGAGCTCGTCGAGGTCGAAGAGAAGGCGCGGAAGGACGAGGCCGACAAGAAGGACGAAGACGAGGATCGGCCGATTCGCGTGGAGATCGACCTCGCGGGTCTCGATGCGCGCATGGTCGAGTTCCCGGACGTGGAGGCGGGGAGCTACACGGACCTGCAAGCCGGGAAGGGCTGCGTGATGTTCCTCGCGCACCCCATCGTCGGCTTGTTGGACACGGACTTCTTCGAGGGTGAAGGCGACGAGTCGCTCCCCGAGCTGCACCACCTGGACCTCAAGACGGGCGAGCTGAAGACGATCCTCGCGGGCGTCGAGGACTACCAGGCGCGCGGCAACCGGACGCTGATCGTGACGCGCAAGGAAGTCCACCTCCTGAAGACCGGCGAGGAGCCGCCGGAGGATCCGCCGCGTGAGGGCAAGAACCGCGCTACGGGCCTCATCGACCTGGGCCGCATCCGCATCGAGGTCGTCCCCGGCGACGAGTGGCGGCAGATGTACCTCGAGGCCTGGCGCATGCAGCGCGACCACTTCTGGTCGGAGGACATGGCCCAGGTCGATTGGGAGGCCATGCGGGACCGGTACCTGCCGGTGCTCGAGCGCGTCGCGACGCGCTCCGAACTATCGGACCTGATCTGGGAGTTGCAGGGCGAGCTGGGGACGTCCCACGCCTACGAAACGAGCGGCGACTACCCTGCGCGCGAGCACCATCCCGTGGGCTTGCTCGGCGCGGACCTCACTTGGGACGGCTCGGGCTACCGCATCGATCGCATTCTCGACGGTGACCCCTGGCGGCTCGAGGCCTCCTCGCCGCTCGCCGACGTCGGCGTCCGCTGCCAGACGGGCGACAGCATCGTCGCCGTCGACGGGCAGCCGGTCGACGCCTTGCGTACACCCAACGTGTTGCTCGCCGAGCGCGCGAAGAGCCACGTCGAGCTCACGGTGGTCCCCTCCGGCGGCGGCGAGCCGCGCCGCGTCGTCGTCCGCACGCTCGCGTCCGAAGGCCCGCTGCGGTACCGCGATTGGGTGAAGCGGACGCGTGCGCACGTCCTTGCGCGATCCGAGGGGAAGCTCGGTTACCTGCACATCCCGGACATGGACGGCCAGGGCCTCTACGAGTTCCGGCGCGCCTTCCGCGCGGAATCGAAGCGCCACGGCCTGATCGTCGACGTGCGCAACAACGGCGGGGGATTCGTGTCCGAGCTCGTAATCGACCACCTGCGGCACGAGGTGATCCAGTACGAGCGCCCGCGCCACGGTCGCGGGATGACGTACCCGATCGACGCGGTGCGCGGCCCGATGGTCGCCCTGTGCGACCAGTTCGCGGGCTCGGACGGCGACATCTTCTGCCACGCGTTCAAGGTCTACGGCCTCGGCCCCCTGATCGGAAAGCGGACGTGGGGCGGCGTGATCGGCATCGACATGAACGGCGCCCTGGCCGATGGGACGATCGTGACCCAGCCCGAGTACGCGTTCTGGTCCACCAAGCTCGCGTGGGGCATCGAGAATCGCGGCGTGGAGCCCGACATCGAGGTCGAGCTCGATCCCGCGTCGATGGCGGCGGGACGCGACCCGCAGCTCGAGCAGGGCATCGAGGTCGCGCTCGAGCTCCTGGCGCAGAATCCCGTCGAAGAGCCCGATTGGGGGCCGGCTCCATCGCGCCGGCCGTCCGGGTCACCCGCGGGTTAGCAGCTGGGCGTCCGACGGCGCGGCCGTCATGTGCGGCGCGAGCCGGGCGTGGAGCTCGGCCTCCAGTTCGGCGAGCTCTGCATCGGAGAACGTCACGGGACGCTTCTTCTCCGGCCGGCTGTTGAGCGCGCGCCGGCCGACCCAGCCCCTTGCTATGCGCCCGCGCAGCGAGAATCCCGGGAGCCCGAGGCGCTCGCCCAGTCGCGCGATGCCGTCCGCGTCGAGGATCTCCCCGAGCTCGACGCGGTGCATCTTCACGCCGTGCTGGGCGAAGCGTTCGGCGAGGACGCGCGCGCGCTCGGCGATCTCGAGGCAGTACCAGTAGCAGACCTGGTAGTCCGTGAGCGGCCGCGTCGCGAGCTCGCTGATGGGCAGGAACGTCTCGTCCGCCGGCGAGAGGTAGTACTTGACGCCCTTGTAGGTCCGCCCGGGGATCGTGTCGAGCGCGAGCAGGCTCTTCGCGACGGCGCGGGGCTCGCGGTGCAGGTGGAGGAGCTCGAAGGGCACGCCGATGCTGGCGAGGCTCTCGAGGAAGCCCTTGCACGCGAGGTGCGTCGTCTCGACGTAGACGCCGGCACGGTGGCGCGCGATCGCCGGCAGCTTGTGCTCGAGCCAGAACTCGCGCGCCGTCGCCGGCGCCGTCCGCACCGTCCGGAAAGCGCTCGAGAATGTCGGCTTCGGCTCGTGCAGGCTCTTCGTGCCGCGGAAGAGGCCGAGCACCCGCGCGAGGTAGCGCGTCCCGCTGCGGCCCGTCGTCACCGTGAAGAACAGCCGTTTGGCGCGGATCTCCGGGGGAATCTCGTTCGATGCGGGCATGGAAACGGCTTGGAAGGGAGGCGTCCAGGATACGTCCCCTGCCCACCGAGGGTAGGGTAGGGTCCGTCGCCCTCCATTCGCCGCACTGCGGGCTCCCTACGAATGAGTCGCCGATCCCAGTCGATCCTGCTCGGACTCCTCCTCGCGTTCATCGCGGGGGGCGGCTGGCTCGCCGCGCGCCGGCTGGGTGCGGGGCTCGACCTGACTTTCGACCTGGGGGCAGGCGACACGGCGCTCGCGGCGGAGAGCGACGACGCGCGGGGGCTCGTCGCGCCGAGTCCGGGGGGCGAGGCCGAGGGCGACCGCGAAGCTCTCGCGCGTCCGCTCGAGCTCGAGTCCCAGGGCGCCGATCGACCGGTCCCGCCCGACGCCCTCTGGCTCGATGGCCGGGTCGTCTTTCCACCGGGCACGCCGCCGGACGAGGAGGTGCGCATCCATGCGCGCGGCAAGGCGTTCGACGGCTGGAGCGGCCGCGACACGAAGACCTACACGGCTGAGGTCGCGGACGACGGTACGTTCCGCGTCGCGTTCGAGCGCAGGACGACGAAGGGGCGCATCACCCTCTCCGGCAAGTATCTCTTCATGCGCACCCCCATGCGCGTCGACCCGCGGTCGCTCCCGGAGGCGCTCGTGCTCGAGCCGGAGCTGGGCGGGAGGATCCGCGCGACGGTGCTGCCGCCCCCCGGGCTCGGCCTCGACATGGAGGTCTTCTCCACGGTCCAGATCCGTGCAAGAAGCAGTGTGACCCACGGCGTACCCCAGGTGACGACAGGTTCGGTGGACGGTGTGTTCGCGGTCGACGCCCTACCCGCCGCCCTGGACTACCGCGTCGAAGCCGCTGCCCGCGTCTACGCGGGCGACATTCGCCGGGGCGTCGAGGTGCGGCCCGGCGAGACGACGGAGATCGAGCTGCACTTCGAGCTCGGTGTCGAAGTCTCCGGGCGCGTCATCGACGCGAGTGGAGCGGGCGTCGCGAACGCGCGTCTGACCCTACTCTCCACCGCTATCCGACAGGGCTCGCGCCGGACCAAATCCACGCGCGCGCGGACGGACGCGAACGGAGGATTCCGCGTGCGCGGCGTTCCCGCGGGCACGGTCGAGCTCGAGACGGATCACTCGGGGTTCCTCCCGGCGCGCGAGGAGCTCGGTGTGCTCGAGAACGGGGCGGTGCGTTCGGGGCTCGTGTTCACGCTCGACTCCGGCCGATTCATCGCGGGCCTCGTCCAGTGGCCCGACGGCCGGCCCGCTGAGCGCGCGACCGTGCGTGTGGAACAGGGCCGGGACTACGGCGGGTTCTTCGCGAACGAGGGGCAGTTCACGGCGCGGACGGGCGCGGATGGGCGGTTCCGCCTGAGTGGGCTCGGGGACGACGTCATCGAGGTCACGGCCACTGCTCGTGCCGACCGCGACGCTTCCGGGACGCGCGCGAAATGGAGCGTCGAGCTCGCGGACGTGCGTCCAGACAGCGCGAACCTCCTGCTCGTTCTCTCCGCCGGCTGGGAGCTCGCGGGGCGCGTCGTCGACGATCGCGGCGTGCCGGTGACGGCGTTCGAGGTCGTCGTGCGCCCGCCCGACGAGTTCCTTCAGTTCTCGAGCCGCGAGATCGAGCGGCGTTTCGAGTCGGAGGACGGGACTTTCACCCTGGACGGGCTGCTCGAAGGCGAGTGGCGCGTCGCGGCCGAGGCACTCGGGCACGGTCCTTCGGAGCAACGGACGATCACCGTGCCCCAGACCGGTCCCGGCCCGACCTTCGTCTTGCCGCGCGCGGCCAGCGTGTCGGGAATCGTGCGCGATCGCGCGGGCGCGGCCGTACGCGGTGCGCAAGTCACCCTGGAGCCCAAGCCCACTTCCGTCCGGTTCTTCGAGCTGTCGAGCAGTCTCGAGGAGGCGGGAGATACGACGAACGACGAGGGGCACTTCGCGTTCACGAGCATTGCGCCCGGGGAAGTTCGGCTGCGGGCGAGCACGCCGTATTCCGGAGCGAGCGAATGGCTCGACCTCTCCGTTGGCAGCGCGGAGGAGCGGACGGGCGTGGACCTCGTGCTCCGGCGCCCAGCCCGCCTGACCGGTGTCGTGAGCTCGGTGGTCGGCCGGGTCGCCGGACGCTTCATCACCGTTCGTGACTCCGACAGAAACACGACGAAGCGGCTGGAGAGCGATGCGAACGGACGCTTCGCGGCCGAGGGGCTCGCACCCGGAATCTGCCGGGTGACGCTGGAGCCCGAGGACGGGGTGCCGGACTCGATGGCGTACTCGGTACTCGCGGCGATGCGAATGACGGTGCGCGTCGAGCTCGTCGAGGGTGGTGCGGTCCACGTGGTCCTGGGCGCTCCCCCAGAGCACGCGATTCGAGTCCACGGCCGCGTCCTGGCGGGCGGGGCCGGCCTGGCGGACGTGTCCATCATCGCGCGCCTCGTGCGTGGCGGAGGCGACCGCTTCCACGCGCGAACCGGGTCGAACGGAGCCTACGAGGTGGTCGTGAACGGGCCCGGGACCTACCACTTCTCGATCGATGCCGGCGGCGGGACGAACGTGGGCTACGGCCAGGAGCTCCCGGACGTCCTCTCGTTCGCGCTCGACTTCGAGCTGCCCTCCGCGCGGCTCGCGGGCGTCGTGCGCGGCCCCGGCGGCGAGCCGCTCGCCGGCATCGCCGTGTCGCTCGAATGCACGAAGCCGGCCGAACCGGGTCGGGGCTGGGCTCCGATGCAGCGGCTGAAGTCGAGCGCATCGGGCACCTTCGCGTTCGAGCGCCTCGGGGCGGGCGAGTACCTCCTGCGCGCCGGCGGTGTGGACCCGTGGAGCTTCGATGCGAGCACCGCCGCCTACGGCCGTGCCGCGCTCGGCGGGATCACCCTCGAGCGCGGCGAGACGCGCTCGGGCGTCGACGTCGCTCTCCAGCGCGGAGGACACATCGAAGCGCGGATCTCCGGCCTCGACGGTTTCGCCGCCCAGAACGCGCGAGTGGAGATCCTCGACGCGGCGGGCAACAAGCTGTGGCCGTGGTTCCCGATGACCACCGACGGCTCCGGCACGATCCGGATCCGCGGCGTCGGCCCGGGTCGCGTGACACTCCGCGCCCTCGCCGGCGAGCGCGCCAGCGCCGCGCGCGCGGTGGACGTGCACGCCGGGGAGACGGTGGAGGTATCCCTGGCGATCGAATGAATCCCCCCCGCTCTCCTCTTCCTCCCCCTTATTATGCCGCCCTATTATGCCGCCCTGGAGAGGAAGAGGAGCGAGGGGGGGCAGCGGGAGGGCCTACGGGCAGAAGCTGACGTGCAATCCGTCGGACAGGTTGTATCCCGCTCCGCCGCCCGCCGGGTCGCGGTACCAGAACTGGAAGTTCCACGAGCTCCCCGCGAGGACTTGACCCTCGCCCGAGTCCATCGGCGGCAGCGTGTAGTTCACGGGCCGGACGGCGGTCCCCGACGACTGGATCACGACGGGCGGGTTGAGGCGGTGGAGCGGCGTGGAGACGCAGAGGAAGCCGTTCCCGAACGGGACCATCGTCTGGGCGGGGCTGTAGAAGAAGACGCCGAACTGGTTGCCGAGCGGTCCGCCGGCCGCGGTGAGCCACAGATCGTTGGCCATGAGGCTCGGGCTGCCGAGGCCTGCGATCAGCATGCCGGCGCCGACCGAGTTGGGGCCGGCCTGGCAGTAGTTGTCGATGGCGCAGGTGTCATCGATGACCTTGAAGATCTCGTGGTCGAGAGTGTCCATGATGTACAGCTCGCCGCTGCTGTCCATCCCGAACGACGAGATGAGACTGATGCCCGAGCCGTCGCTGGGCGCAAGCTCCGCCGTCCGGTCCTGAAAGTCGAGCATGTTCGCTCCGTCCCAACGGAACGAGAAGATCTGCGACAGGCAGAAGTCCGCGAAGAAGTAGGTGCCCTGGAGCGTCGGGATCTGGTTGCCGCGGTACACGAAGCCGCCGATGATCGCGCAGCCCTGCGAGTGGGGATACTCGTAGACCGGGTCGACGAGGTTCGTGTCGAAGCAGGTACAGGTTCCCTGGTTCGTGCAGCTGTCGCCCTCCATGCAGACCCACCCGAAGTTCGCGCCGGGCGCCGGACCACCGGTCAGGACATTGAGCTCCTCCCACCTGTCTTCACCGACGTCCGCGAGGAAGAAGTCGCCCGTCACGGAGTCCCAGGCGTAGCGCCACGGCTGGCGCAGGCCGTAGAGCCAGATCTCCTCGCGCGCGCCGGGGAGGCCGACGAACGGGTTGTCGGGGGGGATGTGCGGTGGCGGGAGGCTCATGTCGAGCCGCAGGACCTTGCCGAGGATCGAGCCGAGATCCTGGGCCGTCCCGCCGAACTGGTTGAACAAACCGCCGCCGTCGCCCGTGCTGAGGTACAGCATCCCGTCGGGACCGAAGGTGACGAGGTCGAAGTTGTGGACCGGGTCGGGCTGCAGCACCGGACCGACGACGAACCGCGCGGTCGACTCGTCCGCGAGATCGGGATTCGTGGCCGAGACCTCGTACTCCACGAGCTGGCTCTCCACGACCGTGTTGCTGTAGACGACGTAGAACTTCCCATTGACGGCGTAGTTCGGGTGGAACGCCATGCTCATGACGCCCTGCGTGAACTGCCCTGTCTCATCGATCAGGTCGAGGAACATGTCGGGCAGCACGACGCCGTTCTTCACGATGTAGATGCCCTTGCGCTTGGAGCAGACGAAGAGCCGGTTCGTCTCGCCGGGGGGCGACGTGAGGAACGTCGGGTTGTCGATGCCCTCGGCGATCTTGACCGTGGTGATGCCCTGGGCACCGGCGGGCCCCGCGAGCGCGAGGCCGAGCGCGAGACCGAGACCGACAGGGGTGCGGTGCTTGTTCATGACGTGCGATGGGAAGCCTCGTGCAGAGGGCGGCAGTCACCCACAGGGTACCAGCCTCAGCCAGTCTCGGACGCCGGGCGCGGGGACAGGGCTCGGGCCTCGTAGGGAGCCCCACGAAGGGCGTGGCGAGTTTTGGAATCGACGTCTCGGGGACGATACTCTCCCTGCCCGGTATCCCCATGACGAGCCCCGCCTTGCCCTCTGAACCGACCTCCGAACCGTCTCTGACGCCACCCCCGATCCGCGGCGTACCGTCGGCGGAGCGCCGAGCGATCGTCGTCGGTGCGAGCTCGGGGATGGGTGCCGCGCTCGTCCGGCGGCTGGCGGCGGAGGGGTACCGCGTGGCGGCCCTCGCCCGGCGCGAGGCGAAGCTCGTGGAGCTGGCCGAGGATTGCCGCGCGGACTGCGCGAAGACCGGTGGCGCGGTGTTCGTCCACGTTCACGACGTCGCGCGGCAGGCGGACGTATCGGCGCTCTTCGAGGAGATCGTGCGCGAGCTCGGCGGGCTCGACCTCATCGTCTACGCGGCCGGAATCATGCCCGCGACGGGGCCCGCCGAGTACGACACGGAGAAGGATCTCGCGCAGGTCACCGTCAACGTCGGGGGCTGCATCGCCTGGTGCAACGAGGCGGCGAAGCTCTTCCGGACCCAGCGCTCCGGCACGATCATCGGCATCTCGTCGATCGCGGGCGACCGGGGACGCAAGGGCAATCCCGTCTACTGCGCCACGAAGGCGGCGATGAACACGTACCTCGAGGCGCTGCGCAACCGGCTGTCCGAAGTGGGCGTGCACGTCCTCACCGTGAAGCCGGGTTTCATCGACACGCCGATGACCGAGGGGCTCGACGGGCTCTTCTGGCTGATCAGCGCCGACGACGCGGCGCGGACGATCCTCACGGCGGCGCGCCACCGCTTCTGGAATACGCGCTACGTGCCCCTGCGCTGGTGGGCCGTCGGCGCGATCATCCGGTCGATTCCCTCGATCCTCTTCCGCCGGCTCAACGTGTGAGCGGGGACCCGAGCGATGCGCGACGGCGAGCAGGCGGCCCGCGCTCTTCCTACGAGTACGTCGAAGGCTGGGGCATGGTCGTCGGGGGGCGTGCGCGGGTCCTGCGCCCGCGCTCGGTCGAGGAGATCGCGGATGCCTTCGAGGTCGCGCGGCGGGACGGGGTGAGCCTCGGCCTGCGCGGGGCAGGCTGCAGCTACGGCGACGCGAGCGTCAACGAGGGCGGCCACACGCTCGACATCTCGGGCATGAACCGCATTCTCGCCTGGGATCCGGAGACCGGGATCGCCGACCTCGAGGGGGGCGTCACGATCGAGGAGCTGTGGAAACACATCCTGGCGGATGGCTACTGGCCGAAGGTGGTGTCGGGGACCATGTTCCCGACCGTCGCCGGAACGTCGGCGATGAACATCCACGGGAAGAACAACTTCAAGGTGGGGACGTTCGGCGACAACGTGCTCGATTTCGACCTCGTCCTACCGTCGGGCGAGGTCAGGACGTGCAGCCGCGAGTCGCACGCGGACCTCTTTCACGCCGCGATCGGCGGCTTCGGCATGCTCGGCTGCTTCAGTCGTATCCGGACGCGCACGACGAAGGTGCACTCGGGCGAGCTCGAGGTCCGCGGCATCTCCGTGCACGACCTGGGCGAGATGATGGAGCGGATGGAGGCGGAGCGGGCCGATGCCGACTACCTCGTCGGGTGGATCGACTGCTTCGGGCGGGACGGAAACCTCGGGCGCGGGCTCATCCACCAGGCGCGCTACCTGCCGCCCGGCGCCGATCCGCATCCCGAGCAGACCCTGCGGGTCGCGCACCAGGTCCTGCCCAGTTCGATACTCGGCTTCCCGAAGAGCGAGATCTGGCGCTTCATGCGCCTCCTGGCGAACGACTTCGGCTGGCGCGCGATGTGCTACGCGAAGCACCAGATGGGGCGGATGGAGGGGATGAGTGGCTGGCACCGCATGCCGCACGCGGCCTTCAACTTCCTCCTGGACTTCGTGCCCAACTGGAAGTTCGCCTACGGGCGCCGGCCGGGCCACGGTCTCATCCAGTATCAATCGTTCCTCCCGAAGGAGACCGCGGGCGACGTCTACCGCGCGCTCCTGGAGCACTGCCATGCGCGCGGGATCGTCTCCTACCTCGGCGTGTTCAAGCGCCACCGGCCGGATCCGTTCTGGATGACGCACTCCAATGATGGGTGGAGCCTCGCGCTCGACTTCAAGGTCACGCCCGGGGGACGCGCGGCCCTCTGGCGGATGTGCGACGAGCTCACCGAGATCGTCCTGGAGGGCGGGGGGAAGTTCTACTTCGCCAAGGACCTCGTCATCGGGCACGAGACGATGATGCGGATGTTCCCGACCCGGAACCGCGCGGCGTTCCTCGCCCTGAAGCGCGAGCTCGACCCGGAGTGCCTGCTGCAGACGAACCTCTGGCGGCGCGTGTTCACCCCGATGGAATCGCCGGCGTAGGTCGCTTCACATGCGTGGACGCCACATATTCTTTGCCACCTGCGCGCCCGGGATCGAGCCCGTCCTGCACGCGGAAGCGAAGGCGCTGCGACTCGCCAAGCTCGAGCGGCAGGTCGGCGGCGTCCGCTTCGAGGGCACGATGGAGGATGCGTGGCGCGCCAACTTGTGGCTGCGCACGGCGGTCCGCGTGCTGCTGCGCCTGGAGCGCTTCGAGGCGCTGGACGAGAACGCGCTGTACGAGCGCGTGAAGGCCTTCGACTGGGCCGGATTCGTCGGGCCGGAGGGCACGTTCGTGGTCGACGCGCAGACGCGCGACTCTGAGCTCAACCACTCGCGGTACATCGAGCAGCGCGTGAAGGACGCCGTCGCGGACCGGTTCCGCGAGCGGACGGGTGTCAGGCCGAGCGTCGACCGGACGGACCCGGACCTGCGCATCCACGTGCACATCTTCCGCAACCGGGCCACCCTGTCGGTGGACACGTCCGGGGACTCCCTGCACAAACGCGGCTGGCGGCGTCACCAGGGCCGGGCGCCGCTCGCCGAGACGCTCGCCGCCGCCATCGTGCGGTTCTCGCGCTGGGATGGGCGCGCACCGCTCGTCGATCCGTTCTGCGGTTCGGGGACGATCCTCGTCGAAGCGGCGCTGATCGCGGCGAATTCGGCGCCCGGGCTGTTCCGCCAGCAGTTCGGGTTCGAGCGTTGGCCCGGGCACGAGCCGGCTGCCTTCGCGCGCGCGAAGGACGCGGCGCGCGCTCTCGAGCGCGTCCCGGGCAAGCTGCAGATCGTCGGTTCCGACGTGGACCCCGCTCGTATCGAAGAGGCGCGCGAGAACGTGGCCGCGGCCGGCCTCGAGGGTCGAATCGAGCTCCAGGAGGCCGACGCGCGCGACTTCGCCCCGCGCCCCGGCTGGAATGCCTGGATCGTCACCAACCCGCCCTACGGCGAGCGGGTCGGCGCGGTCGCGCGCCTCGTTCCGGTCTACCAGCGTTTCGGCGAGCGCGTGCGCACGGGCTGCGGGGGGTACCACCTGGCGCTCCTGTCCGGCGAGGAGACCCTCGCGCGCGCCCTGGGCATCGCGCCGGACGAACGGGTCGCGCTCGTGAACGGCGCGCTCGAGTGCGAGCTGCTCCTGGCTGCCGTGCCGTAAGCGGGAACGAAGCCGAAGCAGCCCGTTCCCTCCCCGTTCCGTTCCCTTCCTGCTCTTCCTGTTTTCCTGCTATGTCTGCTTCTGGTCAGGCATGGGCGGGCGCCCATGCCTGACCAGAAGCAGACATAGCAGGAAGAGCAGGAAGGGAACGGAACGGGGAGGGAACGGGCT
>Ga0114950_10000988_pt1 | contig 20904 bp, 16 predicted proteins | sample N075metaG_FD_83503 | JGI IMG/M metagenome (GOLD analysis project Ga0114950, IMG submission 83503) | Deep subsurface microbial communities from Kermadec Trench to uncover new lineages of life (NeLLi) - N075 metaG | ecosystem: Environmental > Aquatic > Marine > Ocean trench > Sediment | place... | reverse complement strand
GACGGCGGCGACGATGGCGGGCAGCAGCGGCCGCCACAGATAGTTGGTGACGATGACGCCGCCGAAGGGGCCGCCGGGCAGCGACACGTTGCCGGCGCCGGCCTCGAGGTCTATCTCGTGCACCTCCAACTCGGCGCAATCGTGCAGATCGGCCATGCGGCTGAGATCGCAATCGATCGCCGTCACCCGGTGGCCGCGGGACAGGAAATAACGCGTGTGGCGGCCGCCGCCACAGGCAATATCGAGAATATCTCCGCTCATCAGTGGGGCAAAGCGAACGATCCAGGGTGCGGGTGGAGACTTAACCGCATCTTGATGTCGTGGCGTCATCTTCGTGAAATAAGCCGCTTGTTTTATGGTGTGAAATCGTCAGTTTATGGGTCCATCATGTCTATGGTAGACCCCTATTGGCTTTATACGTGTAACCGGTGCTGGGTGCGATGATTAGCTTTAATATGACCTGTTCGGAAGGACACGAATTCGGGGGATGGTTTCCCGATTCGGCGAGTTTCGAAAAGCAGGTAAAGAAAAAGCAGATAGCGTGCCCGACCTGCGGCGATACTGTGGTGTCGAAGTCGGTCATGGCGCCCGCGGTTGCGGCGAAAAGCGAGGTCAGGGCAACGCGCGCCGCCAAGGCGGCGAAGGTGCGGAAAATGCTGTCCGAGGTGCGCGACCATATCGAAAAGAATTTCGATGATGTGGGCGACGAGTTCCCCGAAGAGGCGCGGCGCATCTACTACGGCGAAACCGAAGCGCGCGATATCTACGGCAGCGCCTCCGACGACGAGGCCGAGGAACTAGCCGACGAAGGCGTGCCGGTTGGACGCGTACCCTGGATCAAACGCCCCAACAGCTAAGTCGGCTCAGCCGGATTTAACGCCGGCGCCCATATAATTGACGTTGAGGTCACGCCGGTTCAGCGACCATTGATCGCTGAGGGGGCTATAGGTCACTCCTGTCAAATCGGTGACCTCGATTCCGGCGCTCGCCAATCCCCGCGTTAATTCGGACGGCCGCACGAACTTTCGCCAGTCGTGGGTGCCGCGCGGTACCCAGCGCAGCAGGTATTCGCCGCCGACAATGGCCAGCGCGAAGGCCTTGGCGGTGCGGTTCAGGGTCGAGAAAAATATCAGGCCGCCGCCGCGCACCGCCGCGCCGCAGGCGCCGAGAAAGGCATCGACATTGGCTACATGCTCGACGACTTCCATGTTGAGCACGATATCGAACTGGCGATTTTTGGCCACCAGTTCCTCGACCGTCGCCGTGCGGTAATCGACCGATACGGCGGCGGCTTCGGCATGGAGGCTGGCGATTTCAATATTACGCGACACCGCGTCGACCCCCGTGACGGCAGCCCCCAACCGGGCTAGCGGCTCGCATAACAGGCCGCCGCCGCACCCGACGTCGAGCACCGTCAGGCCGGATAACGGCGTCAAGGAGCGGGTATCGCGGTCGAAATGCGCGCACGCTCCATCGCGGATATATTCCAGACGGACCGGATTGAATTTATGTAGGGGGCGGAATTTACCGTCGGGATCCCACCATTCTTCCGCCATGGCGCGAAATTTATCGAGCTCGCCAGGATCGACCGACGGGGTGTCTGTGGGATTTGCCGCGGTGGCTGCCATTACGGGTCCTGTCAACGCCACTTGTCATGGATTCAACGACTGAGTATGGATACGCCGCCCCTGTTCGGCAAGGCCGCGAATTGACGCGGGGGTCTGGCAGGGATTCTCCCACGGTGGATGTCGCGTGGCGGGGTAATCGGCAAACGGGGATGGCATGGGCCGGATAGTCGCAAAATTTGGCGGAACTTCTGTTGCTGATCTCGATCGAATCCGTGCGGCCGCGGCCAAAATAAAGGTCGAAGTCGAGCGCGGAAACCAGGTCACCGCCGTGGTGTCGGCGATGGGCGGAAGCACCGACGATCTGGTCGCGTTAACCCGCGACGCCAGCCCGCTGCACGATGCGCGCGAGTACGATGCGGTCGTCGCCACCGGCGAGCAGGTGACCGGCGGATTGTTGGCCTTGTGTCTGCAGCAGATGGGGGTGTCGGCGCGCTCATGGCAGGGGTGGCAAATTCCGATCCGCACCGACGACGTCCATGGCAAGGCGCGTATTTTGAGCGTCGAGACGAAAGAACTGGAGCGGCGGCTGAACGACGATCAGGTTTGCGTGGTGGCGGGATTTCAGGGGCTCGGTCCCGACAACCGCATCACGACGTTTGGCCGCGGTGGCTCAGACACCACAGCGGTGGCGCTGGCGGCCGCGTTGGGCGCCGGGCGCTGCGATATTTATACCGATGTCGACGGCATCTACACGTCCGACCCGAGAATCGTGACGCGCGCGCGTAAGCTCGATAAAATCACTTACGAGGAGATGCTGGAAATGGCGTCGCTCGGCGCCAAGGTCCTGCAGACGCGCTCGGTGCAACTGGCGATGAACCATGGCGTGCCCTTGCAGGTATTGTCTTCGTTTAACGGGGAGGTGGGCAGCGACCTGCCTGGAACGCTGGTCGTTGCCGAGGAAGAGATAGTGGAACATGAAATTGTGAGCGGCGTGACCTACAGCCGCGATGAAGCGAAAATCACGTTGCTGCAGGTACCCGACCGGCCCGGCGTGGCGGCTGCGATCTTCGGTCCGCTGTCCGACGCCAATGTCAATGTCGACATGATCGTCCAAAACGTGTCCGAAGACGGCAGCGCCACCGATCTGACATTCACCGTTTCGCGTGGCGATCTGGAGCGGGCGATGAGCGTGCTCGATGCGTGCAAGGCCGATTTGGGCTTCGCGGCATCGGTACCCGACGCCAACGTGGTCAAGGTTTCGGTTGTTGGGGTTGGCATGCGCAGCCATGCCGGTGTCGCCAAGCGCATGTTCTCCGCATTGGCCGAGCACAACATCAACATCTTGGTGATCTCGACATCGGAAATTAAGATTAGCGTGTTGATCGCCGAGGAATTTACCGAGCTGGCGCTGCGCGCGTTGCACACCGCCTACGGGCTCGACGCCGCTTGATCGTGCGATAATCCGACGCCCCGAGTTGCCGCGGCCCGGATATTTCCGCGCCGCGGTGCGGCGGGGGTGAGACTGAAATGACGGCTGAAATAGTGCCTTGGACGGGGTCCCGCCGGCTGTTGCGCAGATTGCGCGACGTTATGGCCGGGCCGGGTTCCCCACAGCAACGATTGGACCAGATCGCTACGCTGATCGCCCGCGAACTGGTTGCCGAAGTGTGCTCGATCTATGTTCGCCGTGCCGGCGATGTCCTCGAGTTGTTCGCGACCGAAGGATTGCATCAGGATGCGGTGCACCGCACGCGCCTGATGGTCGGCGAGGGGCTGGTCGGGCTCATCGCGGCGCAGGCGATGCCGGTGGCGCTCGCCGACGCCCAATCGCATCCGCTGTTTGCCTACCGGCCGGAAACCGGCGAGGAGATTTATTCGTCGTTGATGGGCGTGCCGATTTTGCGCGGCGGCCGGGTCATGGGCGTCCTGGCGGTGCAAAACCGCACCCAGCGCAGTTACGCCGACGAAGAAGTCGAAATTCTGGAAACCATCGCCATGGTGCTTGCCGAGCTGGTCGCCGGCGGCGACGTGATAAGCCCGCAGGAAGCCAGCATTGGGCATGATTCGGAGGTCTTGCCGCAGCGCCTGGAGGGAGTGTCGTTGAGCCGCGGACTGGCTCGAGGCACCGCGGTATTGCACCGCCATCACGTGACCATCGACCGCATGTTGTCGGATGACCCCGCCCACGAATCCGAGCGGGTGAGAGAGGCTGTCGCGGCGGTCCACGGACAGCTCGACGCGATCATGGAGCGGCCCGAATTGTCGGACGCCGGCGAACACCGCGATGTGCTGGAAGCCTATCGCATGTTCGCCCACGACCGTGGCTGGTTACGCCGCATCGAAGAAGCAGTGCGCACCGGATTGTCGGCCGAGGCGACGGTTCAGCGGGTACAGAGCGATACAAGGGCGCGCATGGCCCAGGTGACCGATACGTATCTGCGCGAGCGTCTGCTCGATCTTGAAGATCTGACCAATCGCCTGTTGAAAAATCTGGTCGATGACGATTTCGACGCTGATTTGCAGTTGCCCCAGGATACCGTTCTTGTCGCCCGCTCGTTGGGACCCGCCGAATTGCTGAATTACGATCTATCCCGGTTGCGCGCGATTGTGCTGGAGGAGGGGTCGGCGAACGCCCACGCAACGATTGTGGCCCGCGCGCTCGATGTTCCCATGTTGGGCCGCATCGAGGGTCTGCTGTCGCGGGTCGAGACCGGCGATGCGGTTCTGGTGGATGCCGACAACGGGGTGATCTATCTGCGTCCAGGTGATGAAGTCCACGCCAATTTCGACGCCGCCCTGGAGGCCCGCGGCGACCGCCTGCGCCTGTATCGTGGTCTGCGCGACCGGCCGGCGGAAACCAAGGACGGAATTTCGGTATCGCTGCAGCTCAACGCTGGCCTGCCCGCCGAAATGAATCAGCTCTACGATACCGGCGCCGAGGGGGTGGGACTGTTTCGCACCGAGATTCCTTTCATGGTGCGGGCGAGCTATCCGGATATTGATACGCAGGCGGAAGTTTATCAGCGCGTGATCCAGGAAGCCGATGGCCGGCCGGTGACCTTCCGCACTCTCGATATCGGCGGCGGCAAGGTGATGCCTTCTCTGCGCTCCGGCGGGGAAGACAATCCGGCGATGGGGTGGCGGGCGACACGCATTGCACTCGACCGGCCTGCGATGCTGCGCCACCAACTGCGTGCGCTCTTAACGGCGAGTGCCGTTGGCACCCTGTCGGTGATGTTTCCCATGATCACCCAGGTGGCCGAACTGGACGCCGCACGGCGGCTGCTCGACATCGAGATTTCCTCCCGGCGCGATCGCGGCTTGCGGTTACCCGATGACATTCGCGTCGGCGTCATGCTCGAAGTGCCAGCACTGGCGATGCAAATGCCGTTGTTACTGCCACGGGTCGACTTTGTGTCGATCGGCACCAACGACCTGGTGCAGTTTCTGTTCGCCGCGGACCGCGGCAACCCCAGATTGGCCGGGCGCTACGATCCGGTGTCGCCGTCAATTCTGACGTTCATCGCGCAGATCTGCGAAAAATGTAACGCCGCCAAGGTTCCCGTGGCCGTGTGCGGCGAGATGGCCGGCGATCCGCTCGCCGCGATGGCATTGATTGGGGTTGGCATCCGCGAATTGTCGATGTCGCCGGCCAATATCGGTCCGGTCAAGTCGATGATTCTGAGCTTGGATATGGCCGCCATGAGTGGCTATTTGAATACTTTATTAAGCTCGGCGGCTCCGAGCATACGATCGCACCTCAACGCATTTGCGCGCGATCACGGCATTACAATTAAGTGAGTTATCGACGTTCGTGCCGTTTTGGCAATAATGGTGACTACCACTCTCGAACATGGTTTATTTTCTTTTACTTAACACCTGTTAGATAGGATATTTTAGCACACGAAATTTAGAAATCCCATTGCCGTGAATGGCTGCGGCCGGATGCGTTCCGGCCCATAGATACTGGCGTAGAGAATGGCCGAAATGAAACCAGAACCTTTCCACGTAATCGAGGGCGATCGCGTGGATGCCGAACCGGAACAGGACATTGCACCGGCCGATAATGTCGGTGCATTCTTGCGCGAGGCGCGTGAGACCACTGGCCGCAGCATCGCCGATGTCGCTGGGTCTTTGTGTATTCGCGCGAAGTTTCTGCAATCCATCGAAGATGGCCGCTACGAAGACCTGCCGGGTCAGACATACGCGGTTGGTTTCATTCGTTCTTATGCCGATTTTCTCGGCCTTGAGACCGCCACGCTGCTGGAACAGTTCAAGGCGGAAACGAGCGGGGTCAATGGACAACCCGATCTCGATTTTCCAGAACCATCGACCGACGGTTGGTTCCCCACCGGAAAAGTTGTCGCCGGCGGCGCCATTGTGGCAGTAGCCGTTTTCACCGGTTGGTATTTTCTCCAGACAGATAATTCAGTGGACGTAGCCACGGTGCCATCGCCGCCGGGCTTCGAATCGGTTTTGGGCGCGCAGGCGGCCAATCAACAGCCGGACGATGCGGCGGCGCCGGCCGACGCTGGGAGCACCGAACCAACGGAAGCTGCCGCCGCGGAGCCGGCCGAGACACAGACCGATACGCCGTCCGTGGCCACCACGGATGCTGCCGCCTCCGGTGGCGAGCAGCCCATTCAAGAGCCGGAACAAGTTACCGCGCTGGCAACAGGTGATCCCGCCGTAACCGAGGCCGAGCACGCGCAAGCCGAATTCCAATCCCAACTGCAACCGGCGGAGGCCGTCAGCGAAGCGCTGGCGCCCGTTACCCCCCACGTTACCCTCAAGGCGCCGGTCAATGTGGCTGCCGCGCCTGCCGTGGTGATCGATCCTCTGGCGCTCGGCGAGAACGTGCTGACCCCGGCTGTTGCCAGCGCTGTCGAAGAGCCGCCGCAGCCGGTTGCCAAACCTGCCGTGGCCGCGCCGCCGGCACCTGAACCCGCAACGCCGGATCTAGAAGCGCTGGTGGCGGCTTTGCCGAGAATTCCCGCCGGTGACGGTGTCGCGATTTCGGGTGACGATGGGCGCACTTATGGGGTGATAAATCAGCAAGCCCGCGTCGTCATTGGCGCCCGCGCCGATAGCTGGGTGCAAGTCCTCGATGGCAACCAGAACGTCCTGTTGACAAGAATGCTACGGCCCGGCGACCGATACCTGGTTCCCAACCGTAGCGATTTGGTCATGTTGACGGGTAATGCCGGCGGATTGATCATTTCCGTCGATGGCGAACAGGTTCCCCGGATCGGGTCGGATGGCGCGATCTTGCATAATGTGCGCCTCGATGTGGAATTACTGAAGGCCGGCCGGGCCGTCATTGAGTAGCCCCCTAATTGCGAATGCCATGCCCCGCGGTTTCGCGGTGGCTTGATATTTGGCCATGCCGCGCGCATGTTACGGCCCGAATCGCCCCCGCTTTCAACTGGTCGTTCCGTTTAGGATAAAACGATGAGCGTGCGCCCATACAGGGACATAATCCGCCGTAAAAGCCGCCAAATCTTCGTTGGAGACGTGGCCGTGGGCGGCGATGCGCCGATCACCGTGCAATCGATGACCAATACGCTGACTTCGGACGTCGCGGCGACGGTGGCCCAGATCCGCGAATTGGAACTCGCCGGCGCCGATATCGTCCGGGTGTCGTGCCCCGATGAGGATAGTACGGCGGCGCTCAAGAAAATCGTGCCCCAGGTCACCGTGCCAATCGTGGCGGATATTCATTTTCACTATCGCCGGGCCATCGAGGCCGCCGAGGCGGGAGCCGCGTGCTTGCGCCTCAACCCCGGCAACATCGGCTCGCGCGAGCGCGTGCGCGAAGTCGTCAAGGCCGCGCGCGACAACAACTGCTCCATGCGGATCGGCGTTAACGGCGGCAGTCTCGAGCGCGGATTGCTGGAAAAATATGGCGAGCCCTGTCCCGAGGCGCTGATCGAGAGCGCACTGAATTCCGTCAAGCTGCTGGAGGACGAGGGCTTTCACGAATTCAAGATTTCGGTGAAAGCGTCGGATGTATTTTTGGCCGTGGCCGCCTATCAAGGCTTGGCCGAGGCCTGCGATTACCCGCTCCATGTCGGCATCACCGAAGCGGGCGGGTTGCGTGCCGGGACGGTGAAGTCGTCGATCGGGTTGGGGATGTTGCTGTGGTCGGGTATCGGCGACACCATCCGCGTCTCGTTGTCGGCGGACCCGGTCGAGGAAGTAAAGGTCGGTTTCGACCTGCTCAAATCGCTGGGGCTGCGCCACCGCGGCGTCAATCTGATATCGTGCCCGTCCTGCGCGCGCCAGCAGTTCGATGTGATCCAGACCGTGCAGGTGCTCGAAGAGCGTCTCGCCCATATCACCACTCCGATGACGGTCTCGGTCCTCGGTTGCGTCGTCAATGGTCCGGGGGAAGCCGTGCAGACCGACATTGGATTTACCGGCGGGGGACGGGGCACCCATCAGGTATATATCGCCGGTCAGGCGCATCATCGATTGCAGGACGCGAACATCGTCGATCATCTGGTCCACCTGATCGAGGAAAAGGCGTCGGAGATCGAGGCCGATCTGGCCCTGTCATCCGACCGCATCGCGTCGGCAGCCGAATAATCAAAAATTTCCGGGAAATGTGTCTTGGCTAAACTTCAGCCCGTGCGCGGAACGCGCGACCTTATCGGCGACGACTCGCGGGCGCATCTGCGTGTGATCGAGTGTGCACGTGCGATCGCCGAAGGGTATGGCTACGGGCCGATTGAGACCCCGGTGTTCGAATTCACCGATGTTTTTCAGCGCACCCTGGGCGAGACCTCGGATATCGTCACCAAGGAGATGTACACTTTCGTGGACAAGGGCGGCGACAGCCTGACCCTGCGGCCCGAGGGAACGGCGGGCATCGTGCGCGCCGTAATGTCGGGCGGTCTGCAAAACGAGATGCCGCTGAAATGGTGTTACGCCGGGCCGATGTTCCGCCACGAACGTCCGCAAAAGGGTCGGCTGCGGCAGTTTCATCAAATCGGCGTCGAACTGATCGGCGTCGCCGAACCGGTGGGCGATGTGGAAGTCATCGCGCTGGCGGCGGCAACGCTCGAGGCTCTCGGCGTCTTGCCGGCGACGACGCTCGAACTCAACACGTTGGGCGATAGCGATAGCCGCGCCGCCTACCGCGAGGCGCTGGTGGCCTATCTGGAGGGTTTCCGCGACCAATTGTCGGACGACAGCCAGCAGCGTCTCGACCGCAACCCGTTGCGCATTCTCGATTCCAAAAATAAGGACGATAAGGCGATCGTTGCCGACGCCCCGTCGTTTGGCGATTATCTGACACAAGACGCCCAGGCATTTTTCGATGCGGTGCGCGGCGGCCTTGAAGATCTGGGGGGCGCCTACCAAATCAATCCTCGGCTGGTGCGCGGTCTCGATTATTATTGCCACACCGCATTCGAGTTCACCACTGATCAGCTCGGCGCCCAGGGCACGGTGCTGGCGGGCGGGCGCTATGACGGGCTAATGGAGATGATGGGCGGACCGCCGACACCCGGTGTCGGCTGGGCCGCGGGGATCGAGCGCCTATCGATGTTGACCGGGCCGGCGCCCGCGGGTCCCCGGCCCATTTCGGTCATCGGCATCGGCGAAGCCGGCGAGAAAGCGGCGCTCAAAGTGGCGCAAGATCTCAGACAATCAGGTTTCGTGATCGAGTTGAACTATCGCGGCGGCTTGAAGCGGGGTCTTCGCCGCGCCGATAAGATTGGTGCGGCGGCGGCGGTCTTTTTGGGTGAAGACGAGTTGGCGCGCGATGGCGCGACGGTGCGAAACCTGGATGACGGATCGCAGACCGACGTCTCGCTGGCCAAATTAAAAGACCATTTGGCCGAATACCGCTAGCCGGCAGTAGCGCCAGACGAACCGGCCGCTCTGACGCGGCCAGACGAAGCAACCGCAGCGAGCCGGTATGAATATCCTCCCGGTGGAAAAGACGAGCCCATGAGCCTCGAAGGAAAACTCGATCGAGTTGTCGATCGGCACAAAGAGTTGGAACGGCTGTTGTCCGAAGCCGATGCATCGGATTCCCAAAGCTATGCCAAGTTGTCCAAGGAGTATTCCGATTTGACCCCGGTGGTGGCGACCATCACCGCGCTGCGAAACCTGCACAGCGAATGCGAAGACCTGGGGTCCTTGATCGACGACAGCGATAGCGACGACGAGATGCGGTCCCTGGCCGAGGCGGAACTCAAGGACCTGAAGGCCCGCGAACCCGACCTGGAGAAAGAGCTGAAAATTATGCTGTTGCCCAAGGACGCGGCCGATTCCCGCAACGCCATTCTGGAAATTCGCGCCGGCACCGGCGGCGACGAGGCCGGGTTGTTCGCCGCCAATTTGTTCCGCATGTACCAGCGCTATGCGGAAATACATGGCTGGAAAGTGGAAGTGATGAGCGCCAGCAATACCGGCATCGGCGGCTACAAGGAAATTATCGCCAGTATCAGCGGGCGCGATGTCTTCGCCCGGCTGAAATTCGAATCCGGGGTTCACCGCGTGCAGCGCGTTCCCGAAACCGAGAGCAGCGGCCGCATCCACACCTCGGCGGCCACCGTCGCGGTGCTTCCCGAGGCCGAAGAGGTCGATATCGTAATTGCCGACAATGAAATGCGCATCGATACCTATCGTGCGTCGGGGCCGGGCGGCCAGTCAGTCAACACCACCGACAGTGCGGTGCGGATCACACATTTGCCGACCGGCATCGTGGTCACCCAGCAGGACGAGAAATCGCAGCACAAAAACCGGGCCAAGGCGATGCGGGTGCTGCGGGCGCGGCTGTACGAGCATGAGCGCCGGCTGCAGCAAGACGCGCGCGCCGCCGACCGCCGCAGCCAGATCGGTTCCGGCGACCGCTCCGAGCGCATCCGCACCTATAACTTCCCCCAGGGCCGAGTTACCGACCACCGCATCGGACTGACTCTGCACAAGCTGGAAAAGATTCTAAACGGCGAGGCGTTGGACGAACTTGTCGATGCGCTCACCACCGAGGATCAGGCGGCGCGTCTGGCGCAGGATGTCTAACGTGACGGTGGCAGTGGAGACAGTGGGCATTGTGGAGGCCGGCGGCGATGTCGCCGCGGCACTGGACACGATTGCGCGGCGTCTCAAGGCGGCGGGTATCGGCAGTGCCCGGCTCGACGCCAGGCTGCTCGTCGGTGCGGCGACCGGCGAAACGGCGGCGGGGTTGATCGCCCGGCCGGAACGCCGCTTGTCGGCGCCGGAGGCCGAGGCGCTGTCAACCCTGGCCGCCCGCCGCGGCGTCCGCGAACCGATGGCCCACATCCTCGGCGTCCGCGAATTCTGGTCGCTGGACTTCGAGGTTTCCGACAGTGTCCTGACGCCGCGCCCCGATTCCGAGACCATCATCGAGGCTGCCTGCGAATATTTCCCGGCGGCGGAACGCCAAATTCGGGTGCTCGATCTGGGTACCGGGTCCGGCTGTCTGTTGCTGGCCTTGTTGCACGAATTTCCAATGGCGTCGGGACTGGGGGTCGATATCAGCCCGGCGGCGGTGGCGCTGGCGCGGCGCAACGCCGAAAAACTGGGTCTTGGCGCGCGGTCCGAGTTCATTGTTGGCGACTGGAGCTCAGCGATCGGCAGGCGCTTCGAACTTGTCCTGAGCAATCCGCCCTACATTGCGAGCGGGGAAATCGAGGGGCTGGAGCCGGAGGTAGCGCGCTACGAACCCCTCGGCGCACTCGATGGCGGCACGGATGGCCTGGACGCCTACCGCGCCCTTTTTCCCCTCACCGCCCAGGTTCTGGCGCCCGGCGGAATTGTTTTATTTGAGATGGGAGCGGGTCAAGATACGGAAATTTGCTCTCTGGCTGCCGCGGAAGGCTTTGAAATAGCGGGTTTACGGGCCGATATTACAGGGGTACCGCGTGTTGCCATTTTGCGTCATCCCTAGATTAGATGGCTTTTTTTAGCAAAAAGGGCTTGGAATATTGGTTCGACTTTCTTAGGTTAGGGACGGTTCATACGGCAAAAAATGTTTATGCGATCACTATCTATTAAGCATTTGCGTCGAGGGTGAACTCCCCGAATAGAATAACCGTACACCACTCTACCGCAGGGGTGATCGGAAGTTGGTTCGGTCTTTAGATCGCGCTTAAACAGTATGGCCGCGGGGGTGGCCATCGGGCAGCGGTAGCAATCCGGATAATTGGAAAAAATGCGACAAAATCCGAATACACGACGGTCACGAGGCCGTGGCGGCAGAAAACCGGGAAATTCCAGAAACCAGGTCGTCGACAGCAATGGCCCTGGCGCGCGCGTCAGGGGCAACTCGGCGCAGATCTACGAAAAATATCAGCAGCTGGCGCGCGACGCCACGTCTGCCGGCGACCGGGTTGCGGCTGAAAACTATTTACAGCACGCCGAGCATTATTATCGATTGTTGGAACCCTCAGGCGCCAACCGCAATGCGCAGGACGACCAGCAGCAGCGAAACGATAACCGGCACCAGAACGATGGCACGGCCCAAAATAACGGCGCCGCTCAACATGGCGATGCGGCTCCGAGCGGCAACGTGGCCCCGAATGGCGGCGCGGTCGAAAGCAGCGATGACGAGGTGATTACCGAGGCGGCTCCGCAGCCAACTCCTCAACCCGCTTCTCAACCCGCTCCCCAGCCGGTTTCAGAACATGCGCCCGAAAGTGTGGCTGCACTGATCGAGGCGGTGGAGCAAGGCGATACCGATCAACCGGTCCAGACGCCGCCAGAGGTTGCCGACGGAAGCGGGAGTAGCGAGGGTGACGCCAAGCCCGCGCGCCGGACCAGAAGCCGCCGGTCGAACGGGTCGGGGAATGGCCGCACCGCATCGGTCAAAGATGCCGACGCGGCGGCCCCGGAAGACGATTCGGAACCGGCAAGCGAGGATTCCAATCCCGCCAGCGCCTAACGCGCATCGATGCTGTAGCCGTAAATTATTAATTGACCGCTTTGTCACGCCACAGAGTCCACCGGTTTTGTGCTGTCCTCGCATTGCATATTGGCGATTGCGTGGCTTGTGTTGCAGCAAAGCCACACCATATCTAAAGACGCCGGTTAGCCTGCCTTAGGGCGGTGCCGGGGCCTTTAGACACCGTAGATAGCCCCGCTCTGTAACCGGTGAAATTATGGTTTCCTTTGGGTGGATGCCGCATATTGGGTCCGCCAGAATGTCTTGCCTCGGATGAGGAAGACGGAAGAGGGGCAATATGAACTTCGAAGCGTTTACCGAGCGCGCCCGTGGCTTTGTCCAGGCGGCTCACGATATGGCTGCGGCGCTGTCCCACCAGCAACTGACCAGCGAACATCTTCTGAAAGTCTTGCTCGACGACGGGGAAGGGCTGTGCGCCAACCTCATTCGCAATTCGGGCGGCGATCCCGCGGCTGCGGAAGCCGCGGTCGATACGGCGCTCGGCAAGCTGCCGAAGGTGGAAGGCGACGGCGCCGGCGATGTCTATATAGCGTCGGCGGCAGCGAAGATTCTCAAATCCGCGCGGACTATCGCCAAGAAAGCCGGCGACGAGTTTGTCACCGTCGAACGCATGCTGCTCGCCCTGGCGATGGCGTCGGGCAGTGCGGTGGCGAAAATACTCGCCGATGCCGGCGTGACGCCCCAGAATTTGAACCGCGCGATCGAGGCGCTGCGTCAGGGCCGCACCGCCGATTCGCCAACGGCGGAAAACGCCTACGAAGCCCTAAAGAAATACACCCTCGACCTGACCGAGGCGGCGCGCGAAGGCCGGCTCGATCCGGTCATTGGCCGTGACGAAGAAATACGCCGCACGGTGCAGGTGCTGTCGCGGCGCACCAAAAACAACCCGGTGCTCATCGGCGAGCCCGGCGTCGGCAAGACGGCGATCATCGAGGGCCTGGCCCTGCGCATCGTCAATGGCGACGTGCCGGAAAGCCTGCGCGACAAGCGTTTGCTGTCGCTCGACATGGGCACGCTTATCGCCGGGGCAAAATTTCGCGGCGAATTCGAGGAACGGCTGAAGGCCGTGTTGGAGGAAATTAGCACCGCCGCGGGCGAGGTCGTACTGTTCATTGACGAGATGCACACCATCGTTGGCGCCGGCGCGGCGGAAGGCTCGATGGACGCCTCGAACATGCTGAAACCGGCCCTGGCGCGCGGCGAGTTGCATTGCGTCGGCGCTACGACGCTCGACGAATACCGCAAGCATGTGGAAAAAGACGCCGCCTTGGCGAGGCGCTTCCAGCCGGTGTTCGTCTCCGAGCCCACCGTCGAGGACACCATCTCCATCCTGCGCGGCTTGAAGGAAAAGTACGAACTGCACCACGGCGTGCGCATCACCGACAGCGCGCTGGTCGCCGCGGCGACGATGTCGAACCGCTATATCTCCGACCGCTTTCTGCCCGATAAGGCGATCGATCTGGTCGACGAGGCGGCTTCGCGGCTGCGCATGGAAGTCGATTCCAAGCCCGAGGAGATCGACGAACTCGACCGCCGCATCATGCAGCTCAAGATCGAGCGCGAGGCGTTGAAGAAAGAATCCGACGCCGCCTCGAAGGATCGCCTGGAAACCCTCGAGCACGAGCTTGCCGAGCTTGAAGGCAAGTCCGCCGATCTGACCTCGGTCTGGCAGGCCGAGCGCGACAAGCTCGCGGGCTCGCAGAAGATCAAGGAAGCGCTTGATAAAGCGCGCCAGGAACTGGAAATTGCCCAGCGCGAAGGGCAACTCGAACGGGCGGGAGAGCTCGCCTACAGCGTCATCCCCGATCTCGAAAGCAGTCTCGGCGAATCCGAGGAAACCTCGGGCGAGCATATGCTTGAAGAAGAGGTCAAGGAAAACGACATCGCCGCCATCGTGTCGCGTTGGACCGGCATTCCGGTCGATAAAATGCTCGAAGGCGAGCGCGAAAAGCTGCTCCACATGGAGGCGGGACTCGGTGCCCGCATCATCGGCCAGGCGGAGGCGATCAGCGCCATCTCGAATGCCGTGCGCCGGGCGCGCGCCGGGTTACAGGACCCCGACCGGCCGATCGGCTCGTTCCTGTTCCTCGGCCCGACCGGCGTCGGCAAGACCGAACTGACCAAGGCGCTAGCCGAATTTCTGTTCGACGACGAACACGCGATGGTGCGCATCGATATGTCCGAATATATGGAAAAGCACGCTGTCGCCCGCCTCATCGGCGCCCCGCCGGGCTATGTGGGCTACGAGGAAGGCGGCGCGCTGACCGAGGCGGTTCGCCGCCGGCCTTACCAGGTCGTCCTGTTCGACGAGGTCGAGAAGGCCCACCCAGACGCGTTCAATATTCTGTTGCAGGTGCTCGACGATGGCAGGTTGACCGACGGTCATGGCCGAACGGTCGATTTCAAGAATACGCTGATCATCATGACGTCCAACCTGGGCAGCGATTATCTCGCCAATCAGCCCGAAGGCGAGGACAGCGACGCAGTGCGCGACCAGGTGATGGCCGTCGTGCGCAGCGTGTTCCGACCGGAGTTCCTGAACCGGCTGGACGAAACGCTGCTCTTTCATCGCCTGACACGGGAACAGATGGGCGGCATTGTCGATATTCAGCTGGCCCGGCTGTGTGGCCGCCTAGCGGAGCGCAAGGTAACGCTGGAGCTCGATACCGCCGCGCGCCAATGGCTGGCGGATGCCGGCTACGATTCGGTTTATGGCGCCCGGCCGCTCAAGCGCGTGATCCAGCGCGGCCTGCAAAATCAGTTGGCCAGCCTGTTGCTCGAAGGCCGTATCGGCGAGGGCGACACGGTCAATGTGAGCGCCGGCGCTGATGGCCTGGTGGTCAATGGCGAGGCGATCCGCGCCGAAGCCGCCGACTAATTTACCCCTAATAGCCCCTAAAACCGCCGCTGGAGACCTGTCTTCGGCGGCGGCGTGCATTTGAGGGAATAAAACCCCGCCCGGTCTGTTTGTGAGGGGCCTAGGCAAACCAAAGACCAAACGGTGGGCCGGCGGGGCTAGTCGGTCCCGCCGTCTCTCCGGACTACCTATCAACCTTTGACAGCGCTGGCTCAGGCGAAGGCCCGGTGGCGCAGGAGAGACAGATATGCGTGTGAAACATGGAATCGCGGCGGCTGCCGCCGCAGTGTTGATGCTGGCGGTGGGCGCTGCCGCAGCCGGCGAAATGCCGGGCATGATCAAATCGGGTAACAGCACACTGGGGCCGGTGCTGACCGACGCCAAGGGTATGACGCTCTACTATTTCGACAAGGATGTCGCCGGTAAGTCCAATTGCAACGGCAAATGCGCGAATGCGTGGCCGCCGCTGATGGCCGGTGCTGGCGCCAAAGCCATCGACGACTTCACCATCGTTGTCCGCGACGATGGCGGCAAGCAATGGGCCCATCGCGGACTACCCTTATATGGCTGGGTGAAAGACGAGAAACCGGGTGACACGACAGGCCACAGGTTCAAGAATGTGTGGACGGTGGCGCAACCCTAGCGCTACCGGGGCGGCGGCGCTCCCCCCACGCGCTGCCGCCGCCATACTGTGTGGGGAAGGGAACGATAGTGTCGCGTAAGTTCGACCTGGTGGAACCGCACATTCCGAGCCTTCGCCGCTATGCGATGGTGCTGCTGCGCTATGACGAAGACCGTTCCGACGATCTCGTTCAGGATTGTTTGGTGCGCGCCATGTCGAAATGGCATCTGTGGCGGCGGCCGGGAAATTTACGCGCTTGGCTGTTCACGATTTTACATAACATCTACGTCAACGACGTGCAGAAGGCGGCGGCGAGGCCGAATGTGATTGAATTGCAGGAGTATTTACCCGGCATATCGGTGCCGCCCGAACAGGGAGACGGGCTGGCCTTGCGCGAGGTCGCGCAGGCGGTGCAACGGTTGCCGGACGAGCAAAAGCAGATCCTCTTGCTGATCGGCCTGGAAGGCTTCAGCTACGAGGAAGCGGCCCAGATCGCCGGCATTCCGGTGGGCACCGTCATGTCGCGGCTGTCGCGGGGGCGGCGCAAGCTGCGGGACATGTTGGCGAATGGCGACGAAACAAATGCGCGGAAGGTGACGTGAGCACTCTCGGACCAAAACCGGACGAGGCCGAACTACAGGCCTATGTCGATGGGCAACTCGACGACGAGCGGCGGGGGCAGATCGAGCTTTGGCTCGGGGAGAACCCCGACGAGGCCGCGGCACTGGCCCACTACCGGGCGCAGAACCAGGCGCTGCACGATGCCTTCGAGCCGCTTTTGGACCGGCCGGTGGGCGAACGGTTTCGCGATCTCGATAGGGCCCGGCCGCGTGCGCCGCACGTCTGGCAGATCGCCGCCGTCATCGCGTTGATCGTTGGCGCTGGCGGCGGCTGGGCCGCCAACGACTATTTCCGTGCCGGTCCCAACGCCGGACTGGCGCTGGCGCGCGATGCCGTGCTGGCCCACCGGACCTACGAAGGCGAGAAACGCCATGCTGTCGAAGTGGCGGCGAGCGAAGAGAAGCACCTGGTTGCCTGGCTGTCGAAAAGATTACAGACGCCGGTGCGCGCGCCCGATTTGGCGGCGCGCGGCTACCAATTGGTCGGGGGGCGCATGCTGCCCGCTGAGAGCGGTCCGGCGGCTCAGTTCATGTACGAAAACGACGAGGGCGCCCGGCTTACGCTTTATGTGGAGCGCAACCGAAGCGGCGGCGAAACCGCATTTCGCTTTGCCGCAGAGGGCGATATTTCCGCGTTTTACTGGAAGGACGGCCCGTTGGCCTACGCATTGATCGGCCGGACCGGGCGAGAACAGCTACTGGGTTTGGCCCGCGCCACCTATAACCAGATCAACCCCTGAGCCCGGCGCTGCGCCCAGCGCTCGAATGTCGCCGGCTTGGTTTTCGGCCAGGCGCACCGCGGCGTCACGCAGCCGCGCGAACTGCACATCCCTGGTGTCGCGCATGACGATGAATTTCTTCAGTTCGCCGCCCTTCAGCTTTTCGCCGCTGGGGATGCGCACGCTGCGCGGATTGATCGGGCGGCCGTTGCGCAGAACTTCGTAATGCAGGTGCGTCCCGGTCGAACGGCCCGTGGTTCCCACATAGCCGATGATCTGACCCTGCTTCACGCGCGCGCCTCTGCGGCTCCTCTTGGCCAATCTCGACATATGCGCATAGGCCGTTTGATACGTGCCGTTGTGGCGGATGCGGATATATTTACCGTAGCTGCCGTTGAGGCCCGCCCGGATAACGGTGCCGTTGCCGGCGGCGTAAATCGGCGTGCCACGCGGTGCGGCGAAATCGGTGCCGGTGTGCATGCGTGTGAAACCCAAAATCGGATGTTTGCGTTTGCCGAAGCGCGACGACAAGCGCGCCCCGTCGATCGGCGTTCGCATCAACGTCTTGCGCACGCTCTCGCCCTTGGCGTTGAAGTAATCCTGATTCCCCTTCGATGTCGTATAGCGGTAGAGTTGTATTTCGGTGCTGCGAAGGGTCAATTTGGCGTAGTGGATATCGCCTTGGTGGACGATATCGCCGTTTTCGTCGCGAAACTGGTCGTACATCAACTCGAAGCGGTCGCCCTGCCAGATGTCGCGTTGAAAATCGACATCGAAGCTGTAGATGCGGATGAGTTCGGCCAGCACGCGAGACGGCAGGCCGGCGTCGCTGGCGGCAACGGACAGGCTGGTGTCTATTGTGCCCGATACCTGCACGGTTTCGCGCTCCAGCGGGCGCTCGATTTCGCGGGCGACGAAACGGCCTTCGTCGCCGCGGCTGACATCGATTTCCTTGTCGTAGGAGACGGGAATTGTCAGTCCCGAAAGAACATAGCCTTCAGATTCGTTTGCGGTATCGCCGCTATCGCCAAGGCTGAAGGTAACCTGAAACTCGTCGCCGACGCTCAAATCGCGCCGGGGATTGTAATTGCCCTTCAGCGATTGGATCGCCGCATAAGCCACGGTCCGTTCGGCGCCGGCGCGCAACAACAAGCCCATGAGATTGTCGCCGCTTTCAACCACGACGATGCGGGTAATCGGCACTGGCGGCTGACGGTCAGCCTCGGCTTCCCAGGTGGTGGTGGATTGGAGGTGGGCGAGCGCATCGATTTGGCCATCGACCTCGCCCGGAGGCTCGGCGTCGCGTTGTCCGTTAAAGAAGCCGCCGACGAATGCAAGCAGCGGAACGGCAACCGCCAACGCACCGACAATTGCGATTGTGCGGGGTCTAAACGGCCAACCGAACTTGGACTCTGGTCCCATACACGTCCCTAGTTTAAATTTTTCGCCGGTGCCGCCGACACCCCGATTCGACAGATCGCCAGAACATGCTTAACTGCGAATCCCATGTCAAACAATGATTTCAACGGTTTGCATCAAGATTCCGTTAATGCGCGCAATATTTAGGTGGCGTCGGAGGCAATCGTTTTCTCGATATTGGGGTAGCGCACCGCCAGGGTCAGCGCCCGCGCGACCATAAAAATCATCACCGACAGCCACAGACCGTGATTGCCCAGGGGGCCGGGCAGCGTCGCCATCGCGGCGATGTAAATCGCCACCGATATCGCCATGGCGTTTCGCATGTCAGCAGAGCGCGTTGCACCGATGAATATGCCGTCGAGTTGATAGGCCCATACCGACAGCAAGGGCGAGACGACCATCCACACCAGATAGGGGGAGGTAAACGCGCGCAGCTCGGCGATGTTGGTGAACACTCTGATGATCGCCGGTCCGGCAATGGCATAGACCAGCGTAAAGCCCGCCGCGACGACGGCCGCCATGGCCGTCGCGGCGACGACGCTGCGGCGTAGCGCCCGGCGGTCGCGGGCGCCCACCGCCTCGCCGACAAGCGCCGAGGTGGCGTGCGCGAAGCCGTCCAGACCGTGGGCCAGGAACAACTGGAAGTTCATCAAAATGGCATTCGCCGCCAACACCGTTGTGCCCAACCGGGCGCCGGACCAGGTGAGTAGCGACCAGGCGAAAATCATCGCCAGGGTGCGCAGAAAAATGTCGCGGTTGACCCGGAACGTCTCGGCCAGCGCCGCCGGTTCGAGAATTTTCGCGCGCTGCCAGCGGCCGCCGATGAGTTTGAGGTGGCGCAGGACGAGGAACAGGCCCACCAGCGCGCCGGCGTATTGGGCGATGGCCGTGGCCAGGGCCACCCCTTCGATGCCCCAACCCAGATCGAAGACGAACCACAGGTCGAGGACGGCGTTCAGGCCGTTGATGAGGACCTGAACGGCAAGCGCCGTGCGCACATACTGCATGCCCAGCATCCAGCCCAGCAGGCCGTAATTGGCCAGGGTTGCGGGCGCTCCCCACACGCGAATGTCGAAATAGGCGCCCGCCAACTGCTCCACCAGGGGTTCCGCGTCGATGATCGCCAGCGCGCCCAGCCGCACAGGGTACTGGAGCGCGAGAATGACCGCCGCGAGCCCCAGGCCGACAATCAGCGCGCGGGCGAGAACGGCCCGGATCTCGTCGGTGTCGCCGCTGCCCTTGGCTTGGGCGGCGAAGCCGACGGTGCCCATGTTGAGGAAACCGAAGCTCCAGTAGACGAAGCTGAAAATCATCGCGCCAATCGCCACCGCCCCCACATAAGCGGCGTCGGGCAAGTGTCCCACTACCGCGGTATCGACGGCGCCGAGCAGCGGCACGGTCAGGTTCGACAGGATGGTCGGCCACGACAATTTCCAAATGCGGCGGTAGGGGCCGTTACGCAGGCCGTCGGTCAGGCCGAAATTGTTTGCATTTGGGGTCATGCTGGCGATGTGAGGCCGCTAACGGCCAACGGCGTAGGCCTCTTGAAAGCGTGGATGGGCGGCGGCTTTGAGCAGCCAGCCACCGTCGATTTTTTCGCGGCCGACCGCGCACAAGCGGCCAAGCGCCCAAGCATCGACGATTTCAATGCGGTGGCCGCGGCTGCGCAGGACATCGATTGTCTCCTGAGGCAGCCGGCTTTCGGCCTTGACCACGGCGGGTTGAAACGTGCGCGGATAGAAACTCGAGGGCAGGTGATCGGTATGGAAATTGGGGGCGTCGATCGCTTCCTGCAGGCTCATGCCGTGATGGATATGGCGCAGGAACAGGGTCAAGGCCCACTGGTCCTGGGCGTCGCCGCCGGGCGTGCCGAACGCCAGTACCGGCGCGCCGTCGCGCAGGGCCAGGGTCGGGCTCAGGGTGGTGCGCGGACGGATGCCTGGTTGCAGCGTCGTCGGGAAGCCGTCCTGAAGCCAGAACATCTGCGCCCGTGTGCCCAGGCAAAATCCCAACGTGGGGATCACCGGCGACGATTGCAGCCAGCCGCCGCTGGGCATGCAGGCGACCATGTTGCCAAATTTGTCGGTGGCGTCGAGATGCACCGTGTCGCCATCGGCGGGTCCGTGGTTGTCAACCGTGCCGCGCGCCGCATTGGGTTCGCTG
>Ga0114950_10000987_pt1 | contig 20905 bp, 16 predicted proteins | sample N075metaG_FD_83503 | JGI IMG/M metagenome (GOLD analysis project Ga0114950, IMG submission 83503) | Deep subsurface microbial communities from Kermadec Trench to uncover new lineages of life (NeLLi) - N075 metaG | ecosystem: Environmental > Aquatic > Marine > Ocean trench > Sediment | place... | reverse complement strand
TGAAGAACTGATCACCACCTATTATCACCCCTACGTTTACCTGAACCGAGAGGCGATCGCCGAGCAGGGCCTCGATCAGGCCGAAGTCGAAGCTGCGGTGGTCGATGAACTGAACCGCTTCGACGGTGTTTCCCTGGCCGTGTCGAGCAGTGCGCTCAATGCCGGCAAGGTCCCGGACACGCCGCTCGTCCAATCAATACTGAGAAACTACAACCCAAATCGTTCCGGGGATATTTACGTGGTGTTCCAGCCAAACCGCTTCATCAATGATTTCGACGGACTCGTGGTTGCCGCCACCCATGGATCACCATGGCGGTATGATACTTACGTGCCCATCATCGTTGCCGGCACAGGAATTCCCGCGCAACGTATCAATCGCCTGGTGCATACGGTCGATATCGCGCCCACGTTGTCTCTGATCGTGGGAGCGAAACCGCCAACGGGTTCCTCTGGCGCTCCCCTCATCGAAGTCATCAGATAAAATTGGCAGGTCGCTGGCCCTGCCCGGGGGCAGTCCATGTTATTGACGACATGATCACGCTGATTGATCGCCTGGCCCTGGAGGATTCCGGCGAGTACTACGCAAGGACAGGCAGAGTAATCCCATGGTATTTCTGAGGAAATGGGTGTCTGACACCAGGTTAATATAAGCCGCTCCCCCAAAGACAGCTCCCCCAAAAAGCGGGAGGGGCGAATCAGAATGTAATCACCGGCGGTACATTCGCAAAACTCCAGACCTCGAACGGCACGATTTTGCTGGCGAACGGGTCGGAAAACAGTTGGTCGATCAGCCAGCGCCGCCGCATGTCTTCCTGCGCGCGGAGATCGGCCGCGGTGAACGCGTCGTCTGCGCGCTCGGTGACGATGTCCATATAGGCGCCGACGAATTCATCGAACAGGCCGGCAATAAAGCGAATGCTGGCTTCCGCGTCACGGCGATAGACCGGTGGCCCGTAAAAGCTGACGCCCGAGCAGGCCGGCCGGCGACGGAACTCGGTGATGGTGTCCTCCGTGCCCTTGCAGATCAGGCGACGGTACAGCGACGGATCTTTGTCATGTTGCGCGAAATAGTCATCGGTGACCTGTTTGAGTCGAGCCAGGTCGGCGTCGATGTGCGTACCCGGCATCACACCGAGCCAGCCGCCGGTGCCGACCGTGCCATCTTCGAAAATCTGCAAAACAATAGTCGCGTGCAGCATGCCGACCAGCGGTGTTTTCGGGTGCATGTCGAGCGAGTAGAAGCGCCCCCAGGTCAGGATGCCGTCACCGCGTCCGGGATTGGTTTTCTTGCCGTACGATAACATTCGGCCGGCTTTTTCCATGACGTTGCCACGCGTGACGCGCAACTCGTAATCTGCGTATTCCGTGCTCGGCGTGCGGTCCTCAAATTCGATGCTGCCGTTCAGGGCCTCGATCTGGCCGAAGTATTTGCTGTCCATGTCGGTGACGAAACCATTAAAGAAGGTAGTGAATACCGCGCGGTCTTCGTCCGACAGCGGGCTGGCTTTGCCGCCATGCGCTTGGCCGAATGCCATGCTGAGCGGCAGGATGCCGGCGACCAGTAACAGCAGGTGGCCGAAGCCGGCGTGACGGCAGGCAGGCAGTTTATTCTTGTGCATAGCGGCTCTCCGGTAATTGATGATCGAAAACGAATCCGGCGAGGCAGCCCCGGGGGCAGTCTGACGACCAGACAGTGTGATCATTCTGGCAGAAGAAATGGTGTTTGGCACATTTCTGTCCCGGAGGGCCTTTGTGGGAGCTCCCACAATGGCAGCTCCCACAATGGCAGCTTTCGCGCGTCAGTGAGACAGCATTGTGTCCGGCACTATTCGTTTATACTCCACGCATGATGCTTGGACCGATGCGAGCCACTGCCCGGCGCCTGACGATGGCGGCGGCCATGGTGATGGCAATGAGCGCAGCGTTGCTGTGGTCCTGCGCGCCCGTCTCGGCACCTTATGCCCCGCGGGAACCTGCCCTGACGGTTGCAGTCAACGATACCGTCGTGCTGACTGCCCCCGAAGAGCGTGCCGTGCCCGTGAAGATTTTCTACCCGGACGCGGCCGGGCCGTACCCGTTGATCGTCTTGTCACATGGCACATTCTCGAACCGCCACCGCTATGATCGCATCGCCGGATTCTGGGCCGGGCAGGGCTACGTCGTCATGCTGCCGCAGCACAAGGATGCGGACTATGGGGTAAAGCCGACGGGTTACGAGGTGATGCAGGATGTCGTGCGGACGCGCGTGGCCGACATGTCGCTGGTGCTCGATGCACTCGCTGACATCGAAGCGGCCGTGCCGGGCCTGACGGGAAAAATTGCCGGCGATGCATATGTCGCGGCCGGGCATTCGATCGGCACGCAAGTTGCCATGCTGGTCACCGGTGCGCATTTTCGCACGGCGTTTAATGGCAAGGAGATGCGGGCACCTGAGTCTCGTTACCGCGCGTTGATCCTGGTTACCGATCCGGGCAAGATGCGTTTGATGCCGCGCGATATGTGGATTGCCAGCGCCGTGCCGACGTTCATGGCCACCGGCACCGACGATTTTGGCCTGATGGGCAGCCGCGGCGAGCCGACCGAGGCGCAGACGGAAATTCTGTCGATGGGTGTTGCCCCTGATGCACTTCGCTATGAGTTGTTACAGGAAGGCGGCGATCATTATTTCGGCGGGCTCATACAAAAAGAAGTCGATACGGAACCCGACCACGATGGCCTGGCGATTTTCAATGCGACGTCGACGGCATTCCTTGATGCCGTCATGAAAGATGATTTGAGCGCAAGAGCCTATCTCGATACGGTTGACCTGCAGGAAGTGACCAACGGCCGCGCGACGTTGACGATGCGGTAGGATTCCGCTCCTGCAAATGGGCCTGCCAGCCTGTCCTCTGTTGACATAATACGCACGGCAGCAACGCACACGCAGCAATCGTTCAGCTTGGGTTCAAGCTTGCGGCGTTAGTCTCTGCGTAGCACAGGCTGCTATGCCGGCAAAGGACGCCGGTCAAGGAGGGTTGCCATGTTTGCTGTCAACCGGAATATCGGGATTTTTCGACAGGTTTTTCTGGCCGCAGTCGTTGGCTGCCTGATTGCCGGCCCCGCAGATGCCGTGACCGAACCTGCGGTCGACTATTCTCCGGCGGAACTCGAGGAGCTCGTCGGCCCGGTCGCGCTTTACCCGGACGATCTGATCGCCATTATTCTGCCGGCCTCGAGCTATCCCTTGCAGATCGTGCAGGCCAGTCGCTACCTCGACGCATACGAGACGGATCCGGGCCTGAAGCCCGACGACGGCTGGGATGACGCGATCGTCGCGTTGCTGAATTATCCCGAAGTCATTGCATTGATGAACGAGGATCTCGACTGGACCTGGAATCTCGGTGCAGCCGTGGTCAATCAACAGGCAGATGTCCTCGATGCCATCCAGAATTTTCGCGGCCGTGCCGTAGCAGCCGGTAATCTGAAGACCGACGAGCATCAGATTGTCACCGAGGTCGATGAGGTGATTGAAATTACGCCCGTCGAACGGGAAGTTATTTACGTGCCGTACTATGAACCCGAGCGGGTTGTCGTTTATCAACGCTACCCGGTGTACCACTATTATCCGTATCGATACCCGCTCTATTACTACCCGTATCCGGCTCACTATTCATTCGCGTCCGGGTTTTTCTGGGGCGTATCCACGGCCTACACGATCGGCTGGCTGACGGATCGGGTGCATGTTCATCACGTCGGCTACGCGAGCCACCCGTATTACGGCCGTCACTACGCTGGTCATTATGATTCACCCCGGGCGGCAGCGGCGCGGCATCACCGTGCTGCGAGATCGCGGCGCCATACCGTCCATGACAAGCACCATTACGGCAATTCGTGGCAACCGGCTCCACGCCATGGCAACCGGCCCGGGCACCGCCGCACGGCGACGGATCACCGCCGGACCACGGCATCGAATTTCACGAGCTCGGCATTCACGAGTTCGGCGAGGCGCCCCGGTTCGGTGCGCGACCCGCAGGTTCGATCGAGCGGTGAACGGCAGGTGCGCACTCACGTTCGTTCCGGGCACGACAAGAAGATCGTATTCGCGCGTGGAACGCGCAACCGGGCCAGGTCTGTTCGCAGTGGCGCACACCGATCGACCGATACGGTGCGCAGGAATACCCGCGTGGCAAGCCTCGATCGGTCAGGCAACAGAAATGCGTCGCGTCGCACCGGCGAACGAGCCGATGCCCGTCGGCGAACGGCGCGCGCCGTGTCGCCGGCACAATCGACGCGGGCAACCCGCACTACGCCGCGCGGTCAGAGCCCGACGACGGCGCACCATGAGAAGGCTCGTGCGCAACCGCACCAGACGCATCGCGCGGTGCAGAATACGACCCGCAGCACATCTGCATTCCGGGCCGAGGCGAAGCCTGGCAAAGCGTCACAGACGAGGGTGGCAAGCGCCGCCACCGGCAGCCGACCGGGTCGAGCGCGCGCGAAGTCTCGCGGCGGCCGTTCAGCGGGGCGAGCCAGGCACCGCCGGTAACCATGCGCGATGCAACGATAGATTGCGGTGCGATGTAGCGTATTACGAATACAGCTGCGTGCAGGCGAGGAACGCGTACGCACTGACGCAGCGAGCAGCGATCAGGGCGCAGCCGAGCCGGACCAACCAGGCGCGCTGAAACAGCGCCAGGCCGACTTCGGCGGCGAGGGCCAGGAGGAGCCACAGCGTCAACGGCGTCTGCATCCAGCCGAGGAACTAGCGGGGCCGGCTTAACGACAGCAGCGGCTCGCCCGGGCCCAGCCACGCACCCACCGCGGTTAAGCCGATGCAGATATCTTGCGAAAACTTTATGCGCGTGTCCAGATTTCAACACCGGAAATCTAACCGTCGAGGAGGCCGTTAAAAGGGCAGCAGATTTTCCGGATTGTACTCGACAGCTAAGTTGAGCTTATGTAATATTGTTTGGTGGGATATACGCGACTTGCCACCGTCTGACGGGTGCGATTCCAGTGGCGGCGGTAACGCGCATCGGGTGTCGCCAACATCTAGGCAGAGGTCCAGGGAACAGTGTTCCGCACACCAGACCAGGATAATCTTCACAAGATTATCGTGCTAAACACGAAAGGCGGTTGCGGGAAAACGACGCTCGCAACCAACGTGGCGAGTTTCTACGCCTTGCGCGGCCCGCCACCCACGTTGCTCGATTACGATCCACATGGGTTCTCGTTACGCTGGCTGGATAAACGTCCCGCCAGTCGGCCCGCTATCCATGGCATCGCAGCATATGAGTTGCCTGATCAGGCCCAGGGTCGAGCGCACCTGAATATGCAGCCTGATACCCGCACTGTGATTTCCGATTTGCCGGCGAACATCGATCTGAACGACTTATACGTTCATATCCACGCCGCAGACAGCATTCTGATTCCCGTTCTGCCCTCCGAGATCGATATTTTTTCGGCGTCGCGTTTCATTGCGGAACTTCTGTTAGACGTGGGGCTGGACCGGCGCAATCGGAGAATTGCGATCGTTGCGAATCGCGTGCGGAAAAATACCAGGAGTTGTCAGGTGCTGATGCGTTTCCTGACCAGCCTGAAGATTCCGATGATCGCGATGCTGCGTGACAGTCAGAACTACGTGCAGGCCACCGCCCAGGGTATTGGCATTTTTGAGATGCCCGTTTACAAGGTCAGGAAAGATATCGGGCCCATGAATGCGATTGTGAACTGGCTCGATCAATGGCACATGCGTCGGCTGGACACGGCAATAGCACCGGGCTTCGAACATCTGCCGGGTGCAGAGGTCTTGACTCCGGTGCAGCAAAAAGACCCCGTTTATCGCGGCTGAAAAAAAGTGCGCGCGTGTCGTCGCCGCGCACACAAGCTGCTGCCGCAAAATACCCACAGGCAAGCCGCTGAGGTTTGCGAGACAGCAGTGAGTTAGTATCTGGCTGTCAGATTTGTCATTTTTACGAGGACGCCTCCCATGCGCGGTTTAATTTTCCTGCTGATTGTGAGCGCGGGCGTACAGCCGGTGCAGGCGGCAACACCGGCCGATGACGGGTTCTTCCCGATCGCCATTATCGGCACCGGCAGCGTGGGCTCTGCGCTCGGTGTGAGTTGGGGTCGACTGGGACACCCGATTATTTATGGCAGCCGCAATCCGGATAGTGAACGCACGCGTGCGTTGGTGAGCCGCAGTGGCAACGCGCGCGCGGTGTTGCCGGCCGAGGTCGCAGAACACGCCGACGTGATCGTGCTGGCGCTGCCGTTCAGCGCCGCCCTTGAGTTGCTGCCGAAACTGGGGGCTCTCGACGGTAAATTACTGATCGACCCGATGAACGCATTGGCTTTCGATCGTGCGCTGAGTCGCGTCCTGGTAAGTGACGAGTTGCTGGCCGAGCAGATACAGGCGTTGGCGCCCACCGCGAAAGTCGTGAAAGCGCTTAACACCGTCGGCGCGCGCAACATGTCTCCCGAGCGTGTGTTCGACGGGCCGATTTCGGTGCCGATAGCCGGGGATGACGCCGGCGCCAAGCAAACGGTCACAAAGTTGATCGAGGCGCTGGCGCTCGAGGTCATCGACGTCGGGCCCCTGTTTAACGCCCGCTACGTCGAAGCGATGGCGCCGTTATACGTGCATATGAATTTTTTCGTCCGCCCGCCCGGGGGTTTCGAGTTCTCGTTCAGCAGTGATTCGGGCGCCGGGTCTGATTGAGCGTCAGTAAATGGTTGCCGGTGTGCCATTGCAGTGGGACAGAATGCCGTAGCTGATTAGCCAGCCCGCATCGGCAAGCGTGGGGATGGCGAGAGATACCCCCTCTGCTGCGGCAGCCATACCCAGCAGCAGCGAGGCCGACAATCAGCGCGAGTCCGACCCCTGCAAGTGGGATCGCGATGACCTGGTTCCGGCGTGGCCGCTGATGCAGAAACAGCATGCCGGCGAGCAGGGTGGCCAGCCCCGGCCCGATGTAGTTAATGCTCCGGTGCCAGAACCACAGGTCCAGAGCGAAAAATATTGCCGCCGACAGCAGCACGGTGATTGTCGTGCGTGAGAGTTCCAGGCGTCGCCGGGTGAAGAGCAGATAGAGCGCCAGCGTACCGCCACCGATCAGCACCCGGTAGAAGCCGCTGGTGGTCGGCGACACGCTGACCAAGGCAGCGCCGGCGAATAGCGGCAGGTGCGGGCGCCCGCAATAAGCTGATGACTTGACATGAATTACAGAATGAGTATTCTGGTAACCCGTGGCCAGAGTACGAGAATTCGATCCTGCCGAGGCGTTGGACCAGGCCGTGAATTTGTTCTGGGAGCGGGGTTTTGGCGATACCTCGATGGAAGACCTGGTGGCCTCCACAGGCGTCAGCCGGTATGGCATTTACAGCACCTTCGGCAATAAGCGGGAGCTGTTCATCGCCGCCCTGCAGCGTTATGCGGAGCACATTTCCAGAAATTACCACGCGGGCTTATTTGCCCCCGAGGCGACTCGCGCGGATATAGAGGAGTTCATGACCGGCGCCGTCGCTCGGAGCGGAGGGGCTGATGGTCACCGCGGCTGCATGATTTGTACCACGGCGGTCGAGGTCGCCCCCGACGATGCCGCCATTGCAGCAGCAATCAGGGAGCTTTTCGACCGGCTGGCCGCCGCGTTTGCGACCGCCATTGCCAACAGTCAGGCGGCAGGCGACATCGATCCGGGCCTCGATTCGAAGGCCACGGGTGAACTGCTGGTCGGTGTCATGCAGGGTGCCCACGTTATGGCCCGCAGCGGCATCAGCAAGACCCGGCTGACTGCCTACATGAATTCGGCGCTGCAGTTATTGGCGTGAAAAAGATTTCCCTGAATCAGAATGATTATTCTGTTACCGGAGCGGAAAAAGTAATGAGTGATCCGACCCACCAGGGTATCGACCGCCTGGCCCTGACACTGGCCGCTGCCGTGATTCGGCATCCGTGGAAAGCCATCTTCGTCACGCTGCTGATCACGGCGGCGGCAGCCAGCGGCATGCGCAACCTGGAATTTGCCAATAACTACCGGATGTTTTTCGGTCCCGCCAACCCGGAGCTGCAAGCGTTCGAAACCTTTCAGAACACCTTCACCAAGAACGATAACCTGCTGCTGGTGATCCATCCCGATGTCGGCCATGCATTGAGTCCCGACACGGCCGCCGCCGTTGCCCGGCTGACCGAAGAGGCCTGGCAGATCCCGTTTGCCATGCGTGTCGACTCCATTACCAACTTTCAATACAGCTGGGCCAACGGAGATGACCTGACGGTGGAGGATCTGGTGCAGGATGCGGGGTCCATGACAGCGGAGGCGCTTGCTGAGAAACGTGACATTGCATTGGCCGAGCCGTTATTGGCCGGCAACCTGATCGCGCTGGATGGTGTCACCACTGCCGTCAACGTCGCCCTCCGGTATCCGGAAAAAAGTCTCACCGAAGTCCCCACGGCGGTAGCGTTTGCCCGGAAGCTTGCCGCCGGCATCGAGGCCGATTACCCGCATATTACAGTGGCAATTACCGGCGCCTCGGCGTTGAACAACGCCTTTGCCGAAGCCGGACGACATGACGCCACCACCCTCATTCCGGCCATGTACGGGCTGTTGATCGTTTTCAGTTTTGTCGTGCTGCGCAGCGTGGCCGGCACGGTGGCCATGATGCTGGTCATTGTCTTCGCCACTCTCGTGGCGCTCGGCACCGGCGGGCATGCCGGCTGGACGCTGGATCCGGTCTCGGCCATCGCGCCGGTGGTCATCATGACCCTGGCTGTGGCGGACAGTATTCATCTGCTGATCACCCTGCGCATGCTGATGCGGGAAGGTCACGGCAAGCTCAGTGCCTTGTCCGAGTCCCTGCGGATCAATTTCCTCGCGGTGACGATCACCAGCTTCACGACGATCGTTGGTTTTCTGATGCTGAATTTTTCCGAGTCACCGCCATTCAATCGTCTGGGCAACCTGTCGGCGATCGGTATTGCAGCGGCCTGGCTGTTTGCCCTGGTGTTGCTGCCCGCCGTCATCCGCCTGATGCCGCTCAAGACGCCGCAGACCCAGGATGAACCCCGCGGCCTGCTGCCGGCGCTGGACCGCCTCGCCTGCCTGGTCACCACCCATTACCGGAAGGTGCTGCTGGTCATGGGTACGATCACCCTGGTGTTGATCGCCTGCATACCCCGGATCGAGCTGAACGATGAGTTCGTCAAGTACTTCGATCATCGCGTGGAGTTTCGTCGCGACACCGACTTTACCCAGGAACACCTGCGCGGCATCTATATGGCGGAGTTCTCCATGCAGGCCGACGGGCCCGGTGGTATCAGTGAACCGACGTATCTGGAAGGCCTGGAACGTTTTGCCGTGTGGCTGCGTACTCAGCCCGAAGTGGAGCACGTGTTCAGCTACACGGACATCATCAAGCGGCTGAACAGGAATATGCACGGTGACGACAAGACCTGGAACACGCTCCCGGACAACCGGAACCTGGCCGCCCAGTACTTGCTGCTCTATGAACTGTCGTTGCCCTACGGCCTGGACCTCAATGACCGGATCAATATCGATAAGTCCGCCACCCGGCTTACCGTAACGTTGAAGGAGATCTCCACGGTGGAGCTGCGGGCATTCAGTCAGCGTTCCAGCCGGTGGCTGACGTTGAACACGCCGAAGTATATGTGGACCGAAGCCACCGGTTCGTTCGTCATGTTCTCCCACATTTCGCGGCGCAATGTAGAGTCCATGCTCATCGGTAACGTAATCGCCATCATCGCGATTGCCCTGATCATGATGGCGGCGCTGCGCAGCGTGGGTTACGGTGCGCTCAGCATCATTCCCAATGCAGTGCCCGTTCTCGTAACACTGGGCATCTGGGCGTTGGCGGTGGGACAGGTGGGGATGCCGGCGGCCACGATTACGGCCACGTCGCTCGGCATCATCGTCGATGACACGGTGCACTTCATGCTCAAGTACCTGCGGGCGCTGCGGGAAAAAGGCATGGAACGGCCCGCAGCCATACGCTACGCGTTCGAAACGGTCGGTACGGCCATGCTTGCGACCACGCTGATTCTGGCCGCCGGCTTTGCGCTGCTGGCCGCCTCGACCTTCAAGATCAACGCTGAAATGGGGCTGCTGACGGCACTGGCCATTGTGGTCGCACTGATCACCGATTTCCTGTTATTGCCGGCCATCCTGATGATCGGTTACCGGCATCCGGAGACCGCGGAGAAAAATGATGAAGACCTCGTTACACAAGTGGCCTGAACACGCCTTGCTGGCCCTCGTCACACAGATGGCGATCCTGGTGGGCATGATGGTCGGCAGCACCACTGCCATGGCTGCGGGCGACGGCAAAGGCTACGAGATTGCGGCCCGCTCGGATCGCAGTGACCGGGGCTTCGGCGACAGCAGGGTGCAATTGCAGATGATCCTGCGCAATGCCGCGGGACAAGAAGCCACCCGTACCCTGTGGCTGAATACCCTGGAGATCGTCGATGAGACCGTCGGTGATAAAAGCATGATCGTCTTCGATACCCCGGCCGATATCGAGGGTACGGCGTTGCTGTCCCACGCCAAAATCCTCGACCCGGATGACCAATGGTTATATCTGCCGGCGCTCAAGCGCGTGAAGCGCATCTCGTCGGTGAACAAGTCTGGCCCCTTCGTCGGCAGTGAGTTCGCCTTTGAGGATTTTACGGGCCTGGAACTGAACAAGTACGACTATCAATATCTGCGCGAAGAGGCCTGCGGCGACCGGCTGTGTGACGTGATCGAGCGAATACCCCGCTACGAGCATTCCGGTTACACCCGCCAGGTCGCCTGGGTGGATCAGGATGTTTACCAGGTTCGGCGGGTGGACTTCTACGACCGGCGCGGCGAGTTGTTGAAGACGCTGCATCTCGAAGACTACCGGGTTTATGACGGCAATTACTGGCGCGCGCATCGACTGGCCATGGTCAATCACCGGACCGGAAAATCAACCGACCTGATTTACCAGGACTATGTCTTTAATAGCGGTCTGGCGGACCGGGACTTCGTCAAAGCCGCGCTGAAGCGGCAACGCTGACGAAGATGAAGGCCGCGGGAAATGGTCAGATGCCACTGTCCCGTCAACGAGCGCTACGGTGGCGGAAAGGCAGTGCGGCATGGGTGCGTACAGATCGTAGCCGAGCCGACATGGATTGTGACTTCTTTCTGAGACCCGCCGTGAATACGTCCCTGTAGGCTTGGGGCCCGCGTCCATGCGGGCCACAGTCTCAGAAAGAAGTCACAATCCATGTCGTCTGGACAGCTTTTGCCAGTTTGCGGGACAGCAATGGTCAGATTCTTTTTTTTCGACGCCTTTTTCCTCGTCCTGTTCGGGCTGCTGATCAGTGCCGGTTGCCAGGCCGAGGAGAACTGGAGTATCGGCGGTTCGGTGGGCGGGGAAATACGCGTATTCCCCAACTCCCCACAGCACCCGGGCCAGCTATCCGGCGCACACGGTGCGCTGCTGCTGAATCCGGAACTTCGCTACCGCAGCCCGGACCGGCGACACCTGGTGCGCTTTGCGCCGAACGTGCGCATCGACAGCCGGGATGCGGACCGCAGCCTGGTGGATATCACCGAGCTGGTCTGGATCTGGGCCGGCGAACACTGGGAAACCGCGACCGGCATTAACAAAGTGTTCTGGGGGGTCACCGAATCCCGACACCTGGTGGACATCATCAACCAGACCGATGCCGCCGAAGACATCGATGGCGAGGAGAAGCTGGGTCAGGCCATGTTCAATCTCACCACCCAGCGCGACTGGGGCCGGGTCAGCGCTTTCCTGCTGGCCGGCTTTCGGGAACGCACCTTCCCCGGGCGCGAAGGGCGGCTGCGTACGCCCCTGCCGGTGGACACCGATCAGCCTGAATACGAATCCGGTGCCGGGCAGAATCATGTGGATGTCGCGCTACGCTATTCCCATTATCTCGGTAACTGGGATATCGGTGCCGCGGTTTTCCATGGCACGGGCCGCGAGCCGCGGTTCCGGATCAATGACACGGGCACGGCGCTGATTCCGATCTACGATCAGATTACCCAGTTTGGTACCGACCTTCAGTACACGTCCGAAGCCTGGTTGTGGAAATTCGAGGGCATCGTGCGTTCGGGTCAGGGTGATACCTTCGCCGCCACGGTCGCGGGGTTCGAATACACGCTGTATCAGCTGAAAGAAACGCCGCTGGATCTTGGCCTGCTGGTGGAATATTTATACGATGGCCGCACGAACGAAGCGCCGGTGACAATCCACGACAACGATGTGTTTGCCGGCGCGCGCCTGGCGCTGAACGACGTTCAGGGAAGCAGCTTGCTGATGGGCGTCGTCGTCGACGTTCAGGATCAGTCGACGGGGTTGTTCATCGAGGCGGAACGGCGCATCGGCAACAGCTGGAAACTGGAAGTGGAAAGCCGCTGGTTCTTTAACGTGGCTGCTGACAACACCCTGCAGCCGGTCGAAGATGACGACTATCTGACCCTGCGGATACGGCGGTATTTTTGACCGCCGGGCTTGCGCTCACCTGCAGCGCCGGGGCGGAGCGACGACCGTCATGTCGAGGCCGCGGGGGCCCCGCGGCGTCTGTTGCGCATCCAGCCCAGCAGGCCGATAGCCGAGCCGAATAACCATGCCGCTGCAGGCACGGGGACGACCTGATAGTGCAGGTTGTCGATCGCGCCGGAACCACCCAACTCGATAACGATTTTTCGCACGCCCCTGACCGAATCGAAGTCCAGCTGATTCCACTTGTTATTGCCACCGGTGCTCGGCACGAAAAACATGCCGGCGAGCAGTTCGTCGCCGTTGCTGTCGAACAGATGGATTTCGCTGTCCGGGTTGCCGTTATCCTCGATCAACTCGATATCAAAGAAGTCGATCGTCTCGAGAATAATGTCGCTACTGAACAGGAAGGTGAACTCGCCGGCCGGACGGCTGCCTTCGTCGTCCGGCGTCGCACAGAAGCCGGAATCGAAGTTGCAGTCGTTGCGTTCCTGAATGATCAGCACGTTGCCCGGACTGAAGTTGTCCGACAGACTCGCGTTGTCACTATCGAACGGGCCCACCAGGTCGAAATCCTCGCTTGCGGGATTCAGATCCGTGGTGTCGAATATCAGCGCGACGTCGGGCCCTGAACTCAGGTTGATCGCACTGATGAATACGTCAGGCGCGTATTCGTCGTCGATGATTCGACCGGGGTCAAAATTCTCGAAGTCGATTACCGCTGCGCTTGCTGAACCGGCCATCGCGAACAGAATGGCGGTGCTTAAGGCACGAAGCTTTTTAGTATTAATTGTCCTAACTCCCAATTTGCTAGTCGACGTTTGCGTCATCGGCTAGTTGCGCCATCAGGAGTTGTTTCCGCCTCGTCTTCTTCCCCTTAATTGTGAATTCGTCAGGGCGGAAACAGGGCTATTTTACCCCAATCAAAGAAAAAAGGGCAATGAATCGGGGTGCCGAAGGTTTGCCGGGATTATTGTTAAATCGCGCCGGCCCGGCAAACAGTGGAGGAAACGCGTTCTGACTTTACAGGGCAACGCTTCTGGGCGTGGCGTCAAGGGCCGTCCGGTTCCCCGGTCTGCTGCCGCGCAAAGTATTCCGTACCGTGCGAGATTCTATGGGAGTTGGCAACAGGTGCGGACTGATGTTCGGAATCGCGGCTAAAGCCGCGATCGGGCGGTCGGGCAATTCGATAAAACCGAGCAGGAAATCCGCCCGGATCGCCGGCGCGAATCAGGGCTTGCAGACCTGAACCACGATTTTGTCCCCGGTATGGATCACCCCGGGGACGTCGATGCTGCCCACCAGACCCCGGATACGCTTTGCCTGTTTGCAAAAGTCCATTCGTGTGACGGGCTCACCCGAGTTCGTTGCATGCAGTTCCGCGATTTTCGCGGACATGTCCGCGCAGGGTGGGTTGTAGTGTTCGACGATCAGTGTCGCCCCGGAGGGAAAAATCAGCCGGCTACCCCTGGCAAGACGGGAGAATTCCGGGATGCCCTGCACGCAGAGGTTGGCACCCAGAGTTCGGGCCAGCAGCGGCGCAGTTAAGTCCATGCGTTCCTGAATCACGGCCAGCTCTTCTACCGCAACGCCGGTCCATTGCCGGTTATTGCGCCTTACGGTTCCCGGCGGCTCTGTATCGCCCTCATAGGCAATGCGACTGAAGCCTCTGTGCCGGTCACCGACGAAGCCGTCGAGTTCTGCCATAGCATTTGCGCGCTCGGTTTTGTCGAGAACATCTTCCTCGCCTATATGCACGGATATCAGCGTACCGAATATTTTTTCCATGCTCTCAGTCACGATTCACGGTTGCAGCAAACCATACCGGAGCGCATGACACGGTACAATGTCCGGGCCGGGTGGTTACCAGTTGCGCGCGGACCCGGCAGCCGGTTCCCCGGATACTCGCGGGAACGCCGCATGAACTACGACCGATAAGCATGAAACGTTCAGACCGTAATCTTGGCATGGAACGCCGTATTTCCCGCCGGGATTTGCTGCACGGGGTCGGGGCGCTGGCAACGGGTACGCTGATGCCCGGTGCTGCATTCGCCGATCCCTCGCTCGGGCCCGCGTTCGTGCGCAAACCTGGCAGCGTGTATCCGCCAGCGCTCACCGGGTTGCGCGGCAATCATGCCGGCTCCTTCGAGGTCAGCCATCAGCTCGGGCTTGAAGGTCAGCACAACTGGGGCGACATCCGCGCTCCCGATGCCGATGTCTATGATCTCGTGGTCGTCGGGGGTGGCATCAGCGGCCTGGCGGCCGCGCACTTTTACCGCCGGCAGAAACCGCAGGCGCGGATTCTTGTGCTCGACAACCATGACGATTTCGGCGGGCATGCCCGGCGCAACGAGTTCCAGGTCGGGGGCCGCATGCTGATCGGCTACGGCGGCAGTCAGACCCTCTCGGCGCCATCGGGGTATAGCAAGCTGGTAAAAACGCTGCTGCGTGATATCGGCGTCGACATGCGGCGTTTTGACACGGCCTACGATCAGGACTTCTACCGCCGCAACGGGTTGAGTGCCGGCACGTATTTCGATCGTCAGGGCTGGGGCGTCGACCGGGTGGTGCCTTACGACATGGGGATATTGTCAAGCTATGTGCCCCTGGCGGCGTCGCCGCTGTCGGCGGCAGAAGCGGTGGCGCAAATGCCGATTTCGGTGCCCGCGCAGCGAGAGCTGCTGCACCTGCTGGTCACCGATCAGGATCAGATGCCCGAAATCCCGGTCGATGAAAAATGGACGTATCTCGCCAGGCTCAGCTATCGGGATTTTCTGAGCAAACACCTCGATATTCGCGAGCCCGAGGTGTTTGCCCTCCTGCAGGACCTTACCAGTGACTACGGTGTCGGCATCGAGGCGACGCCGGCCAGCGCCGCACTCAGTTACATTGTCATGCCGGGCTGGTTTGCGGCGGGGCTCCCGGCGCGCGGGGAAGAAGAGCCGTACATCCACCATTTTCCGGACGGCAACGCCTCGATCGCGCGCCTCCTGGTGCGTGCAATGATTCCGGCGGCAGCTTCCGGCAACTCGATGGAAGACATCGTCACGGCGCGCTTCGACTATTCGCAACTGGACGTTGCGAATGCGCCCGTGCGGCTGCGACTCAACAGCACCGTCGTCGGCGTAAAGCATGACGGCGATCCGAAGACGGCCAGGCAGGTCGGGATTGCATACGTGCGTGGTGGCCGCGCGTATCGGGTCCGTGCGCGCGCCTGCGTGCTTGCCTGCAACAACGCGATGATTCCGTACCTGTGCCCCGAATTGCCCGCGCCCCAACGCGCAGCGCTCGCTCGCCAGGTCAAGACACCGATCCTGTATACCACGGTTGCGTTGCGTAACTGGCGGGCGTGGCAGAAGCTGGGTATCGGCGGCGTGATTGCACCCGGGAGTTACCATATTAATGCGTGGCTCGATTTTCCCGTCAGCCTCGGCGGTTATGCTTTCGCCAAGGGGCCCGATGACCCGATCGCCGTCCACATGGAGCGCTACCCGCATCGATCGAACCAGGGGCTGACCGCGCACCAGCAGTTTCGCATCGGGCGCCATGAATTGCTGGCCACGCCCTTCGTTGACATCGAGCGCAATATTCGTCGGCAACTCACCGGCATGCTCGCCGACGGCGGGTTTGACCCGGCCCGGGACATCGAGGCCATCACGGTTAATCGCTGGGCCCATGGCTACGCATCCTGGTACAACCCGCTGTTCGATACGGTCTATGCGGATCATGATGACCCGCGTCATCCGCACATGCGTGCCCGCAAGCGCTTCGACCGGATTGCTATCGCGAACTCGGATGCCGGCGCCAGCGCGATGATCGAGTCGGCAATCGAGCAGGGCCATCGCGCCGTTGCCGAATTGACCTGAGCGCGGACGACCCACGGTTCGCCTTTCCGACTCCTCCGGCCGAGCAGGGTACGCCTGGATGGTTTCCGGGTTGAAGGGTGGCTTTGCCGTTCTGAACGAAGTCGCCTGCATGAGGTCGATAATTGAAAACCGGTTAATGGCATCATCCCGCGACACGACATGAATATCTTGCTTACCCTCCTGGCGCGCCTGCTTGCGGCAATCCTGAGCATGTTCGCTCACCGGGCCGGTCTGTGCAGCGTCGTGGCCGTGAAAGAACTGCTGGAACGCCAGCGACCCGACATGCTGTTCAGTTTTTTCAAAGCCGTCTTGTGGGTGATGGCGGTCATGATCGCGGTCACGTGGATTGCGCCCGATATCGTGAAAACACCGGCCACGTGGCATATTTCGATCAGTGGCATCATCGGCGGGCTCATCTTCGGCGTCGGCGCAGCGGTCAATCGCGGCTGCGCCCTGTCGACACTGCGAGAGCTTTGCAATGGCCGGTTTGCGATCCTCGGTACGTTCGCAGGCCTGTATCTTGGGCTGATCTTGCCGAGATTCTTTACCGGCGGCCTGCTGATGGGGATTGGCGCGGCGAGCATCCCGGGCGGGAATGATGTATTGCTTCTCCACGGAATTCCGGGATTTTCGTTCCATGCCGTGCCGGTATTTCTGGCCATGCTTGCCGGCATTGCGCTTACCTTACTGGTCGCCCGGAGGGTCGTTCGGAACCGGCAGGCCGGCTGACGTCAGCGGCTATCTTTCAGGACTGCTCGATAAATTTGATGGTCTGCCGGGCCAGCGCCTCCGGATTTTCCTCAATCAGAAAAAACCCCGTGTTCGGATAAATCTCATGGGGCTGCCCCTGCGTACCGGGAATCTGATCGTGAAATTCCTTCGGATCAAAGCTTTGCTCGGCGATTCGTTGGCCGACCAGGGTCAGGGTCGGCTTGGTCCAGTTGCGCAGTGCTGCCCACACTCGCCGGTTCGGCGCGGCCGCCGAGTGCAGGAAGGTTGCCGGGATCATCATCGGCATACGGCGCGGGCCGCCCTTGTAAGACTCGTCCGGGTAGGGTGCGTCGAGACCCTTGAGCGTTTCGGCATCGAGGTCTTTATCCGTCATGTCCGAAACCATGCTGCTGATCGGGAATATCTCCGGTTTCAGAATATAGCGCCGCCAGCCCGCGACCCAGGCAGCACCGATCACACTGTTACCGCGTGGCACGGCGGTGGTTACCAGCACCAGCCGCGCGAAGATATCGGGCTGGTCGACGGCCACCGGCAGCCCGAAGTAACCGCCCCAGTCGAACATGAAGCCTGTGCTGTCCTTGATGTGCAGCGCCTTGAGGGTTGCCGCCAGCCAGTCGACATGTTTCTGAAAAGTGTGGGCCCGCCAGTCAGCGGGCTTGTCGGAGCGGCCGAAGCCGATCAGGTCCGGCACGACGACCCGATACCCGGCCGCTGTCAGCAGTGGGATCATTTTTCGGTACGAGTAACTCCAGGTTGCCTGTCCGTGCAGCAGCACGACGACGTGGCCATCCACGGGGCCTTCGTCCAGGTAATGCACGCGCAGTGTGCCGAGGTCGGGGTCTTCGATCTCGACGTAGTGTGGCGCGAAGGGAAAGTCGGTGAGGGCTTCGAACCTGGCATCGGGGGTGCGAAGAACGGGGACGTCCGGATCAATCGCTATGGCATCGCCGACGGTCTGCACGTCGTAGTGGTTGAATCCGGCGAGCGATGCTACGCCCACAATCAAGACGGCAAACACGATCAGGATCTTGCGCATGGGTCGATCTCCGGGCAGGGACCGGCGTGTTCTTCGGCCGGCTGCGGTTGATTATTCAGTTTGACGGGTGCGCAACATAACCTTGGCATCTCTGGCGGACAAGAAAATTGGTGTCGGAGACCATTTCGCATACTATCTGTCCATGTCTGCCTGGTTGAAACCTGCTGGTTGCCTCGTCGGCTCCGCGCTACTGGGCCTCGTGTTGGTGCTATGCCCCGCGGCCGCTCAGGAAGTCATCGTGTTCGGCACTCCCGATGACGCGGTCGGCTGGTTGCAAGCCGAAAACTGGTGGGGTGAAGAGCAGCACGGCGAGCAGTTGCGTGTGCCCAACGCGATCATCACGGGCATCTCTCAGCGTTGGCGTGAGAATGCCGGGAAAATGCCGGTTGCGGAGAAGAAGGAAATCTTTTACCGCTTCATATTGCCGCTGGTCATGCACGCCAACACCATGGTGCTGGAGCGCCGGTCGCGGCTAATGCGCATGGCTGATACGCTGGCCGACGGCGACAAGCTGCCGGCTGCGGATCTGGCCTGGCTGCAACAGGCGGCTGTTTTGCTGCGCATCACGAAACAGGGTGCCGCGACGCCGGGCGATTCTACCGCGGAGCTACAGGACGTCATCGCGCAGGCTTTGTTCCGGCTCGACGTGATTCCCGCCGGGCTGGTGCTGGGGCAGGCTGCCTACGAGAGCGGTTATGGTACTTCGCGTTTTGCCGTGGACGGCAACGCCCTTTTCGGGCAATGGACTTTCGGTGGCGAGGGCATGAAGCCGGAACAGCAACGTAAAAGTCTGGGCGACCACCGGATCGCGAGTTTCCTCTGGCTGTTCGACAGCGTGCGGGCCTATTACCTCAATTTGAGTTCGCATCCCGCTTACGCCGATTTTCGCCGTTTGCGCGCCGAGCTGAAGGCGGCCGGAAAGCCGGTGAGTTCCCTGGCGTTGGCGGATGGCCTGATTCATTATTCCGAGCGTGGCCAGGCCTATGTCGACACCTTGAAGGGCATCATTCGCGTCAATCGGCTGGAGATCGCGGACGATGCCGTGTTTCGTGCCGAGCCGATGAGGTTCCTGGTAGCCGCCGACAGTGCGGCAGACGCGGCCAGGTTACGGGAAGAAATCGAGGTTCTGCGGGCATCCGGTGAGCTCGCGCAGATCGTTGCGCGCATGCGTCTGGAGTGAAAGCCAAAGCGAGGTGAAGAGCGAGCATGATGCTGCAACAATTCCGCGTGCTGGCGGCGTATCACCGGCAGATGAACCGGCAGTTTTACGCGGCGTGTGCCGGGCTGGACGATGTTGAACTCAAGCAGGACCGGGGCGCATTTTTCAAGTCGATATTCGGCACGCTCAATCACATGCTATTGACCGACCGGCTGTGGCTCGGCGGCTTTACCGGCCAGCCGGTAGAATTCGGTTCGCTCGACGATGAACTGTACGCCGACTTCGGCGAATTGCGCACCGAACGCGAACATACCGATGCTGCCATCGAGGCATGGGTAGTGACGTTGACGACCGCGGCGCTTGGCAAGCCGTTCAGTCCGGGACCGCCGTTCCCGCTCTGGCTCACCGTCACCCATTTCTTCAACCACCAGACCCACCATCGCGGCCAGCTATCGGCCCTGCTCAGCCAATGCGGCGTGGACTACGGCACGACGGACCTGCCCTGGGTCGAGGGCGTTGCGGGAGCTTACTAATCCTGGTTGGCTCCCGGAATCAGCGGCACCGGATTTAACACCCAGTTGCCCGACGTACGTCGGGCCGGACAAGGAATCGCGAATGTCATGTTCTGGCGCTTTGCGCGCATGGTTTCCATGTCGACGCGCCAGCCGTTGTCTTTCCAGGTCTTCAGGTGTTTCCGGTAACTTATGACGGCGCCGTCGGATGGCACCAGCACCTCTTCGGTGGGGCTGTTCGGTGTGCCGACCGGGTCGAGCGTCTCCAGCAGGTCGATATCCTCCTGGGCGATGGTCAGGTTGATGTTGACCAGGCGCCCGTCGTTTTCCGGCTCGAGCATGAAGGTGCGCATATTGACGAAGAAGACCTGGGTATGGCTCTCGTCGATCGGCGCCTCGAAGAAATATTGATGAAACATGGCGTTTTCGGAGAAGCGAATCCATGTGATCATCTGATTCGGGCCGACGAAACCGGAGCCTGCGGTGACCTCGGGAACCGACTGGGCTACATCGGCCAACGCTCTCGTGTCCGTTAGCTTGTTATCGAAACGCACCAGGAACTCGCTGCCCCAGGCGCTGTCGTGCATGTCCAGCGGTTTCTTCCGAAAATCGGGTTGCATGCCCGGCGAGCCCTGGGCCGGATGCACGAACTCGTTGTGGGACGGGTCTAGGCCGTTTTCGATGGAGCGTTCGTAAAAGGCATTGAGCTCGAACACGACGAGTCGGTTCGTGCGCCAGCCCTCCTGGTCGTATTCCTCGATCTCGTGGAGCGGTGGCCGTTCCTCCTCCGGCAGGTCGCCGAGGAACGCGAATACGATGCCGTATTTTTCCTGTACCGGGTAACTGTCAACCTTGGCGCGGGCCGGCACTTTGTCGTCGTCCAGGGTCGGAATGTGCGTGCATTTGCCGTCGCCGCCGAACTGCCAGCCGTGGTACGGACACACGACGGCGTTGCCTTTGACCCAGCCCTTGCCCAGCGCGATGCGGTTCGTAGGTAACGACGTCTTCGCTCTTGGCGATTGGGTACCAGAAGTTGATGTACATAGGATTTCCCCCAAGCATAGACACGCCGGTGGTTTATGGAGATTCTGCCGGCAGGCAGCTGAGCATA
>Ga0114950_10000986_pt1 | contig 20907 bp, 18 predicted proteins | sample N075metaG_FD_83503 | JGI IMG/M metagenome (GOLD analysis project Ga0114950, IMG submission 83503) | Deep subsurface microbial communities from Kermadec Trench to uncover new lineages of life (NeLLi) - N075 metaG | ecosystem: Environmental > Aquatic > Marine > Ocean trench > Sediment | place... | reverse complement strand
TACTCAAGGCTCCACGCATGATCAACCACATCACCAACTCGATGCCCTCCGAGCCGGCGTCGCGGAGCAGCTCGGTGTGGGAGATCTCGGTGAGCCCTTCCGGGTCATCGGCGAGACGGTCGAGAAACGCTGAGTCAAAGGGCGTGTTGATCCACCCTGCGCGCGCTCCCTGAAGTTGGTGCGACATCCCGCCGGTGCCGAATACGGCCACCTTGAGGTTGTCACCGTCGGGAAAGGTCTGGACCGCGTTGCGGATCGCCCGTCCTAGGGCAAAGCATCGTTGTCCGGTCGGTGGTGGGTACTGGATCACGTTGACCGCCAGCGGGATGACCTTGGCCGGCCACTTGTCCGGCTTCCCATACATGATCGACAGCGGCACCGTCAGGCCGTGATCGACCGGCAGGTCGTTGACAATCGTCATGTCGAACCCGTTGAGGATCAGTGACTCGGCAAGGTGCCAGGCCAGCTCGGGGTAACCGACGACCTTCGGGATGTCGCGCGGTCCGTATCCCTCATCGGCAATCGGGAACTCGTCGGCGACGCCGATGGCGAAGGTGGGGATCAGGTCGAGGTCGAAGGCAGAGGCGTGGTCGTTGTAAGCGAGGATGATGACATCGGGGTCGGCGTCTGCCATCCATTTGCGGGCCCCTTCATACCCCTCGAACAGCGGGCGCCAGTACGGCGTGTTCTCCTTGCCGTTGTCGATGGCAGCGCCGATGGCCGGCACATGGGAGGTGGCGACACCGTACACAACCTCAGCCATTGGCGTTCCTTCCTCCGTCGATCATCATCTGGGTGAACTCATCCGAAGTGACTCCGGACATGGCTGCCCCAACATCCTGCATATTCAGCCCATCAAAGGCGGCGATTTTGAAGGTGTAGTAGATGTTCCCACCGAGACGCAGCATCTCGAGCCATTCCCGGTTGAGCACCGCCTCCCGTTGCTCCGGTGTCATGTCCCACTCGTCGAGATACGCCCCTTCGTCCTCGGCGAACTTGGCCCGGTTCTTCGGGTCGTTCAGCGACATGCCGAACATGTTCAGGTGATACCCCTTGCGATGGTGCACCGAGTCGAACACGTAGGTTCCCGGTATGTCGTCGTAGTCACGGTGTGCTCGTTCCACTCGTCATGCCTCTCGCCGGCGACGGTTGGCGGCGAAGTGTAGCCGCCGGCCTCTCTGCGGCTTTGGCCGATTGTCAACGGATTTCGCGCCGTGTAGCTTGACCTGGTGACCGATTCCGTCCTCGTCGTGAGCGCCCACGCTGCCGACTTCGTGTGGCGCGCCGGTGGCGCCATGGCCCTGTACGCCGATCGCGGCCACCCGGTGACGGTGGTGTGCCTCTCCTACGGGGAACGCGGCGAATCCGCCCGGTACTGGCGGGCCGGCATGGACGTGGAGGAGATCAAGGCGACCCGCCACGAGGAGGCGGCCAAGGCCTGTGCCGTGCTCGGCGCCGAGCTGGTCACGTTCGACGTCGGTGACTACCCATTGGTGGAGACTCCCGAGCTACGCGACCGCCTGGCGCAGGTCTATCGCGAAGTGCGACCGACGATCGTGCTCACCCACACCACCGAAGATCCGTGGAACTTCGACCACGCCACCGCGTCGCGCCTGGCCAAGGAGGCCCGCATCCTGGCCCAGGCCCCGGGATACCAGCCGGAAGGAGAGGTGATCGGCGCTCCGCCGGTCTTCATGTTCGAGCCCCACCAGAGTGAGTACTGCGGGTTCATGCCCAACGTGCTGCTGAACATCACCGCGGTGTGGGAGAAGAAGCTCGCGGCCATGCAGTGCATGGAGGGCCAGCAACATCTCTGGGAGTACTACACCGACGTAGCCGTGCGCCGCGGCGTGCAGGCACGCCGCAACTCGGGGCCCAACCTGGGGTTGACCACGGACACGATGGGTGAGGCCTACCAGCGGGTCTACCCACAAGTGGCGAACGAGTTGGGCTGAGGTGAGCGACAAGGTCGTCGTCCGGAAGATCGATCGGGCGACACCGGACGTTATTGCCGGACTGGCCGAGGCCGGCGTTGCCACCGTCTACGAAGCGCAGGGACGCCGCGGCCTCCTCGACCCCGGCATCATGCCGATCCAGCAGGGGTCGCGAATCGCCGGCTCTGCGGTGACCGTCGAGTCGGCACCCGGTGACAACCTGATGGTGCACGCCGCGGTGGAAGTAGTCGAGGAGGGAGACCTCCTCGTGGTGGCGCTCACCGAACCCGCCGTCTACGGCATGGTCGGCGACCTGCTCGCAACGTCGCTCAGGGCTCACGGTTGCGTCGGTCTCGTCATCGACTCGGCGGTGCGCGACCGCGCCGAGCTCAACGAGATGGGGTTTCCGGTGTGGAGCCGTGCCGTCCATTCGGCGGGAACGGCCAAGGCCACGGCGGGTTCGGTGAACGTGCCGGTTGACATCTCGGGCACAGCCATCGATCCGGGAGATGTCATCGTCGCCGACGATGACGGAGTGGTTGTGGTCATGCGGGAAGAGGCGGCCGCCGTTTTGGAGGCCGCCGACCAGCGTGTCGCCAAAGAGGAAGACACCCGCGCCCGCCTCGAGCTCGGTGAGCTCGGGGTCGACTTCTACGGGCTGCGGGACACGCTCGCCGATCTCGGAGTCGTATACCTCGACCACCCCGACGATGGGTGACGTGAACCACACCGTCACCGTCTTCGGGCTGGGCGAGGCGGGATCGCTGATCGCCGCAGATCTGGCCGCCGCCGGCGCGACCGTCCACGGATACGATCCCGCCGATGTGCCAACGCCCCGAGGAGTGGAGCGGCACGACGATCCGAAGACGGCGGTACACGGCAGCGGCTTGGTGATGGCAATCACGGCCGCGGCCGATGCCCAGGCGGCCATTGCCCAGGCGTGGGATGCGATCGGGCGCGGCACCGTTTATGCCGACCTGTCGACGGCGCCCCCGTCGTTGAAAGAGGATCTCAACGAAACCGCCACTCTGCGCGGGCTGCCGTTCGCCGACGTAGCGCTCATGGCCCCCGTGCCGGGGCGGGGGCTGACCACCCCTGCCTACGCCTCGGGTCCCGGCGCCACGGCCTACGCAGAGATGGTCAATCCGCTGGGAGCTCGAGTAGAGGTGGTAGGGGAGGGGCCCGGCACTGCCGCCATGCGCAAGCTGATCCGAAGCGTGTTCATGAAGGGTCTGACCGCGGTGCTCATCGAGGCCACCCGGACCGCGGAGGCCGCCGGCGAAGCGGAGTGGTTCTGGGACCACGTCGTCGACCTCGTCTCCGGCGCCGACGAGGAGTTGCTGTTGCGTATGTTGTCCGGCACCGAGAAGCATGCGGTGCGCCGGAGACGAGAGATGGAAGCCGCCGCCCAAGTCCTCGAGATCCTCGACGTCGACCCCATCATGACCAGGTCGACGGTGGAGAGCCTGCGCAAGCTTCAACAAGACGGGCTCCTCGGAGCGGGCGACGAATCGGTAGCGTGAAGACGGCAAGAAGGTGAAGCTGTGCGCACTCAAATAGCCATCATCGGCGGCGGCCCCGCCGGACTGTTGCTGTCTGAGATCCTCTACCTCAATGGTATCGAGAGCATCGTGATGGAACGCCAGACCCGCCAGTACGTGCTCTCTCGGATCCGGGCCGGTGTGTTGGAGTGGGGTACGGTGGAGATCCTCCGCGACGCCGGTCTCGGAGACCGCATGGACCGCGAGGGGCACATCCACGACGGCACCGCCATCACCTGGGGCGGCGACAGACGGTTGTTCCTCGACATCAAAAAGCACGTTGACTCCCAGTTCATGGCCTACGGGCAAACCAAGATCCAGGAGGACCTCGACAACGCGCTTCAGGCGCGGGACGGCGCGATCTTCGAGGAGGCAGTCGACGTGATGCCCCACGGTTTCGACACCGACTCGCCCTGGGTCACCTTCGTCAAGGACGGCGAGGAGCACCGTATCGACTGCGACTTCATCGCCGGATGCGACGGTTTCCACGGGGTCAGCCGCACGGTGATCCCGGACGACGTACTGCGTGAGTACCAGCGCGAGTATCCGTTCGGCTGGCTCGGCATCCTTTCCGAAACCCCTCCGCTCCCCGAGCTCACCTACTGCAACAGCCCGCGCGGCTTCGCCCTGTCGTCGATGCGGACCCCGATGCTCAGCCGCTACTACATCCAGGTCCCCCTCGATACCGACATCGAAGCATGGCCGGACGACCGCTTCTGGGAGGAGTTGAAGGCGAGGTACCCAAACGAGATCGCCGAGCAGATCGTCACCGGTCCCTCCATCGAGAAGTCGATCGCCCCACTGCGTAGCTTCGTCGCCGAGCCGATGCGGTATGGGCGCCTGTTCCTCGCCGGAGACTCCGCCCATATCGTTCCGCCCACCGGGGCCAAGGGCCTCAACCTTGCGGTGAGCGACGTCTACTACCTGTCGCGGGCTCTGGTCGACTATTACGACAACGGGTCGTCGGAGCTGCTCGACACCTACTCTGACACCGCACTGCACCGGGTGTGGAGCGCGGTTCGCTTCTCCTGGTGGTTGACCACCCTGTTGCACCGCTTTCCCGACATGGGTGACTTCGGTCAGCGGATCCAGGAATCTGAGCTGGACTATCTGGCCTCGTCCGATGCCTTCCAGGCGGCGGTGGCGGAGCAATACGCGGGGCTGCCGCTTTGAGAAGTACCGAAAGAGATCAGTGACAAAGAGCCACGTACTGATCGACTGAGCTATTGGTCCACTCGAAGATAGGTGCCGGTTCGGATCACGTCTGGGCCTGATCATTAGTGTCGACGAGACTTGGGAGGCACAAGACGATGAACATCGTGATTGCCGGCGAGGGGGCCATCGCCCGCAAACACGTCGCCGCGCTCTCTCGGATCGACGGCGTCAAGATCGTCAGCGTCGCCGGCGGGTTCGAGGCCGACACCAGGGAATTCGCCGCCGAGTTCGACATCCCGCACTGGTCACTTGATCTCGCCGACAGCCTCGACCGCCCCGGTGTCGACGCGGTGATCCTGGCGACGCCCACCCCGCTGCACGCTTCGCAGGCGATCGCCGCGCTCGAGGCGGGCAAGCACACGCTGGTGGAGATCCCGATGGCTGACAATCTCGCCGATTCGGAGGCGCTGGTCGAAGCCCAGGAACGCAGCGGCCTGGTCGCCATGGTCGGTCACACTCGTCGCTTCAATCCCAGCCACCAGTGGGTCAGGGCCCGCATCGAAGCGGGCGAGTTCGCCATCCAGCATTTTGTGGTGCAGACCTTCTTCTTCCGCAGGGAGAACAAGAACGCCCTCGGCAAGCCGCGCAGCTGGACCGATCATCTGCTGTGGCACCACGCTGGCCATACCGTTGACCTCTTCCAGTACCAGACCGGCGAGATCGCGAACCGGGTGTGGGCACAACAGGGCCCGATCCATCCCGATCTCGGCATCGCCATGGACATGACCATCGGTTTGGGGGCTCCCAGCGGTGCGCTGTGCACGCTGGCGCTGTCGTTCAACAACGAGGGCCCGTTCGGGTCCTGGTTCCGCTACATCGGGGACACCGGCACTTACGTTGCCCGCTACGACGACCTGGAGACCGGCAACGGTGAAACCATCGACGTCTCCAAGGTCGACGTATCGATGGACGGCATCGAGCTCCAGGATCGGGAGTTCTTCAGCGCCATCGCCGAGGGGCGCGAACCGAACGCCAGCGTCGCGCAGGCGTTGACCACAATGGAGACACTGGATCGGTTGGAGCGAACCCTGGGCTGATCAGAGGAGCTCTTCCCCCTCTTTCTCCCTCCGCCGGGGGAGTCCGACCGAAGGGCGGGGAGGTCAAGCCGTGGTCGCGACAGCGGTCTGACCCCCTCCGCCTCGCCTTCGGCTCGCCACCTCCCCCTGAGGGAGAGGCAACCTGATCCGGTTCGCAGCCACCTCCCCCGGAGCTGGGGGGAGGCAGAGATCCGCACCGCTGAGACGGGCGTCACGACCCGGAGCGACTGCTCATCAGGGGAGGAAACGGAGCCTCTCAGCCGAAGTCGTAGAGGCGCTCCGGGTTCTCAACCAGGATGCGGTTCCTGGTTGTCTCATCCGGGGCGATGTCGGCGAGAAGGTCGATGAGATCGCCGTCGTCCGGCATGTGCCGGACGTTGGGATGGGGCCAGTCCGTGCCCCAGAGTGTCCGTTCCGGTGCCGCATCGATCAGCGCCCTGGCGTAGGGGACGACGTCGTCATACGGGGGCGTGCCGTCGGCGGTGATGCGCTCGGCGCTGGAAACCTTTACCCACGACCGCTCGTCGGAGCGAAGCATTTCCAGCAGGTACCGGAACGGCTCCTGGTCGAGGCCGGCTGTCGCATCGACCCGGCCCATGGCATCGATGATGAAGGGCACGGGAAGTCGCTCGAAGAGGTCGGCGTTGGTGGAGAGGTCCCTGGCGTCGAAGTGAAGCTCGACGTGCCAGCCCAGAGGGACGATCCGGTCCACCTGTCTCCAGAAGAACTCCGGGTCGGGGGCGCCACCCAAGTGTTGGACGAAGTTGAAGCGAATGCCGCGTACCCCTGCGTCGTGGAGCTCGGCGAGATCATCGGCGGTATGGGAGTCGTCGATCAGAGCGACACCGGCGTAACGCCCCTCGCTGCGCCGGAGTGCATCGACCATGGCGGAGTTGTCCGTCCCGTGGCACGACGCCTGCACCAGGATGGCCCGCGACAATCCGAGTCGCTCCTGATGCCCTTGGAAATCGTCGAAGCCGGAGTCGGGCGGGGTGTAGACGCGGTCTGGGGCAAAGGGAAACCGCTCCGCCGGACCGAAGACGTGGCAGTGACCGTTGGTGGCATCCGGAGGCGGGGTGAACCGCGTCGGCCGATGCGAGTCGCGGTTCGGTGGGGGAATGGTTCTCTCCAGGGTCATGGCTTCAATAAGACCGTGGAAACACGAGACCGTCCATGAGCTTTCTCGCCGTTCTCACGATACCGGAGCGCCCCACCTGGGAAGAGCCGTCTGTCTCCGCCATGGTGACCACCGCATCAAAGGTCCCGGTGGGGTGCTCCAGGGTGATCACGTCGGAGTCTCCGTCACGTTCGAGCAGCTCGGAAGCGATCGATCCCGGCACAAGGGCCGCCGTGGCCACCGAAACCGCGCCGAGCACGCCGATGGTCTGATGGCAACGGTGCGGTATGAAGGTGCGGGTGCTCAGGTGGCCGCCGGCGACCGGCGGTGCCACCATGGTCAACTTGGGCACGGTCGTCTCCGAAACGTCCCCGAGGTTCATCAGGACACCGGCCTTGAGTCGCACCTCCTCGAGCAGCTCGAGCAGCGACTGATTGCTCTCGAGCTCGTCACACGGCTCGTATCCGCTGATTCCAACGTCGGCAGCGCGCATCACGACCACCGGCATGCCGTTGTCGATCATCGTCACCGGGACTCCGGCGACCGTGTCGATGGGGTTGCCCGTGGGCAATAGCGCCCCGCAGAAACCCCCGGCGATGTCCTCGAACTCGAGCGTGATCGGAGCCGCCGTGCCTGGTACACCGGCGATGGCGGTGTCTCCCGCGTAGATGGGCATTCCGTCATCGACGGCGAAGGTGGCCGCGGCGACGCCGTCCGAGTTGAGCATGTGGATTCGCACCGTCGCCGTTGCTTCGGTTCCGGCCTCGATCAGGCCCCGTTCCACGGCAAAGGGGCCGATCCCGGCCAGCAGGTTGCCGCAGTTCTGCCGGTCGGTCACCATCGCCTGGTCGACTCCGAGCTGGAGGAACAGGTAGTCCATGTCGGCCACACCGTGATCGCACAGCGACACGATCGCAACCTTGCTGGTGAGCGGGTGCGCGCCGCCCATTCCGTCGATCTGTCGCGTATCGGGAGTGCCCATGACCTGCATCAGGAGCTCGTCGCGTGGTATCTCACTGCTGGGAAGGTCGGCGGCGAGGAAATACAGCCCCTTCGAGGATCCTCCTCGCATCACCATGCAGCGGACGCCGTTGGATTCGCTCACGGTGCCATTGTGGTACCCGAACCGGCCGAGGGCCCTTTTTGACGCTCCGGGGTGGCGGCGGAGGCGTTACTGCAGCCGTCGTCGCCCATTCCCGACGCGCCGTGGTGGTGTTGCGACCAGACGATGCCGCTCAGAGCGCGCACCGATAGGTGACCGGTCGTCTCGACAGAAGTGGAGCCATTTTTCCGCTCTTGCCGCTTCGCGGCGGGCCGCTCGGGCCACGGCTCCGCAAATGGCCTCGCCGACAGAGACCGGATCGCGCCCTATTTGCGGAGCCTCTTAGGCGTTGAGCACAACGAGACGTCCTCCGTCGACCGGCAGATTCACGCCGTTCACATAGGCGGCTTCGGGCGAGGCGAGGAAGGCAACGACCGCACCAATGTCTGCCGGTGTTCCCAGCCGGCCGATAGGAACGGAGGCCTCCTGCTGCGCGGCGAGATCTTCGACGCTCTGGCCCGATAGTGCGGCGCGTCGTTGGTTCGACGTACGCAGCCGCTCGGTATCGATGTATCCGGGAAGCACGTTGTTGACGGTGATCCCGTATGGCCCCAGCTCCCCGGCGAGGGTGCGCCCCCAGTTCGCCACCGCGGCGCGGATGGTGTTGGACACACCGAGGTGGCGAATCGGGGTAACGACCGACGTGGAGATGATGTTGACGATGCGGCCGTGTCCCATGTCGATCATCCCCGGCTGGACGACCTCGACGAGCGCCTGATTAGTCAGGATGTGTTGCTCGAATGCGGCGGCAAAGGACTCCGGATCGGCGTCCCGAATAGGCCCAGCAGCCGGACCGCCGGTGTTGTTGACCAGCACCGTCACCGGCCCGTTGGTTTCGATACTCGGGGCAGCAGCATCGCGCACGTTTCTCCAATCACTGAAGTCAACGGCAACGAAGTCGTGGTCCTGACCGGAGGGAGTAGGGAGTGCGTCGCGGGCGGCCTCCAGTGCCGCGGCATCACGGGCCAGCAAGGTCACCTTTGCTCCCTTGGCCGCCAGCGCCTCGGCGCACCCGCGCCCTATTCCGTGGGACGCGCCACCGACCATGGCGCGATGCCCGTCGAGCATCAACGTCACCCGTTCCTCCCTGATCGAAGCTGCTCCCGACACTACTGCGGGGTGGTGAGACCTCTCCGTACCCCCGGCAGGCAGCTTCGTCCCAGCTTGACGCCCGCCGGCCAGGCGGCGACAGGTTATCGCCGCGGTGGTAGGTGCCCAGAGTTGAGGGCCTGATCTCGGGGCTGATCACGTCCTGATAGCGGATCTCCGAGAACCAGACGGGACGACACGGGACAGACCGGAGATGGAAATCCGCGAAACCCGAGGTGACGGGACAGATCGGGATGAGCCCGGACCAGCCGGAACAGAATTCCTAGCCGCCCATGGCGCTCATCGTGGCATCGATCACGCGAACGTATTGGCCGAAGTCGAACTCGGGGAGGTCGATGCCGTCGAGGTGCCCCCCGTATAGGGGGTAGTAGCTGTTTGGCGCGGCCGGGTTGAACACGAAGGAGGTCGCTCCGCCGGCCTCGTACTCGGCCAACCGCTTCCGAGCGTTGTCCACGGTCCCGGAGAGGGTGAGGGCATCGATCATCTCGGGTGTGACCGTCCCCAGAGCGCCTTGGATATCTCCTGCACCAACGTGGTCGCGGATCTCCTCGCCCTGGTCGCCGAAGCCGGCCATCTCGATACTCGTCGCGTACCCCGGCGACGAGCCCAGCGCCGTTGCGAACATCACGATCTGGCCGCGCAGCTCCTCAACCGACTGATCGCCGTTGCCGAGATTGGCCGGAAGACCGACACCCACATCGAATTCGTCCAGCGAGCGGCCGGATCGGGCGGCCCCGATCTCGAGGTTGGGCATCACCACGTTGCGCAGATACTCCAGGGAGTAGAAGTAGCCGAGCACCCCGTCGGCGAGCTCGCCCGCCAGCTGGATCATCCTGGGCCCGATGGCCGCAATGTGAATGGGAAGGCGCCTGGGCGCGGGTTGCGCCACGAGCTGAAAACCGTGGATCGAGAAGATCTCACCTTCATACGTGGTCGGCTCCAGATCGACGATCGAACGGACGATGGTGAGGTACTCCCGCATGGCCTGGAGCGGCCGCTGATAGGTGCGTCCGTGCCAGTAGTCCACATAACCACGTGCTTGGGTGCCAAGGCCGAGCACCAGACGCCCGCCGGACACCTCGTTGAGGGTGTTCGCCTCGAGCGCCATCACCACCGGAGACCGGCCCCAGATGCCGACGACACCGGTGCCGACCTCGATGCGGTCCGTTGAGACCGCGGCTGCGGTTGCCGGCACCATCGCATCGTTGAAGATGATCTCAGGAATCCAGACACGATCGAAGCCCGCCCGTTCGGCCTGTTGGGCATATTCGATCGTGAGGCCGCCGTTCAGACCCTCGATGAGCACACGGTCTTGACCATCCTCGCCTCCGGATCGATCGACTGGGCTCGACTCTAAGCGGCTCGGTGGATGGGGCGCGGTCTCCGGGTACCAGAACAGGCAACGCTGAGCGGTGGCCCGAACGACTGGAGCGCTCCTGCGCGCTGCGGACAGAAAACGGGCCGGCACGCCCGTGGTGGCGACGACCACATATCCGCGTGCCCGCTACGCGACCTCACGAATCCGGAGTGCATCGGTCCGTATGATCTCCCCGATCAGCAGAAGGCGAGTCATGGGCTCCACATACGACTGGGTGGTCGTGGGCTCCGGCATCAACGGGCTGGCAACGGCGGTGGTACTGGCCTCGGCCGGACGGAGTGTCATCGTGCTCGAGCGCAACGCAGCGCCGGGCGGGGCGGTGCGCACGGAAGAGGTGACCGTGCCCGGGTTCCGGCACGACCTGTTCGCCACGAACCTCAACCTCTTTGCCGGCTCTCCGTTCTTCGCGGAATACGGCGACGACCTCGTACGACACGGTCTTGCATTCGCCCCGAGTGACAAACCCTTCTCCTCGGTGTTCCCGGACGGCCGCTTCGTCGGCGTGTCGACCGACATGGCAGCCACGCTCGACATGGTGGGCGCCATGTCCCGGGCGGACGCCGAGGCATGGACCGGGCTCGCCGACTGGTTCGGCGAGGTCGCACCGCACATCTTCCCCCTCCTTGGCACGACGCTTCCCTCGGTGCAAGCGGCGCGGGCTCTGTTCGAAGGGAGCCGCGCCCTCGGATGGACGTGGCCGCTCGATCTCGCCCGTCTGGTGATGCAGTCGTCCCGCGAATTCGTGGAGGAGCACTTCGAATCCCGCGAGGTGCAGGCGTTGTGCGCATCGTGGGGGATGCATCTCGACTTTCCACCGGACGCTCCGGGAGGAGCCCTCTTCCCGTTCCTCGAGACGTTCGCTTCCAACTTCAACGGCATGGTGCTGGGGCTGGGTGGTGCCAGCACCATCATCGACGCGCTCGTCTCCCTGCTCGAATCCCGCGGGGGTGCGCTCGGGCTCAGCTCGGATGTGGCTTCGATCACGATCGAAGACGATCGCGCCGTCGGTGCGGAGCTTGCCACCGGAGAAAGAATCTCGGCGAGACGCGGCGTCGTCGCCAACCTGACGCCCAAGGTGTTGTTCGGCCGGCTCGTCCCATCGGCGAACCTCACCCCCCGCTTCAACCGCCAGGTCGCCGCCTACCGGCACGCCCCCGCCGCATTCATGGTCCACCTGGCGATGAGCGGCCTCCCCGGCTGGAGCGCAGGCGACGAAGTGAAGGATTGGGCGTATGTGCACATTGGGCCCTACCTCGATGATATGGGCCTGGCGTATCACCAGGCGGTTGGCGGCCTTCTCCCGGAGCGGCCGACGCTCGTCGTCGGGCAGCCGACGGCGGTCGATCCGAGCCGTGCCCCCGAGGGGAAACATGTGCTTTGGGTCCAGGTGCGGGTCGTGCCGAGCACGATCCGCGGCGACGCCGCCGGTGAGATCGCAGCAACCAGCTGGGGAGACGCCAAGGAGCCGTACGCGGATCGAGTGATCGAGCTGATCGAAGAGCACGCACCCGATGTGACATCGAAGATTCTCGGGCGCCATGTGCTCTCCCCAGAGGATCTGGAGGCCTACAACCCCAACCTGATCGGCGGCGATTCGCTCGGCGGCAGCCACCACCCAATGCAGTTCGCCGGTCTGCGACCATTCCCCGGCTGGACGAAATACCGCACACCGATCGAAGGGCTGTTCATGTGCGGAGCGTCGACCTGGCCCGGTGCCGGCGTCGGGGCCGGGTCGGGCTACTTGCTCGGGAAAAGACTCGTGGGAAAGCGATCGTCACTGTTCTGTCGCTGAGGGGTCTACACCCTCCACCTCGCTTCGCCCGGCACCTTCCCCTGGGGAGGAGCCAAGTGGTTCCGAGGGGGAGGCAGGTTGGGGGAAACGCGATCGGGAGAAGGGCCAGGTGAGCTCTCTGCTCCCGGTGACACCGGTCGGTTTGAACAGCACCACGACGAGCATCACCACGCCGAGCGTCAGCAACCTCGTGCCCCCCGGGAGCTCGAGATCGAAGGATCCGATGGTGATCCCACGCTGCGCCTCAGCCAGGAACGCGTTCAGGCCGGCGATGGTCAGGGCGCCGACCACTGCTCCCCACAGGCTCCCGATACCTCCCACGACGAGCATCGCGAGCGTGATGAACGCGAGGTCGAGGAACACCTGTTGTGTCGTGATGCTGCCGAGTTGATGCACCAACAAGCCACCGGCGAAACCGCCGAGGACCCCGCTGAGGGTGAACGCCCACAGCCGCTCACGGTGAACGTCGATGCCGCTGCTTTGGGCCGCTGCCGCATCCTCACGAGTCGCCCTGAGACGCCTGCCGTACCTGCTCGTCTGATAGACGTAGGCAACCGCCATCACGATGAGCAGGCCGGTGGTGGCCTGGATGAAGAAGGTCGTCTGCGGAATCAACGACAACGTCTTGGCCCCGGGCCCGATGGCCTCCCAGTTGCGCAACACGTTGTTCGTGATGATGAGCACGGCGAAGGTGGCGATGCCGGCAGAGAGCCCAGAGAGGCGCATGAGCGGGATCCCCACGATGAAGGCGAACAGCCCGCCGACCGCGGCCGCGAGTACGAGCGACTCGATGTTCCCGATCTCGAGTTCGGCGAGGAAGGGAATCAGCTTCGGAAACGTGGTCGGCTTCACGTCGGCGGGTGCCGCGGCGAGCCCGGCGGCGAAGGCGCCCACCGCCACGAAGCTGACCTGCCCGAACGATATGACACCCGAGTTGCCGACGAACACGTAGAGGGCAACGACGATGACGGTGGTCACCAGAACAGAACGGACCTGGAGTTGGGTCGACAGCGGCAGGAACTGTCCCCCCAATGCGACGGCTATGACCAGCAGGGACGGCCCAACGAGCGGCCACCAGCGTCGTAGAGCCCTCATACGCGCTCCGCAACCCCGGTGCGGCCCGTGAACAGCCCGTCGGGGCGCACCAGCAGAACGATGATGACGATGGCGAACAGCACGCTGTTCAAGAACACCCGGCTTCCTGAAGGCAGGAGGTCACCCAGGACCACGGTGGCGAACCCGATGGCAAACCCACCCAGCGTGGCCGGCACCAACTTTCCCAAACCACCGACGACCACGCCGACGAGGGCGGGGACCAGGACAACGAATCCGTAGTTCGGGGTGGCGAGCGGTCGTTGCACCGCCAGGACCAGCGTTACGGCAGCTGCGAGAAAACCGGAGAGGACGAATGCAAGCATGATGACACGACCGGCGCGCACGCCCAGGATCCTGGCGGTGGTGAAATCGGCGGCAGCGGCCCGCATCTGTAGCCCGACGCTCGTCTTGCCGAGCAGCCAGGACATGAACCCGAGGAGAACGGCGCCGAGGGCGATGGCGATGATCGTGATCCAGCGGATCCGCAGATCACCGATCTCGATGGCTCGGTTGAGCGGGGCAAGGAACTCGATCGTCTCGCCCTGTGGCCCGAATATAAACAGAAACATGTTCTGGAGTAGGAAGCTCAACGCGAAGGTTGCCACGAGCATCGTGGCCGCAGTCGCCCTGCGCAGCGGCCGGAAGATCACCTCCATCAGCAATGATGATGCGATGACGACTACGAAGGCAGCCAGCACACGGAGCACGATCGGCCAGCCCTTGGTGAGCACCAGGGTGAAGGCACCGATCGTGATCAACTCGCCGTAGGCGAAGTTGACCAGGCGCATGACCCCGAAGACGAGGGCGATTCCCATGGCGACCAGGGCGAGCAGTGCGCCCAGGGCGGTCGCATCGATGAGCAACTGGACGAAAGACATCAGCCGAAGTACGCCTGCGTCATCCGCTCGGTGTCGACGACGTCCTCCGGACCGAGTGTCAGCACGAGATCACCGTTGCGGAGCACATGTGTGCGATCGGCGAAGGCGACCGTCAGCTGGGCTCTCTGCTCTACGAGCAAGATGGCGACACCCTTGTCACGGATCTCCGCCAGGGCATCGAACAACGTGTCGACCACAGAAGGCGCCAATCCGAGTGACGGCTCATCAAGCAACAAGACCCGAGGGTCACTCACCAGGGCGCGGGCGATGGCCAACTGCTGCTGCTGTCCACCGGACAGCAGACCGGCCATGCGCGTTGACGAGTCCGCTATTGCGGGAAACAGGCGGCGAACCCATTCCAGGTCACGGTCTGCACCTTCGCGGGTCGATCGGCCCAGGAGACCGAGACGCAGGTTGTCCTCGACCGTGAAATCGGGATAGATGTGGCGGCCTTCGGGGACGAGAGCGACACCGCGGCGGGCGATGGCGTCCGGCTGCTCCTTGGCGATCGATATCCCCTCGAACAGGATGTCACCGGCCGCCAGGCGGTGCACCCCCATGATCGCGGCCAGGGTCGTCGACTTCCCTGCGCCGTTGGACCCCACCAGCCCGACCACCTCTCCAGGAGCCACCTCGAGGCTCAGGTCACGAACGGCCGGCACGCTCCCGTACGAAACGCTCACATGGTCCAGCTCGAGCAGGACTCTACTCATCGGCGGCGTCCGCGGCTCCACGACCGAAGTAAGCGCTCCCGACGGCGGCGTCGATCCGCACCTCATCAGGCGTTCCCTCGGCGATCGTACGGCCCTCGTCGAGCACATGAACGCGATCCGACACCGCCATCACCAGGGCCATGTTGTGATCGATCAGGAGCACGCCGGCGTCGTGATCATCTCGCACCGACCGCACCACCTCGGCAAACGCCGGCACTTCCGCCTCGTTGAGGCCAGCAGCCGGTTCGTCCATCAGTACGAAATGGGGCTCGGTGGCAAGGGCACGCGCCACTCCGAGTAAACGTTCCGCACCGTGCGGCAAGATCGAGGCCGGTACCCCCTCGATCGACGACAGGCCCAGCAGGTCCATCAGTCGATCAGCTCGCTCTCGGGCCATTGCGGTAGTGACGCCGACCCCGAGTGCGCTCACCTCGATGTTCTCCCGCACCGAGAGCCCGGCAAACGAGCGGGCGTGCTGAAAGGTTCGCGCCAGGCCGGCGCGGCCACGTCGGTGCGGCGGCCACCGGGTGATGTCGTCGCCGGCCAATACCACCCGACCCGCCGTCGGGCGATCGAAGCCCGTCATGACGTTCACCAACGTCGACTTACCTGCCCCGTTCGGCCCGATGAGGCCGACGACTTCGTGACGATCCAGCTCGAGTGTCACCTCGTCGAGGGCAACGACACCGGCAAAGGATCGCGATACAGCGGCGGCCCGCAACATCGTTGCGGGCCGCCGCTCATCGGTCACCTCATCCCTCCAGGACGGCTCTCGGTCAGCGAATCTCGGCTGGTGATGTCGCAACCCAAAGCGAGTTGAACGTGTTTGTCCCGTCCGTGATCGTGATCACTCGATACTCCCGCCCGAACACCGTGTGCTGATCGGCGGAGAAGGAAATCGAGCCGGAGATCGTGGGCAGGCCGTCGAACCCCTCGAACGCCGTCGCCAGCTCGGAGCCGACGGTGCCACCCGTCTCTTCGATGGCTGCGACGATGGCCTCGATTGCAGAGGCTCCTGTGACGAAACCCCCCGTTCCCGTGAAACCGGCGGCCGAGGCGACTCCCTCTGCCAACTCATTCACCAGCGGATCCGGGTCATCGCCGAACAGCGACGCGAAAGTCACGTAGTAGAAGTCATTGAGACCCTCAGGCACCCAACTGGCCCCGTCACACGCCCATGAGCAGATGATCGTGGTGTCGTTGCCCAGCGCCCGCAACGACGTCGTGAACGTCGCAGGTAGGTCGGCGAAGGCGGAGGACACCGCGATGATGTCTGCGTCCGCGCCGTCGACCGCGGTGACCACGCTCTCGATGGTTCCGTCGAAGCTCGTAAAGCTCTCCTCGGCGACGATCTCTCCGCCGAGCTCGAGCCAACGCACCTTGAATGCCTCGATGACGTCCTGGAAGTACACCAGAAGGTTGTCGGTCACCAGGACCGCTTTGGTCTTGCCCTTGTCGAAGGCGAATTCCGCCATTGCGGCGCCTTCGTCCTGGGCAACATTGCCGAGGCTGAAGGCGAGCCTGCCTGCATCACCAAAACGATTCGGGCCCATCTGATCGGTTCCGATGCACGATGCCACGGTGAGAATGCCGGCATTGATGCCCTCGGTGATCGCAGGGGTTGCGAAGTCGACGTCACAGGTGACCAGCAAGATCTCGGCACCGCCTTCGATGAGGTCGATGGCAGCCGCCTGTGTCTGATCGGGATCGAGCTCGGTATCGATCACGCGCAGCTCGATCGGCCGACCGTCGACACCGCCTGCTGCATTGATCTCGTCGATTTTGATCTGCGCCGCTGCGATCGCCGGACCGTCGAAGAACGACATGTCGCTGGTCAGGTCGACGGCGGCACCGATGATGATCGGGCCTGCCGGCTCCGGCGCCTGGGTGGTCGTCGTCTCAGGCGCGGCGGTGGTGGTGGTGGTCGCTGCCGCCGCGGCGGCCGTGGTTGTGGTGGTGTCATCCGTACTGCCGCATGCGGTCGCTACGAGGGCGAACGCCACGAGTACGGCAAGCCACCAGATCTTTCTTCTCATGTTTTTCTCCTCAAAACCCTTGCGCCCCGGGGTTGGCCGAAACGCGGGTGTCGTCTGGGTCGGTCGTCGAACCGGCGGTAACTGTAAACCGTATCGCCTCGACTTGCCCCCGGTGGAGCCCCGACACGGCACTCTGCGCATGGCGTAAGGTAGACGATCAGCGCCCGACCGGGCGATAAACCGACAGAACCGAGAAGGAGTTTCCGTGCACAATCGGGGCGGAGGACGATCGAAATGCTGCTAGCTGCCGTCGACTACTACCGGCCGGACTCGGTAGCCGAAGCGGTTACGGCCCTCGTGGACAACCCTGGGGGACGCGTGCTGGCCGGCGGCCAGAGCCTGATCAGCATCCTCAAGCTGCGGGCTGCCACCGTTGACCTGCTCGTCGACGTGAGCAGGCTCGAGGAAATTCGCTCTATCACCGCACTCGACGACGGCTCGGTGCGGATCGGCGCCGGAGTCACCTACGACGAGATGGCCCACTCGCCCGAGCTCATGGCGGCGATGCCGGCCGTTGCCAGCATCGCCGCACACACCGTGGACCCTCAGGTTCGCAACCGCGGCACCTTCGGCGGCAACCTCTGTCACAACGACCCGATCAACAACTTTCCGCCCCTCGCCGTGGCGCTGGACGCCACCATGCACGCGACCGGCCCAGACGGCGATCGCGAGGTCGACGCCGCCGAATTCTTCACCGGCTATTTCAGCAACGCGCTCGATCGGGCGGAGGTCCTTACCAGCGTCACCCTTCCCGCCCTCAACGGCAGGGAGATCGGCTACCAGGAGATCGAGATCGGCGAGGCCGCGGCCAGGGCAGTCGCCGTCGTGGCCGCCGGCAATGGCACGATCACGGAGGCTCGCGTGGTGCTCGGTTGCCTGGCGATTCCGGCGAGGCGGCAGGCCGTCGAGGAGGCACTCGCCGGTGCCGCGACAACGCTCGACTCCGTCGCCGAAGCTACCAGTGGTGCTGGGGATGGCATCGACCCTCTCAGCGATCCCGATGCAAGCAGCGAATACCGCCAGGCGATGGCCTCTGTGGTGGCCAAACGAGCGGTGATGGAGGCCCTGGGAGGTCAGCATGAGTAGCGGATATCAACAGGACATCACCTTCACGTTGAACGGCGAGACCGTCACTGCAGACGTTGCCGCCCGCCAGTTGCTCGTCCACTTCCTCCGCGACGATCTGGGGCTGCGCGGACCCAAGATCGGCTGCGATACCGGTCACTGCGGAGCATGCACCATCGTGTACAACGGCAAGACGATCAAGAGCTGCATGATGCTGGCCACACAGGCCGACGATGCCGAGATCGAGACCGTCGAGGCGATGGCCGGCGAATCCGGTGAGCTGAGCCCCCTCCAGGAGTCCTTCCGCCAGGAGCACGGCCTGCAATGCGGCTACTGCACGCCTGGGATGCTGATGAGCGCATCTTTTCTGCTGGAGCGCAACCCGACACCGACGGAACAGGAGATCCGTGAGGGCATCGAGGGCAACCTGTGCCGCTGCACGGGCTACGTCAACATCGTGCGGGCCGTGCAAGCCACGAGCGGACAGGAGGTGTCCGTATGACCGCCCCGACCAAGGAAGCCACCACGACCGTCAAGTGGATGGGCCAGAGCATGCCGCGCAAGGAGGACGAGCGACTCCTCAAGGCTCAGGGAGCGTTTGTGGACGACGAGGGTATGTACCGCATGGGCTTCGCCCACTATGTCCGCTCCCCCCATGCCCACGCCAAGATCATCAGCGTCGACGTGTCCAAGGCCGAGGCAATGCCGGGTGTCATCGCCACCCTCACCGGTGATGAGGTCAAGGCGATGACGGAACCGCTGTTCCAGTTCGCCCCGAAGCCCGACGGGAAGGCTTTAGAGGAGTACCTCCTCGGGGTCGACATCGTTCGCTATCAGGGCGAGGCCGTCGTTGTGGTGCTCGCCGAGACCAGAGAGCTCGCCGTCGACGCCGCGGATCAGGTCGAGGTGGAGTACGAGCCGCTTCCGGTGAACATCGATTCCGTTGCCGCCGCCGATCCCGATTCCTACGTCCTCCACGAGTCGCTCGGGGACAACATCGCCTGGGAGGGGGTGTACGACTACGGCGACATCGATTGGGCGTTGGAGGAAGCCGACCACGTCGTGAAAATCGACAAGCTCCACTTCCACCGCTATTCGTCGACGCCGATCGAGTGCAACGCAATGCTGGTCAACTGGGACCCGGGCACGGACATGATTCGCGTCATCTCCAACAACCAGTTCCCACTGTTCGGGGCGCTGGTCATCGCACCGTCGATGGGTGTCGGTGTCGATCAATTCGACTTCGTGTCCCAGGACATCGGCGGTGGCTTCGGGATCAAGATCAACTCGTACACCCACATCGGCGTACTCGCCCTGCTCTCGCGCAAGGCGCAGCGTCCGGTGAAGTGGACCGAGTATCGCACCGAGCATCATCAGTCCGGTGGTCATGGCAACGAGCGCACGTTCCTCGACATAGAGGTAGCGGTGATGGCAGATGGCACCATGTTGGGCTTCAAGGTCAAGGCCTTCGACGACGCCGGGGCGTACCTCCATTACGAGCCGCTGGGCGCGGTCATCTGGTCACAGGTCACCCCCGGCAACTACAAGTGGAGGCACATCCGCGTCGACTACACGGAGACGCTCACCAACAAGTGCCCGGCGGTCCCCAACCGCGGGTACTCGCGGATGCAGCACCTCTGGCTGACCGAGCGCATCATCGACATCGTGGCCAACGAGCTCGGCTTCGACCCGGTCGAGCTCCGCAAGAAAAACTACATACAGCCAGAGGACTACCCGTACGAGACGCCAAACGGTTGCGTGTACGACTCGGGGAACCTTCCGCTGGCGCTCGACAACGTGCTCGAACTGATCGATTACGAAGGCGCCAAGGCGATGAGGAAGGCCGCGGTCGGCACCGGCAAGCGCATCGGCATCGGGATCGGCACGACTATCGACTCCGGTACCAACAACTTCGGCCAAGCGCAGATTCTCAATCCAGAGCTGCCGTTCTCCGGCAATGGCGAGGCGTGTACGGCGAAGCTGGACCTGTACGGGGAGGTGGCTCTCACCCTGGGTACCACACCCCAGGGACAAGGCCACGAGACAACCGCCTCCCAGGTGGCTGCGGACATCCTCGGCGTGAGCCCGGAGGACGTACGCGTCTCGGTCGGCTTCAACAAGGCGCACAGCACGTACATCGGCTTCTCGGGTACCTACGCCAGCCAGTTCGCCGTCACCGGAATCAACGCGGTGATCGGAGCCACCGAGAAACTGCGCGCCGAGATCGTCGAGGTCGCTGCATTCGCCCTCGAAGCCGACCAGGACGAGATCGTGCTCTCCGCAGGCATGGCAGGCGTCGAAGGCGATGAGGAACGACAGATGCCGTTCATGTACATCGCCAACATCGTGTACACCAACAACGCCATCCTCCCCATGGAGATGGCGCAGCGACTGTCGTTGACCTGCCGCTACGTCTACGTGGCTCCGTTCGAGGTGCCGGACGTGGAGCGCAAGTTCGGCAACCTCACGCTGACCTACTCCACCCAGACGCATGTCGCAGTGGTGGAAGTGGATGAGGAAACGGGAAAGGTCGAGATCCTCGATTACGCAGTCGTCGACGACTGCGGCACCAGGATCAACCCGATGATCGTCGAGGGTCAGGTGCACGGCGCCACGGCCCACGGGATCGGCGCGGCGCTGCGGGAGACGTTCGAGTACGACGAGGATGGGCAGCTGCTCAACAGCAACTTCCTCTTCTACCACCCCCCAACGGCCACCGACATACCCTCCATAAAGACGGGCAACATCGAGTCACCATCCCCGTTCTCAGGAACGGGCGCCAAGGGCATGGGCGAAGGAGGAGGCGCGCCACTGCATGCCATCTGCAGCGCCATCCAGGACGCCATTGGCAAGGACGGCCCGATCGTAAACGACTCCCACAACCCGCCCGAGCG
>Ga0114950_10000985_pt1 | contig 20914 bp, 23 predicted proteins | sample N075metaG_FD_83503 | JGI IMG/M metagenome (GOLD analysis project Ga0114950, IMG submission 83503) | Deep subsurface microbial communities from Kermadec Trench to uncover new lineages of life (NeLLi) - N075 metaG | ecosystem: Environmental > Aquatic > Marine > Ocean trench > Sediment | place... | reverse complement strand
GATGCAGCACTTGACGAAGCCAGCGAGAAAAACTGGTTGATCGTGGATATGAAACGCGACTGGAGGACCATCTATCCTGCAGCAACCAGATGATCGGTATCGTTTTGACTTACGCTTGGCACGGCGACCCCGACAAGGCTTTCGAGTGGCTGGATGTTGCCTTTGAGCAGAAAGATTCCTATATGACCCAGCTAATCTTCAACCCGTGGCTGGCTTCTCTCCACGACGACCCACGCTGGGAGGTAATCCTGGACAGGATGGGGTTGCTGGATTACTGGGAGAAATTGCAGGCCGGGCAGGAGGCCAAGCTATGACGCGAGCCGCAACATGGCAATCGAACGACTACAACAAGAGATAGCCGCACCGGACTTTCATACGTCGGGGCGAAATGATACTCAGACAGTGCTGCATGAATTAAAAGACAAACAATCTACACTGGAGCTGTCGATGGAGCGCTGGTCCGACCTGGAACATCGAAAGGAAGAATACGAAGCCAGTCGACTCCGCTGATTGTGACAATTGAAAAGATGTCTGCCAAAGATTTGCCAACGCTCTATTACGTTCATGATCCCATGTGCAGCTGGTGCTACGCGTTCGAACCAGTGTGGGGCCGCGTTCGTGAAATGGTGGCCGGGAGAGTCGCCGTGAAAAATGTGCTGGGCGGTCTCGCACCGGACAGCGATGTAGCGATGGCGGAAGAAATGCAGCGCTACCTCATCGGTACTTGGCGACGTATTGAGGGCGTCGTGCCCGGTACCGTATTCAACTACCAATTCTGGAAGCGTTGTAAGCCACGGCGCTCGACCTATCTCGCATGTCGTGCCGTCATCGCTGCACGAGATCAGGGACCGGAACACGAGATCGCGATGATCTTGGCGATCCAACAGGCTTATTACCGCGAGGCCAGAAACCCCTCCCTCCCAGAGACCCTGACGGAGATTGCCGGGGAGATCGGTCTCGACACAACAAGTTTTTCGGTATTCCTTGCGAGCGACGATTGCGAGAAAAACCTGCAGGAAGAGCTCGCGCTTGCACGTTCATTGGGTGGCTCCGGCTTCCCCAGCCTTATCCTGGTACGTGGTCGAGACGCAAAGCAAATCCAATATGACTATAACGACGCCGACGCCACCGCCCGGTTCATTATCGAGGGCAAAGTTAGCTCAGCAATGCGCTAGCACCCGGCCAGAATCCGTAACCTGCGGTAGAGAAAAAAGGTGTCAGGCATGATCTAATTATACGATTAATCGTTACCCTGGTTTGTACGGAGCAATAAATGACTGCTGTTCAGTTAAAAAAGAGCGACTGGGATTCCGGTAGCTTCCTGCCGAAGTTTCCGATTCCCCCGATTGACAGGTTCCTCGACACGCGTTTCGAGAGTCACGATCCTGACGAAGGGGTGCTGCGATTATCTTTCCCGACGAAGGCTGAGTACGCAAATCCGGGCGGCATGGTGATGGGCGGAATCATCGCCGCATTTCTGGACGATGCAATGGGACCATTGGTGGTTGCGGCAACTGGCGGAAAGTATTTTCCGGTAACGCTTGACCTGCACATTAGCTATTTCAAACCGGTGCCAATCGGTCCCCGTGCCGTTGTCGAAGCGCGTGTCGATCGGCTGGGCCGCTCGACCGTTTTCACCAATGCGAGCATCCTCAGCGAAGACGGTGAGGAACTCGCACGCGCGGTTCATACCGCGACGCTTCGACCTATTGGCTGAGACTAAATATCGCCGAGCGGAACCATAATGTGAACCATCGGCGTCTTGTCCCACATGACATAGTGACCGCCACCGAACGGATCGCGTGACATGCCCTCCATGTTGTCGGTCGAGGGTAGCAACAACATCAGATGCGGCCCTTCCTGAACCCAGACACCACCGTCTTCCGGATCCGTCGCGGCAGGATTGTCATTGTTCACCATCGCGTCGCCCTGCAGCATATACGAGACGCCCAGAATGCTGGTGGTAAACGGGACGCCTTCTCCCGCGGCCTTCATCCAGCCCATCCAGACAGCGTCATTGCACATAGGGTGCTTGTCGCCCGGGATGAGTCCGACTCCCGGCATGCATGTCCAGCCATTAGATCCTTCGCGAAGAATCGTGCCGTCCACGTCCATGATCGTTGCTTTCGCCGAAATGCTGTCCGGTGCTGCCGACATGGCGCGTGCTATTTTTGTTTCTGCGGACTCTTCTTCGGCAATGGCACTCGTTGCGCTTCCCATACCCACTGAGACCATGACGACAGCCGCGATTAAACGTCCATATTGATTTGGCTTTTTCACAAGAATTTCCCCGATAGTTGCTTTTGTAGTGCGAGTTATTATTTTGACGAACGGTTCGTTTTTATATGAATCCATGCCGCAATGCAAATCATGCTGGCAGCGATTTCGGATTTAGCTGCCAGCGTCAGCAAACTCCTTGACTTGGTCGAATGGCATGTGATCGCCCTCATCTTTGCCGTAATAAGCCGATTGTACGATCCCATTTTCGTCCACCAGGATGTCAAGCGGCATGGTGGTCATGCTGCCCTTGATGACCCACGGTATATATCCTTTGCCAAACATCGCGTACATCACAGTCGGCATTCGCAAAACTGCGCCCTTCAGCACGCCCAATAAAGAACGCTGAACACCAAACCTTCTGTAATACGTGTTCGCCTCGTCGGCCAATATCGGAAACGGCGCATGATGACCTTCGGTGAATCGCTGCAAATTGTCCAAAGGCGAATCGAAGATCGCGACCAGTTCAAAGTCATCCGGAAGTTCGTCGTATTTGGTCACAAGCTTATTGATACGCAAATTGCAAAACGGGCACGATGCGAAGCGGTAAAATGACAGCAGAAATCGCTTGCCGCGTACGGATTCAATGTTGAATTCGCTGCCGTTGATGTCCGGCAACGTCAATTGGCCTATTCGATCACCCTTCGCTATTTGCGCCATTTCGATCTCTCCTGCGGAAGTATTCATACGCCGGTAGACCGGCAATAATCAAGCCTGTTCCAGCCAACGCCCTCATTGGTGTTGCGAGCATTGTATTGATTAGGAGGTAGACGGTCAGCAACAGGAATACGGCGGGCACATACGGGTAGCCCCAAACACGATACGGTCGATCCGCATCTGGCCTTGTCCGACGCAGTACGAATACTGCCGCGCCATTCAGGCCGAAGAATACCCAGAGTACGAAGATGTAAATGTCCGTCAAGATATCGAATGTACCTGACACCGCCAGGACGATTGACCACGCACCCACGGCAATGATGGCGACCGCCGGCACGCCGGTTCTTGAAATGATTGAAAGGCTAGCGGGAAGAAGCCCCGCCGTCGCCAGCGCGAAAGGAACACGCGGGCCGGAAAGAAGTGTTGTATGCAGCGTTCCATACGCCGAAATCATCAGCCCCGTGGACATAAGCGCGGCAATGCCAGGGCCGAAGAAACGCGATGCGGCCTCACTCGCAACGGACGATGATTCCGCAACGCTCGCCACTTCGACCGGCGTTAACACGTAGAAATAGGCTGCATTGACAAGCATGTATAGCGCGATAACCGTTATCGTCCCGCCAATAAGGGCACGATGCAGCGTTCGTGCCGGGTCCTTGATCTCACCACCGACTGCTGCGATTACGGCCCAACCGTTATAGCCCCAGAGAGCACCGAGCATCGCCGCACCGAAACCCCTCAGGCCGAGCCTCGCACTATCAGGAACACCCTCGCATGTTCCCTCCGCACCGTTCAGTGAGTAATTCCCCCAGGAACCATCCGCAAGCAGGAATGCACCCAGAGCAACAAACAAAACCAGCGCGACTTTTACTCCGGTCAATACAGTGGCGACTCGACCGCTTGAATGCACGCTGCCGAGGTTAATACCAGTCGCGACCGCAATGACCAAAACAGGAAGCAATTGAATCGCGAGCGGCGGCAGGGTGCTGCCTGTCAGGTCGTTCAGGAAGATAACGAAAATGATCGACACCGCTGCAGCCGACGCGCCGAGTGCGATCGTTTTGGTCCACCCGTAAAGAAAGGCCCAGCGTCGTCCAAACGCGGCCTCAAGGAAGTGAAATTCGCCGCCAGAACGAGGCATCATTGCACCGAGCTCGGCATAGACCAGCGCACCTGCCAACGTCAGCAGTCCTGCGACCAGCCACACCGTTAGAACCATTTCCGGGCTGCCGACGTTGCAGGTCATTACGCGCGCCTTTACAAACACACCGGTGCCGATGATGTTTGCGAGAATTACGGCTCCTGCCGGGATTAATGTCAGAGCGCGGACAAGTTGTCTGCCCTCGGCAGCAAGATGGGTCATGTAGTCGCTGGTATCGTTCGTTAGTATTATTAGGGGTCTAGTATAGAGGCTCTGGATGGTTTTTATGGCAATACAGATGCAAAATAAACCCGGCGCTTTTTTTTGGCAGCTTTTTTTCTCTTTCCCTGGGTGTATTTATGACATATGAACTGCAAGGCAAGACCGCATTGGTAACCGGCGCGGCCCGTGGGCTCGGCCTGATCATCGCTGAGGATCTTGCGCGCAAGGGTGTTCAGGTTTGCGGCGTTGATGTTCGCGCCGACCTGCTGGCCGAGGAGATGGCACGCATCGAAGAACAACACGGCGTGCCAACGCTGTCCATTGAAGCCGACGCAGCGATTGAATCCCAGGTTGTTGCGTCGGTCGGGCAACTAATTGCCGAATGGGGTCGGATCGACATTCTCGTTAACAATGCCGGAATCCGAAAAGTCGCGCCGGTTACTGAAATTACCGCTGCAATGTGGGACGAGATTCATGCGGTGAATCTTCGCGGTCAGTTCCTGTTTACGCGAGAAGTACTTAAGCAGGGAATGCAGCAACAAAATGAGGGCGTATTGATCTTCATCTCCTCTGGCTCCGGGAGGCGCGGTGAAAAAAACAGTGCCACCTATTGTGCTTCAAAGTTCGGTGGCATTGGATTTGCCGAATCCGTTGCCCAGGAATTGAAGGAAACCAAAATACGGGTTACAACCATCGCGCCGGGGATGATCTGGACGCCTATGGCAGAGGAATCGGAAGTTGCGCACCTGGGACTGGACTGGCTTGATCCCAGGCACGTATCCAATGCGGTCCTATTTTGTATTCAGCAGGACTGCGACACCATTATTCCGGAAATGCACGTATACCATCGTGCGCAGATCTAGATTTTCGCTACGTTTTCTTTAGGACCCGCGACAGGACCAGGTAGCCGACAATTCCGGATATCAATGAGCCAAGGATGATGCCCAGCCGTTCATCAAACAATTCCCGTATGTCGGACGACGTATTCTCGAACGCAAGCGAACCGATAAACAAACTCATCGTAAAACCGACGCCACAAAGAATCGACACACCCCACAAGCTGCCCCAGGTTGCACCAGTCGGCAACTTCGCGACTCCTGCTTTTATCGCCAGCCAGCAAAATCCGAATACACCAACTTGCTTGCCAATAAAAAGTCCTGCAGCAATACCCATTGGGACAGGATGCATCAGGTCCTCAAGACCAATGCCGCGAAACGAGACGCCGGCATTAACGAACGCGAATATCGGCAAAATGGCGAAAGCGACCAGCGTGTGCAGGTCGTGTTCAAGTTCGCGCAGTGGCGAACGATCAGGCTCGCCTGGCACCTTGAGTGGAATGAAAGCGGCGAGCGCCACACCTGCCAGCGTTGCGTGTACACCGGACTTCAGTACGGACACCCACATGATAAGGCCGACCCACAAATACGATGACACGGATGACACGCCGCGTTTTTTCATGATGGTAAGGACGATCAAACAAACTACAGTCGTTACCAGCGCCCGGGTCGACAGCTCGCTGGTGTAAAAAATGGCAATGATGACGATCGCCGCGAGATCATCGAATATGGCCAGAGAGACGAGAAACACTTTGAGCGCTGGCGGCACTCTTGAGCCGAGCATCATCAACAATGCAAGCGCAAATGCGATATCGGTTGCCGCCGGTATCGCCCAACCGCCTCTCATGTCCGTGTCGACGTGGTTAAAGGCAAGATAGAGACCGACAGGAACTAATACACCGCCAACAGCGCCAATTGCCGGCAACATCACATTCGCCGGGTCCTTTAAGTCCCCCTCCATGATCTCGCGCTTTAACTCTAGCCCGATCAGGAAAAAGAAAACGGCCATTAATCCATCGTTGACCCACAAAAGCAGTGGTTTGGCTATCTCAAGATCGCCGACACGCACCTCGACCGGAACATTCAGTAACCGCGTGTAATAAAGATCGAGTGGCGAATTTGCCACGATCATGGCGAGAACCGCCGCGACCATCAGCAATATGCCGCTGGCCGATTCCAGCTTGAGAAAGTCCTGAAACGTTGATTTCATATCGCCCAATCAAAAAAGCCCGAAGTGTGAGCATAGTGCCTCACTTCAGGCTTTTGGTCACTTTCGTGACTGCCAATTTACCAGGCCCCTTTCCGGAACCTGGCTTCGGCACTGTTACTTCTTACTGCGGGGCGACGTTCTCGGCCTGCGGGCCTTTGTCACCCTGCGTGACACTCATGGTCACTTTCTGGCCTTCATGCAAAGTCTTGCGTCCGTCGCCAGTGATTGCGCTGAAATGAACGAATACGTCTTTGCCATCTTCACGCTCAATAAAACCAAATCCTTTTTCATCATTGAACCACTTAACGGTTCCTTCTACTTGCTCTGACATATCTCTTTTTCTCTTGTTATTGCCGGCGGGCGGCAGAAAACTCACTATCTGCCCGAAAAAAATCAGCGCATAGCGCTGTATTTATGCCGGACAGATCTTTCGAATGCGTATGGTACGCCAGAAAGACATTTCTGCAAACAGGAGCGCATTTGATCGCAATGCACCATAGTCACTTTTGTTCTGTAAACGGAAAAAAGCCGCGAAAATCATCGCTATGGTGTTAAGACTCTGTCTTATGTCTGGTCTTGAAGGTAACTCAGCCATGGCGTGAAGTAGCGCGATTCCCATCCACCGGACACCCCCTGGTAGTCGTCCTCAGGCACGTCCAGATGTACAAGATCGATGCGGCCTTCACCATCCACTTCGGGTGTGAATGAGATAATCAACGTTGAATCCGGATCATCTTCTGAAAAATTGACCGAGCGCCAGGATTGAACAATGAGTCGTGGTTTAACGACCTGCAACATTGTGCCGAGCAACAAACCACCGAATGCTTCAAATGGCGAGCCGGCTACTTCGCTAATCTTTGCAGACGCGCCCGTGAATGCACCGTGAATCTCGGGATCCATATACATGTCGTACAAGGTTTCCGCCGGTGCAGGTAGAACGACCGTCTTGAAAATTGTATTTCGCATGATGCCCCCACAGTCCTGAACCGGCAGCTGCGAAGCAAATCAAGCGCTTCAAAGCTCTTCGTCAGGTGTTTTTTCGTCGAAATAACGATCGAATGCGCGGTGCATTGACTCCGACGAAATATCAATAATTTCAGCAGCTTGGCTCAAGGTATCCATTTCCTCAGCGTCTCGCCGACCGTCCGCTGAGACGACCTTGAGCAACATCACTGCGACGTCTTCCTTGTCAGCTGAGGTTAGAACGGAACTCAGTTCTTTTAGCAGGCTGGTCAGGTCCGGATTCTCTGCCAGGTTTGCCATTGCACGGGTTAGAAGCTCAAGCGATTCAGAACTTTTCAACTGAAAGTGACTACCAACCAGTTGCAGCATTTTCGACGTTTCGCTTTCTGATATATGTCCGTCGCTCTTGGCGACAGACACGAGTAATGCAGCGACAAGGTACTGCGAATCGTACACTTCCGTTTCATTGGAAGTCTCGATAATTAATTGCGCGCCTTCGAATCTTGGCTCTATAAGGTCTTCAATCATGTCGTGCGAGTCCGTAAACAGCTAGTGTAGGTCTTGAGCCTGTATTTTACAGGTCTTTAGGTCGATGACAGGAGAACTTTCGGATTTATGTCATCCAGCGCGAGAGTTCAGACGAAAAGAAACTGCGTTTTGTGTTTTAGGTCTTGTTTTCTGCCGCACAAGCTCTCCTAGCGGGTGCCAAACAAGCGATCGCCGGCATCACCCAGACCCGGCACTATGTATTTCTTTTCATTGAGATGACTGTCAATACTTGCTGTGTAAATTTTGACGTCCGGGTGCGCCTTTTCGACTGTTTCAAGACCCTCCGGACACGTAACAATGCACACAACAACGATGTTCTCTGCGCCGTGTTCTTTCAATACATCGATTGCAGCCGCGGTTGAGCCACCGGTCGCCAACATCGGGTCGATCACAATACAAAGACCGCCTTTGGTCTGTGCCGGCAATTTTTGGTAGTAAGCGACGGGTTGCTTTGTTTCTTCGTCCCGGTACATGCCGAGGAAGCCTACTCTCGCCGTCGGCAACAAGCCGAGGAGTCCCTCCAGCATGCCAACACCAGCCCGAAGAATCGGCACTACGACCAGATCTTCGTCGATCTTGTAACATTCCGCTTTTGCGACCGGCGTTTGAACTTCCACTTTCCTTACGCGAATTTTTTTCAATGCCTCGTAGCAAAGAAACATGGTGATCTCGGTAGCGAGTTCGCGAAACTTTTTATGGCCCGTATCTTCGTCGCGAATTAACGCCAGTTTGTGCTGTACGCACGGATGTTTAACCTCTTCATGCATGAGTTCTCTTCTCTCTATTTGTATTTTTATTAAACCGCTTCGATCACTATCGCCGTTTTAACTGAATTGGCGATGAAGCAACAGTTGTGAGCCTGATGGTGCAGCTTTTCTTTTTGCTCCTCGGTCGGCAGATTGTCACCAGACCATACGATTCGAGGGCGCAGCGTTACTTTTGTGATCGACGTTCTACCCTGATCGTCTTTTTGCATTTCCCCAACGGCCTCATCGACGTAATCATCAATGCTATAGCCGCGCGACGCTGCAAAGGAAAGAAAAAATAACATGTGACAACTGGACAAAGAAGCGACGAACGCCTCTTCAGGATCGACGTTTTCCGCTATTGACATCGGGGCAGGCACGACATCCGGCGCGGCTGACGCCGCCACTACAGCTCCGCCGTCAAATTCCCAGACATGGCCCCTGCTGTACTTGTTGTCTGCGAAGTTGTTATCGTCGCATTGCCAGCGGATGGTTGCTGTATGGGTTGACATTCACTTGCCTCTCTATGCTGTTTTCATTTTATAAAACAGTTAGTTATGATTTTCTCTCGACACCGGGCGTTGTTCCTCGACCCGCTTCAAAGCCGCCTGCATTTTTTGCTCCACCTGCCCCGCTTCTTCTTCTGATACTGCCTCATAGCCGCGCAGGTACGGCCAACCATAGGCCCATCGGAACCGTGTTGGCAACCACGGCGCCACCCACACGCACCCCGGCAAGCATTGGTTTGGCTATCGTGGGTTCGCCAACGGCTTCAACGCAGGTTTTTAGCTCATGATCGGCGATCCTGCGATCGTCCGAGCTTCCGCCGATCCAGTAGGCCAGGTCATGTACCACACAACAGTACAACCGGGAGCGTTAACGCCAGTTGACGTATTTTCATATCGGTCGAGCACTGCTGTACAGGCTTTGTGGCTTGTCGATACCCTCAAGGCTCCCCTCACCGGCAAATTGAAAGCCAAGTCGCTCAAGTAATCGGATGGAACGTTCATTATTCGGGGCGACGAATGCGACGATAGTCTCGATATTCAGTTGCATGTAGCAATAGTCCATTACGGCTTTCGCCGATTCGAACGCGTATCCGAGCGCCCGATAGTCCGCCAGAAACGCGAAACCAATATCCGGGTGTTCCTGATTGTCTCTTCGAAGCAATCCGCACATGCCGACCGGGGCGCCACTGGACTTCTCGGACACCAGGAACAGGCCATAGCCGTATGCCGCATAGCTCGCCATCGGTCCTTCGGTTAAATAGTCGCGGGCGTCTGCGCACGTTCGAACGCCTTTGTCGCCAATAAAATGCAGAAAGGACTCCTCATTTAATAAGCGGACAATGAATTCATCATCCGAGTGTGTTAACTGTCGAATCACGAGGCGTTCCGTATCGACGTCGTCCACTTTATTTTCCGCTTTTCCGTTTGGCTTCGAAGTAACGATGGTAAATCTTGTCGAGCCGGTTACTTGAAATGCCTAACGCAGCTACGGCCCGATCGAGTACTGCCATTTCCTTCGCTTTCTTCTCTCCGTCTGCAGCGATGACTTCTAATAGCATCAATATCAGTTCTTCTTTCTGCTTTTTCGTCAAGCGCTCGTTCAACTCATCAAATAATGCAGGCGAATCATCGCCCATCGACTGGGCCTCAATTGCCCGGGAAACGAGATCCAGTGCAACGACAGGCGTCATCGAATACCGGCGACACAATGCTTCCACCATTTTGACTGTTTCTTTGCCATCGATACTGCCGTCGCTGTTTGCCGCTACGACCAGAAGCGAGGCCACCGCTATTTGAGCATTGATATCGACGGGTGCATTTTCACCACCAAGGTCGATGCCGGTGGTTTCGTATATCAAATGCTGGAGTTTATTGTACAAATCGACGACCTCCGCGACGCGATTCTAGATCCTGTTCTCTTGCCTGTATTTTGCAACAGGATAAAACAACAGGCTGAAGCACGCGACAAGAATGACGAACATGAACCCGGCCTCTGTGACCGCCGAATAAAGCGCTATGATTATCGGGCGCAGCGTCAGTTGTGGGATGTAGACAATATGCCGGATCACCGTTGCCAGCGGCAGGCCGGCCAGCAACAGTATCCAGGCCCATCGGGCGATCGGTGACAAGACGGAGTCCGGCACAGGCTGGCACTCGGCACGGCGATACCAATTCAAATAGAGCGCGAACATCAATGGCAGGCCTATGAGCGAACTACCGTGCTGCAACGCCATAAAACCTACGAACTTGACGCCATAGACGGTGATCCAGACCTCGTTCAACGCCGGAAACATAGCGACGCCACGGGTACTGTCATGTGTGAAGGAGTCCCAGATGATGTGCGTCGCAGCGCCGACGCATATTGCGACTGCCATGGTCATTACGCCGCGCGCGCTTCGATGTGGCGATGTATTGAGATATCCTGCCAGTCGCTGTTGCAGTCCAGGTGACGCCAACTCATACAGCGGGCGTCTGGCCGTCGCAATAAACAATAATGTGATCGCCAGCCCGATGGGCAGGCACACAATAAAAATCCCGGTTAATGAATGCGTAAGCTGGTAGCCGGGTCCAATCGGAAAGTACAGCGGCCAATCCGGAATCATGCTGCCGATGGCGAGCGCTGTGAACATACCCGGGGATCCCCACCGGCGGGTTATCGGAATAGCGACCAGTATGTGTGTTGGAGTAAATGGCATCGAGGCCAATAGTGTAACCTGACGCTACTGCCCTGTGACTAGTGTCACCTTCATTCTTATCATTTCGTTTGTTTCTTTCTCGACGCTCCTTATTGCCGGAGTGCTGATACGATTCTGTAGCGTTTCATCATTCGCAAGAATCGCGGCTTTCGTATTTTCTGCCCGTGACTTTGCAAGAACAGCAAGGGCATTGTCGGCCAAATATTGTATGTCGACCAGGCGACGATGCAATTCATTCGTATAGGCCAGCATATCGAAGACTGTTTCCGACGCACTACCATCGTCGGCGACAGGTTGAATTGTAAACCGGGCGCGCAATTCCTCTGCGGCGAACGCCGCATCATTCATCGCCAGTTTTTCTTTGTATAAGGCCTCAAGAATCAGCGCTTTTTGTTCCGCGTACATGTCATCGCTGTCTCCGGATGACACAAAACTGTCGATGCGTTGCTCGATCTCCGATTCCAATAATGCGGTGCGGAGCGCCAGTGCCTGTGCGAGTTTCGACGCTCGTTCCAATTCCGGCGGCGTAAGATCTGCTCGTCCATCGAGAAAACTGATGTACTCAAGTTCGTCTGCATCGACCCCAATTAATTTGCCGAGCAAGGTAAACGGCGACGCCACGATTTTAACGATCAGATTGCCAAGCGCCTTCCAGATAACGCCGCCATAACTGAATTCAGGGTCATCCAGATCGCCTCGTACGGGCAGATCAATGTTGATCTTGCCTTCATTGTCCTTCAGCAAGGCGACTGCAAGCCCCAATGGCAGACTCATCGCGTCGGGGTGAGGCACCTTATCGCCCAACTCGAAATCACGCAGGATGATGCTATTCTCGCCGATAAGCTGACTGTTGGTAACCTGATAGCCCAGACTCAGATCGCGGCTGCCGCGCGCTATTTCGCGCCCTGCGAAAGGAACGGTGTAGGCCGTGATTTTTGGCATGGGCACGTTTTGAAACGTAACTGTAATATTCGTATTGGCCGATGGGTCCAGCGGTGTAATGTCACCTGTTACGCGTACGAAACCGTGTTCATCGACTTTACCCTCAAATGAAACGGTGGATGGCTCGCTGCTCCGGGTGGAAATCGTCGTTAATTCGCCGTTGAGGTCTTCAATCCTTACGGCGAAAGGAAGCGGCAATGAGAAATCAGCGAAGTCCGCAGCTGCATCGTTTATCACCACACGACCCACAGTAACTGCCATAGGATTGCCGGCCGATTCGCCGTCGGCCGTTGCCTCCTGAACATCCGCTTTCTCGATTCGTCCAAGGTTCAGGCTGCCATCCTCTGCAATTACGATATCGCCGAACGGATGGTCCAACACGATCTCGGAGATTTCAATTTGTTGTTTTGCGATACTTAACTTTACGTTTCTGGCACTCAACCTTTTCCAGCTACCGAGGCGCGAGCCTTCGTCGGTTTCAGTTATTTCGAAATCTATGATTTCAAGATCACCGTCGAACGCGAACGGGTCTTTACCTGATCCGCTTACATTGCCAGTAAGGTTTAGCGCTCCGGATTCCATGTTCACATTGGCGAGGGTTTTGATATAAGGATGCGCCCCCGCAAGCACGATATTGTCTATTACCGTTTGGAGATCGAACAGGATCTCGGGCAATACTGAAACGGAACCGTCCAGTTTTAATGTGCCGCCAGTTCGAACCTCCATATCGATAGACGTTGGAAACCTGGCGCCGGCCTCATTGCTTATGTCTGTAACGCTCAAGTTGAAATCAGCAATCCCGATGTCAGCAAACGGTTCTACACTGTGGTCCTCAAGATCCAGTGCGAGGTGATCGATATTGAATTCCTGAAGCGCGACCTGCCAACTACCGTCAGCATCCGGGTTCTCTTCAATCTCATCAACTTTAGCTTCGGCATCTGCGACCGACGGCTCGATATTGAGGACCCCTGACTCATCGCGATAAATACTAAGCAGCGCATCTTCGATATCCAGCGACTCGATTGACAAGCTCTTCTCCGGCCAACGAGGCCGGCCGCCCCTCAGACGCACTTCCGGAAGATTCAGAAATTCTCGGTCTTCGCTCGTCGCAGCGACGTCGAGTGCGCCCGAGAATGTGTATACAACAACATCATTAAAGGTCAGGTTGAAATTGTCGATTGCAGCGCTAATGGAGCCATCTGTAAGCGTATCGATGGCGTAATCGAGTTCAACATCGGCATTGCCCTCCACAATATCGAAACCGGTTTCGTGGTGAAAATAAGCTGAGGTAAGCGGGAAATGCGACCCTTTAATTGACGCATGCGCGGATGATTTCAACGGGTTTAGTTGCAGGCTTCCCGTCCAGCTCAATGTGCCGGTGGATTCTGTTGTGATGAGAACAGACTGCTGCCCTGGCCGGTTTGGCAGAGTGTTGAGTTCCTGAATCTCGATATTGATGGGGCCAAACCGGGTCTCAATTGTGTCAATGGGTGCTTCGTCGTGCCAATTAATGGCGCCGTCTTCGATAATAAAGTCGAAGATCAACAGCCGCACCATAGATGCATCAGGCTCTATCTCTGCATCGGCCGACTGCCCTGCAGTCTCCGCAAACAGGTAGGCCAGATTGAAGTCTCCAGATTCATTACGGGCGACATAAATTTCCGGCGCCGAGGCGCGAAATTCATCGAAAGTCCAGGCCCGGCGAAACAAAGAGCTCAGTTGAAAGTTGATGAAGATAGAATCGACACGCGCAACGGGTGAACCGGCAGGATCATCAAGCTCCAAACCGCTCACGCGGAGACTCATGACGAATGGATTGATTTCAACTTTATCGAGACGCAACTCGGCATTGAGGATTCGCGGATTGATTCGACTGCATTCTTGTGAACCAGCCATGGCGCGAGAAAAATCCGAGCGCAGCGTAGACGGCGATCGCGATCGCCGTCTACACGAACTTTCGATGTTGGTTTAGAAAGTTAAGCACGTTGCTTTATTTAGGCGAATACCAGATTGGTGACGTGTAAGCCCGTTCCTGTGTTTTCAGCGGGATCTCGTCGGGCAAGTCGAGATTGTATCGAACCTGATCATACGCTGTCCAGCGCGGCGTCGGAATCTCCAGGACTCGCACATAATAAAAGGCCATCTGGGTGGAGTCGAAATCCGGGTCTTGCCAATGTACAGCAAGCTCCGGCGCGCCGATTGTGTTCGTCCAGGTCGGCACGCTCAGATCAACAGTATCTCCGACACGCGGCAGCTTGCCTTTGCGAGTTATTTTTCGCTCACCCGACCAGGCAACATCGTAGACCTTTTCCTGGGTGACACCGTTATTGTCCAGCCAGCCTTTGATCACCTGGATGCGATCGAGGTTGGCACCATCAGGATCGCGCAATGCCGCGATAATAAAGCTCGGTGCCGCACCACCGTCTGCGGGCGGGAGATCAGCACCCATCGGGACGCCCTTCTCATATCCCACATCCGCGATGTTGCGCTGCTTCATGTCGCTATCATTAAAATCGAAACCACCGAAGAATCGCACCCTGATTCGCGGCCCTGTCGTCGCATAAGTTTCACGGCGTTGCATCGCGTCGAAAATGGCTTCGCGTGTGTTGGCGTGTGCCCACACAGCAGTCGGTCCAGGCGTAGCGTATTGCCAGCCCTTGTATGAAATGCCGAGATCCTTATTTACCTTCGCGGTCATTGTTGCCCGGGTCGCGCTGGGTTCCATCCAGGCAAAAGCACCGAAAAAATTGTTGTCGTCCGCTGTCGTCAGTCCGGTGTGCATATCGGAGCCACCGACAAAGCCCACTTTGTATGGATTAACGCCGAGACTCTTTTGAAAGCCAAGGCCACGCTTTAGTGCTGAGCGCGTATATTCGCCTGCGAGCATTTCTGGTGTCTTCTTCTCGGTCATATCCAGGTTCGCCCAGTCCCAACTTTCATAGTCGGCAAACTCATCCTCTGGAGACAGATAAGGATGCGTTTCGCTGTCACCTTTTGTCTGTCCAACCTCAACCAGGCGCTCCCATTTCTGGCGCGTTTCAGCGTAGTCTCGATCAAACTGCGCGCCGTTGTCGAAATCGTCCTGCAATGGAAACATGATGCCATTCGACAGATTGCCATTGTGCGGGATGGCCAGAACCTGTCCGCCCGTAGTGTCTTCGTAGGTTTGCAACCATTTCCACAGGTCGCGCGGGTTTGGGCTGCCGAATGGCGGCGTCATCGTCATCGGTTCCATTTGCAGCGCACGCTCGGGCCCATCCCGAAAAATGACATTGCGATGCAGGTTGTTGCCATTGACGAGGGAGGTCCATTCGTAGGCAATCAATGCGGTGAACCGATGGGGTTCGTTGTATTCCTCGGCTGCCTGCACCAGATCCTGCCAGGTTTTGGTGTAGCCGGGGTTTCCAGGCTGATAGTTGAGTACTGGAGAGAGTGTGCCTTGGGCGAATTGCTTGATGAGGTCGTAAGATGCCTGCCGAGCTCGTTCTCCACCGGCAGTGAATTCCTCGTGGAATTTGCGGCCCTGTTCGTCGGCCATTATATTGGGCGTGCCAGCAAGAATATCCGTAATGGATCCCATACCGTCCGTGTGCTCGGTTAGCGCTAAAAAGTCATACGGGCGACTGAGTTTCGCTGGTTGCCCTGTACTCGACGTGACCTGTTCGCCACGCGCGAATCGGTACAGGTCACGTGGCATCAATGTTGTTCCGCCACCTCCTGCATCAGCTGACAGTGCAGAGTGCAAGTGCGTCTCACCGAAAAGCAGCCTTGTCGGATAGCCGAGGTCGGCGTTTGGTGAGTATGGTTTCCCGGCATCTTGCGCGAGCGCTGCTGATACGCAAATAAATCCGGCTATCGTCACCAATACTTTGTGAAACTCGAATGTCATCTTTGTATTTCCTGTTAAAATTTTCCGAGAATTTTGAACCACAATGTATCCCCTTCAAGGCGATTTTCATTGCCAAATTCTTTTAGCCACTTCAGTTCGGCTATGACATCATTTCCGCCAGCATTACTGGCAAAGGACAGCACCGGGCCCAACCCGTTCGCCTGTGCTTTGAAATCGCCGAAATTAGCACCGCTGCCGCTATCGCCTGTGACTTGCCTATACCAGTAGCCTGACAGTCCAATGCCAGCAAGCCCGCCCCACAATGGGAGGTGCTGCGCCAGCGTGCCATCGAAGTGAATCTGTGTGCCAGACTGGTAGTCGGTATCGTCGTTTTTCTGATTGAAATCTGCGCCGAAAAACAGAGACGCTTCTCGACCATTTTTCTGCCCCAGGTACATGAACCCAACCGTTGGCTCGATGGTCAGGAAGTTCTTGCCAGTGTTCGCAAGTCGACCAACCTCGTAATCTCCGGTAGGCACGTAAAACGTCACTCGCATATTAATGTTGAAATCGGGATTAACGTTGTAGTTAAACATCGCTGGAATAAAGACAATGTCGCCAAGCGCCTTTACCCTGTCACCGCGGCTGATCGTGGGGCCACCATTCGGCTCGCGTACATCGGCCGCCACCTCAAGATCAACCCACGGAATTGTAACCGCCATGGAATACTGCCATTTCTCTCCGAGGTTCCAGTCGGGCGCCCACAGCACCGTCAGGCCGATTGCGGTTGAACTGGCGTCCACGTTACCTGCCAAAAGGCCGGCTATCGGTATTTCCCGATTAATATCTACCTGTCCATCGTAGACGGCATAGTTGAAGCGCGTGATGAAGGTTGGCGCTGACGGCGCACCATCAACAAAGGACGACATGGAACCTTGAAAATAATGGCCGCTGCCACCTTCCTCTGCGTAGCCAACGGAACCGGCAAATATCAACGCAGCGAAAATGGCTATCCTGGATCGTGTCACGGTCGGTACCAGATCGGCGAAGTCCATGCACGCTCCTGAATAATGGCAGGAACATCGTCCAGTAACGGCAGGTCGTTATTGACGGCATCGTACGTTGTCCAACGAGGCGTTGGGATTTCGAGCACTCGCGCATAGTAGAACGAGTGCTGCTCGGGATCGAACTTGTTGTCAGTCCAACTGCCCTCAAGCGTCGGGCTGCCAATGTCATTCGTAAACATCGCCGTTTCCAGGTTAACCGTGTTACCAACTGCCGGCAAATTGCCCGAGGCATCCGGCTGTCTGTCACCGGACCAGACTACGTTGACGATACGCTCGTCGATTGAGCCATCGGTGTTTGCCCAACCTTTGATAATCTGGATTCGATCCAGGTTCGCGCCCTCCGGATCTTTCATTGCGTAGACGTTAAAGGTCGGCGCTGCGCCTATGCCTCCCAGATCGCCACCCATCGGGACACCCAATTCATATGCTTTTTGCAGAAACTCTGACGAATCTGACGGGTTTATGGGTAGATCCACACCACCAAAGAATCTCACTTTTATCCGCGGCCCGCTGGTGGCAAAAGTCTCGCGGCGCTTCATCGCATCCCATATCGCCGCTCGAGTATTCTGCGTGGCCCACACACCGGACAGTGACCCGATGCTTAGATCTTTGCCATCAATCCAGCCGCCAACATCGCCTGTTCGGCGTGCATCAACAGTGCCGTCCTCCGGGCCATGGCCGCCGATGAAAGTGTCTTCAGCGACCGCTGATGGCAAACCATTATGGTTGTCCGTGCCACCGATAATCCCGTACTTGAAAGGATTCACGCCTAGTTTCTGTTCGAAAGCCAGGCCAATTTTCAGGCCTTCACGAACGAAGTCTCGCTTGTGAAATGTTCGGCCGGAATAATTCTGAATTGAATCGGCGTTTTCAAAATCGGCGAATTCGTCGGCGGCCCAAAATTTGCGATGGACTTCAGAGTTACCTTTGATCTGCATCATCTCGATCAACGGTTCGAAATGTTGACGAAGCTGTGCATATTCCAGGTCGATTGGATTACCAGCCGCATCCACGTCCGGAAACATCGTCTGCTTACTGGCGTTGGAGTTATGCGGGATAGCAAGGGCCTTGCTGCCCAGTGACTCCTGTTCGGCCATCCACGCCCAAAGCTGGTCTTCGCGGCGTAATTCGTATGAGCTCATTGGCAAATCAGGTACTTGTGCATCCCGATAAATAACGTTTCGATGCAGATTGCCGCCGTTCGGTGCAGCGCTCCATTCGAATGCGATCAATGCAGTGAAGACACCGGGATCATTATGTGCCTCAGCGGCGTCGATCATCACTTTCCATGCCGAACGTGTGGTCTCCGGTCCGGCGAAGAAAGGTGGATGCGACGGGTTATCACTGCGATTGTTATTGATAACATATTTAAGAAACCATTTTTGCCGCTCTTCCAGATCAGTCAGGTTCCTGAGCTGCTCCAGCTGATCCTGATCGTGGCCGGGGGCGCTTTCCACCATAGTCGAATACATCTCGCCGATGTATTCAGCATGATCAGACACCGCCACAAAATCCAGTGCCCGGCGCCGAGTTTTTTCTTCGCCGTTGACGATTACCATTTCGCCTTTCGCGTAACGATAGGCACCGTCATGATCCAGGCGGGCGCCTCCTATGTAGGCATCGAGCGAAAATGATGTGTGCATGTGGGTTTCACCAAAATACGCGTCGCGCAGAGCGTTGGAATCCACAGTGTCTACCCGGGTCGAACTGGGAGTCGTCTTTTGAACTGATTGCGCCTTAACAGTCGATTTGTCACAGGAACAAAGTACCAGGGAGCCAATCACAAGAGCTGGCAGACATGAAATTGAGAATTTACTCATCATCTACTACGCCTTCGGTGGGATACGCGAATTCTTCGGTCAGCCGACGATCGTGTTCTTGCTTTTTGCAGTAAACCGGCACGCGAAGTCTGCGGATTATACGGAAACAGTCAAAGCATGTTCATCACAGTCGGGACAAAACGCCCGCAGGTGCTATTTTTGATTCAATCGGTAAAAATCCAGATCAGGACAGAGCGTCCATCGTAAACGGTTTGATGCAGCGAATCAGCTCTTCGTCATATCCGGCCCGCTCGTAGACTCTTCTTGCTCGTTTGTTGGTCGAGAAAACATGCAATGACATCGATAACGCACCCCGTTCGCGGGCGTCGCTTTCTGCTGCCTGCAACAGGTCATTGCCAACTCCATGGCCTTCTGCACTTTCGGCAACAACGATTACCTCAAGGTGTGCACTGGGAGTATGACTGAGCATTTCATCTTGCAGTGTTACGACCGCCAGGCCCACGATCTTTCCACCCGCTTCTTTTGCGATGTGAACCAGGCAATTTTCGTTGCCATTATCCGCCCAGTTACGAAGCATTTCGGCGTCGCCGCCCCACAAATGATCCGGATTACGACGATCTGGCAAATCGAACGATGCCAGTCGTGGGAGCAGCACGAGAATTTCGTCAAAGTCCGCGGCCGTTGCCAGCTCGATGTGGACAGGCATCGTCTGGAATTCAGCCGAGGGTTCTTATGCCGACGGCATTGCGAATCTCATCCAGAAACGGGACTGAAACCTCGCGCGCTTTCTCGGCACCTTTCAACAATTCCTGCTCAACGATGGCAGGATCGTCCATCAGCCTTTGATACTCAGCGCGCGCCGGCTTGATGTGCTCGTTAATGTATTCGAACAACTCTTGTTTCATTTCGCCCCAGGCGATGCCCTCGGCGTAGCGTTTTTCGATCTCTTTCGTTTCGCTCTCGCTGGCGAACGCTTTGTAGGTCTGAAACAATGTTGAGTCTTCTGTCTGCTTGGGTTCGCCGGGCTCAAGACTGTTGGTTTTAATTTTCATGATGAGTTTTCGCAGCCGTTTTTCATCGGCGAACAACGGAATTGTGTTGTCGTAACTCTTGCTCATCTTGCGACCATCCAGTCCCTGCAAGACCGCTGTGTCTTCACTAATGACCGCTTCGGGAATCGTGAACAGTTCGCCGTAGTGATGATTGAATCTTTGCGCGATGTCTCGAGTCATTTCGACATGCTGCTTCTGGTCTCTGCCAACCGGCACCTTCGTGGACTTGAACATCAGTATGTCGGCCGCCATCAATATTGGATAGCTGTACAGTGCCATATTGATTCCCTTGTCCGGGTCCTTGGTGCCGCTGTCCACATTCGCCTGTACTACTGCTTTGTAAGAGTGCGCACGATTCATTAAACCCTTCGCCGTCATGCTGGTGAGGATCCAGGTCAACTGTGGAATTTCCGCTATGTCGGACTGGCGGTAAAAGACGGCGTTGCTGGTATCCAGACCCAGCGCCAGCCAAGCCGCGGATATCTCAAGCGTGGACTGACTTATCCGATCAGGGTCTTCCGCTTTCGCCAGCGCGTGAAAATCGGCCAGGAAGTAAAAATTCTTTACCGAGGCATCTTTGCTTGCATCAACACAGGGACGAATGGCACCAACGTAGTTGCCAATATGGGGTGTGCCCGTTGTCGTGATGCCTGTTAGATAGACGTCTTGGCTCATAACTAGTATCCGGCTGCCTGTCCGTCTTTGCGTGATTCCGAGGCGCCGTAATAGACTCCCTGTTCTTCATTCCAATATATTGCCTGGTAGCCACCAAAAGATTCTTTAGCTGAGTCGATGTTGTGGCCACGCTCACGTAGCTGCTGTCGAACCTCTTCGCCTATGCCGCTTTCAAGAACGAGGCGTCCTCCATCTGTCATTTTTTCGTCCGTCGGCTGCGATGATCCGAGGTGTCGAACACGGGCGGCATCGCCCGCTTCCTG
>Ga0114950_10000984_pt1 | contig 20929 bp, 23 predicted proteins | sample N075metaG_FD_83503 | JGI IMG/M metagenome (GOLD analysis project Ga0114950, IMG submission 83503) | Deep subsurface microbial communities from Kermadec Trench to uncover new lineages of life (NeLLi) - N075 metaG | ecosystem: Environmental > Aquatic > Marine > Ocean trench > Sediment | place... | reverse complement strand
CGGTCGCGCCGTTCGAGCTTCCCGGACTCCATGAGCAGTTAATGAAAAAACGCAGCGAGATCAAACTTGAGAACGGCACCAATGCGAACTATGCGGGCGATCATCGCGACTTGTTCGATGAGTACAAGAAGAAAAAAGCCGAGGATGCCGACGCCATGTTCGAAGGCGAGCTCGGAGAGTTTCAGACAGAGTGGGAAAAGCGCATGGAAGTGCAGTCGGAGCTCGAGGAAGAAGCGGAAGAGATAAATGCGATCATAACAGTCCTAAAATCCGCGGCGCGGCTTTCCTTGAACACCTCCATCAACGAGAGATTCACTGGGGACGTGAAAGGCATGGAGCTCCATCTCAAAGTGAACGACGGCTCGGCGGAGAAGGGCTACGTGTTCAAGCTGCGACGTTACGAGCTCGCGGACGCGGAGCGCAACATCAAGCCGATGTCTCGGTGGATCATCACGGAGATCAAAGAGGGCGCGTAGTCGGAAGGCTACTTTTCGATATAGCCGAGGGATTCGAGGCTTCGGCGCGTTTGTTCGGGAAGCTCCTCGTCTTCGGTCGAGGGGCCGGCCCGCTTCGTGTCGGTCGCCTGCTGCCAGGCGACGGTTTGCGTCCGGAAGCTCGAGAGCTGTGCCTCGAACGGAGCGATGCGGGCCTCGGATCCTTCGTAGCGATTCTCGAGCTCGGCGGGGTCGCGATACATGTCGAGGAGCCGGAATTGTGCGCCCCTATCCTTCGTGTCCGGATAGCGGACGAGCTTCAATCGACCGTTCGTGATCGCCATGAGATGTTGGTCGTTCTGGAAAAAAATATGAGGGTGGAGCCGGCTGGTCGTACCGCGCACGAGCGGCAAAAGGGATTTTCCTTGGAGCTCTGCGCGGCCTGTGGGGAACGATAACTGCGCTAGATCTAGAATCGTCGGATAGACATCGAGGGTCGAGACGGTCCCATGGATGCGCTCGCCCGCGGGGAGAAATCCTGGAAACGAAGCGATGAGCGGGATCCGGAGCGACGGGTTGAAGAGATCGAACCCGTGGTCGAAAAAGTAGTCGTGCTCGCCGAGGCTCTCTCCGTGATCGGAGGTGAAGACGATGAGCGTCTCTTCTGCATGCGGGCTCGCGGCGAGTGCGTCGAGCACGCGGCCCACATGCGCGTCGACGGCGAGAATCTCCGCGTCATAGCGATCCACGTAGTCACCCCAGTGGGTCTCACCGTCTACGGCTAGGTGCCGGTTGAGCCCGCCGTGATAGCCGGTGACTATCTCGAGCTCGGGCCCGCGAGGTATGACGCCGTCGCCGCGAAATTGCGAAAGAAGAGCCTCAGGGGGGTCGTAAGGTGTATGCGGGTTGACGTAGTGGAGCCACAGGAAGAACGGCCGCTCGTCATCGGTCGCGGACAGGTAGTCGAGCCCGAAATCGGTAATGGCTTCGGTTCGCTCGAGCTCCGTTTCGCCGGTGAGCCACGTTTGCTCGTAGGTCTCGAAGCCTTGAGCAAAGCCAAGAGCCTGGTCCAGGTTACCGTTATCCAGGGCCGCGCCGGTGCGGTAGCCCGCTTCTTGGAACGTCTCGGCGAGGGTCTGGTTGAAATCGGGCAGGTCGCGGTTTCTAACCGTAAGCCCGTGCTGGGACGCGTAGAGGCCGGTGAAGAGCGCAGCGAAGCTCCCGCGGGTTTTCGGCCAATAGGTGAAGGCCGTTTCGAAGAGAACGCCTTTGCCGGCGAGCTCGTCGATTCTGGGGCTCGTGTTCCTTGGATAGCCGTAGGCGCTCAAATGATCGGCGCGGAGCGTGTCCACCGTGATCAAGAGAACGTTGATGCCGGCATTGCGTTGGACGGGCTCGGGTCCGGAATTGCCGGAACCGCCGCAGGCGGCGAGGACACAAAGGCCCAGAACGACGATGATTCTCTTCACGACACACTTGTCTCATCGGAAACGCTAGCGGAACTGAGCGGCTGGGCCTCGACACGGAGTCGTCTCTCGGATTCGCTCAGGACGTCGAAGTGCACGACCGTTGCGTCTGCCCGTCGCCAGCGCCCCAACTTTTCCGCCCACTCTACCACTACCAAGGCGCCCTCTTCTTCCATTTCCTCGATCCCGAGCTCGTCGAGCTCGCGCTCCTTTTCGATGCGATAGAGGTCGAGGTGGTAGAGGCAGCGCGAGCCGCCACTATATCGGTTGACGAGCGCGAAGGTCGGGCTCACGACGAGGGCGGTGTCAATGCCGTAGGCGGCTGCGAGGCCTTTGGTGAAGAGGGTTTTGCCCGCGCCGAGCTCGCCTTCGAGGTAGTAGGCCGGACAGTCGGGTTGCTGCTCGGCGAGCGCCTTCGCGACGGCCAAGGTTTCGTCGGGGGTCTTTGTGTCGTGGACGGCTTCGGTCGTCAATCCGCCCCCAACTCTCGCATGGCGGCGGGGAGCGTACGCAGAACGTCCCTAGCGACGAGCGCGGTCTCGCCGACGTCGTTTTTGGCAAGGTCGCCGGCGAGCCCGTGTACGTGCGCGGCCAGCGTGAGCGCTTCGAAGGCGGGAACGCCTTGCCCGACGAGACCACCGACGATACCCGTGAGCACATCGCCCGAGCCTCCGGAAGCGAGTCCCGGGTTGCCCGTCAGGTTGACCTTCACATTGCCGTCAGCGTCCGAGACGAGCGTGCGAAAACCCTTGAGCAGAACGGCTGCTTTGGTGCGCATGGCGAGCTCGCGCACGTAGCGGAGGCGATCCTCTTGGATGTCCGCCGTTTCCACACCGAGCAGCCGGGACGCCTCGCCAGGATGCGGTGTCAAGGCGAGATCGACATGCGAGGGAAGCTGGTCGACGGCGCCTTTTAGCGCGTTGAGCCCATCGGCGTCGACGACGAGTGGCGAGGTGACCTTTTGTAGGAGCTCTAGCACGAGGCGGACGGTATCGTCGTGAAGGCCGAGCCCAGGACCCATCGCTACGGCTGTACGCGCGTCGGCGAGCTCCAGCAGTCGATCGAGCGCGCCGAAAGCGATCGCTCCCGTCGCGGTCTCCTCGAGAGGCTCCCACATAGCTTCGGGCAATTGGGGTGCCATCATCGGGACGGCGCTTTTTGCGGAGGCCACGGTCACGAGCCCAGCGCCCGTACGGAGCGCGGCTTCAGCTGCCATGACCGCGGCGCCGGTCTTTCCGACGGAGCCGGCGACGATCAGCAGATGGCCGAAGTCTCCTTTATGGGCCGAAGCATGCCGCGCGGGCCACAAAGGCTCTACCTCCCCCGATTCGATGGTCTCGATCGTCGCGAGGCGCGGCGCGCTCCTTTGAAGGAATATGGGCGGGATGCCGATATCGACGACTTCGATCGTGCCGCAGTGCTCGCACGCGGGCGAAACGAAATGACACACCTTGGGGGCCGCGAGCGCTATGGTGAGATCCGCCTCGAGCACCGCGCCGGGCAGCCTCCCCGAGTCCGATGATAGCCCCGACGGGATGTCCACAGCGACCTTGAAGGCGTCGAGCCCGGAGAGATCTTCGATCGCGCGAAGGGGCAGTCCGTGGGCGCCTTTCGTGAGCCCGGTCCCGAGGATGGCGTCGACGATGACATCAGCATCCCGCATCTCGAGCAACGCGGTTCGCCATGCGGCTTCGTCGGCCGCGGGGTCGACGGGAAGGTTGAGCTTGACCGCGGATTGCAAGTTGTCGAGCGCATCGGCGCCGAGATCTTCGAAAGCCGACAACACGACCGCACGAGCCTCGTAGCCTAGCCCGACCAACGTCCGGAGCAGCACGAGGCCGTCGCCGCCATTGTTGCCCTTGCCGCAGACGATGAGGATCCGTTGGTCGGCAAGCTCGGGGAGGTGCTCTTCCATTGCGCCCGCGACGCCGCGGCCCGCACTCTCCATGAGCACGCGGCCCGGGACGCCGATGTCCTGGATCGTTCGGCGATCCGCCTCCCGCATTTCTGCGGCCGTCAATATGTGCATCGAAAAAGTATAACGGCTGGGGCGCGAGCTTACGAAGGTAAAGGCCGGCGCCCGAGTGCTACGGCGACGCACTCCTCGGCGACTACGGCCATGGGATCGAGGAGCGGGATCGCGTCGACGTAGTCGCGCCCGAGCGCGAGCGGTATCTCCGTGCAAGCTGTCAGGACAATTTCGGCGCCCGCGCGTGCGAGCGTGCGGGTAGCTTCGCGAAGCGGCTCGGCGAGCTCTTCTTTGCGATCGGGGTCACGAAACGCACCCGACTTGATCCCTCGCTCGCCGAAGATAGGCTCCATCACGAGCTCTTCCTGTAGCTTCTCGCCGCCGGGGATTTCGAGCGGGGTGATCACGTTTGCGTCAGGCGCGAGCCTTCGGATCCAGCTGGTATAGATCCCGGACTGAAGCGTCCCCGAAGCGGCGAGAACGCCAATCGAGCCCCTCTTGCCGACATGCGAGATCGCCCGCTCCGCCGTTGCCTGGATCATGTCGAGGATGGGGATCGCGACCCTCGCGCGGATACCGCTGAGAAAGGCATGCGCGGTGTTGCAGGGGATGACGGCGAAGTCGGCTTCGGTGAGGCGCTCCGCGCTTCGCACGAGCGCGTCGACGGGCGACGCCGCGCCTTTCAAGAGTGCGGCGGTGCGGTCCGGCGTCTTTGGCATTGAAGACAGCACCCATGACGGGTAGTCCTGATCGCGCGCCGCACCCCCGAGCGCTTTTTCGGCGGAGCTCAAGAGCAATGTCTCGAACTCGACATGCGCATAGGGGCCGAGGCCCCCGATGATGCCGATGGTGTGCTTCCACTCGGGCATCACTTTACTCGCTTGGTTCGGGCTCGGCGATCTGCCGGGCGTCAAACCGCTCACGTGCCGCCATATCCGACGGTCACGTTGTCGCCGTCCACGATGACGGGAACGGCGCGCTCGCCACCGCTGACGGAGAGCATTTCTTCGAGGTGCGCGGGGTTTGCTTTGACGTCGAAATATTCGGTGTCCCGGGTCGCATAGGCCTCACGGGCCGCGGCGGTGTAGGGTCATCCAGCTTTGCCGTAGATCTTGATCGGGTCTGCCATAGCTCCCGATCGTATCAGATGAAGCTCCGGATGTGCTCGATGTACCAATCTGGAAAGCCGATCGTTTCTCCGGGACCAGCGATCCGCTCGACCTATTCCGGCGTCGCCGGGGCGACCTCGTACGGCACGAGGCCGGCTTGCTTCAGCACGGCGAGATGGATGAAGGAGCTGTAGAAGAATACTGAAACGCGTCGCTCGGTCATGTTCAGTTCATGATTTGTCCGCCGCACATATTGTAGGTCTGGCCCGTGATGGCGGAGGCTTCATCCGAGCTCAGATAGAGGGTCAGCGAGGCGATTTCTTTTGGATCGAGAAAGCGTTTCAACGGGACACCCGCGATGGCCTGATCGCGAAACTCGTCGGCGGTGATGCCGAGCACCTCCGCCGTCTCGCGAATCCCTTTATCCGCCATGTCGGTCTCGACCCACCCGGGGCAGATCGCGTTCACCGTGATGCCGCGCGGTGCGAGCTCGAGCGCGAGGGCGCGCGTGAAGCCCAAGATGCCGTGCTTGGACGCGCAATAAGCGGCGTATCCGGGAACGCCGAAACGTCCCAGCACGGAGGACATGTTGATGATGCGGCCGCCTCCGGAAGTCATGAGCTCGAGGGCCGCGCGGCTCACGAGGTAGCTCCCGGTAAGGTTCACATCCAGGATCTTTTGCCAGAGCTCGAGGGCGTCTTCGTCGATGGGGGTTCTTCCGGAGATGCCCGCGTTATTGACGACGATGTCGAGCGTGCCCCAACTCGCCCTGAGCTCGGAGAGCGCGCTCTCGACCGACTCCCGCGATGTGACGTCGCACTCGAGTGCTAAGGCGCGCCGTCGGTCTCGATTCCACGCATCGGCGAGAGATTCGAGCTCGGGCAATGTGCGGGCGAGAAGCGCGACTTTGGCGCCTTCTTCGAGATAGGCCTCGGCGATCGCGCGGCCGATCCCGCGGCTCGCTCCGGTGACAAGGACGACTTTGTCGGCAAATCGATGCATGGTCTAGAGAAACCTTTCTATGTAGGCCGTGACGGCCTCAGTTGTGCTCCGAAAGGCGAGCTCGTCCCACGGGATGGCGGACGGCTCGAAGACCTTCGCCTCGAGCGTTTCGTCCGCGGCGCGGAGCTCCCCTCCGCAGATCTCGGCAGCATAGACGATGACCACGATCGGTGAGCCGGCATAAGAATAGACGTCGATGAGCTCACGGATAGTCACGTCGACACTCGCTTCTTCGCGGGTCTCGCGTATCGCGGCGTCGGGAACACGCTCACCCCGGTCCACGAAACCGCCCGGAAATACCCACTTTCCATAGGCCGGCTCGATGGCGCGCCGCAGGAGAACGAGCCCGCCATCGCTCTCGAACACGGTTCCTGCAGCGACCTTGGGATCCTGAAAGAAGATGAAATCGCACGCTTTACAGACCATCCTCTCGGGCTCGTGGTGTTTGAGACGCTTGATGACGAGCTCGTTGCCGCATTTGGGGCAGTAGCGGAACTCGGGCGGCTTTTCGAAAGTTGAGCTCATGGGTCCGCGTTGATCTATCATTCGCTCCCGGAGGTGTCAAAAAAAAGAATGACCCGATTCTATACAGAGAAGGATGTCGCGGAGCTTCTTCCGATGGGCGACGCGGTCGCGTGCGTTGAGCGCGCGCTTCGTTTGCTCGCGGAGGACCAAGCCGTCAACTTGCCGCGGCAGCGTATTCGCGTCGACAAGCTCTTGCTGCATGTGCTGCCCGCGGGGAGCGCCGAGCTCGGCTATGTCGGGCTCAAGGCCTATACGACCGGCCCTTCAGGCGCGCGGTTCTATTTCCTGCAATTCGACGCCAAGAGCGGTGAGCTCGTCGCGATGATGCAAGCGGATCGGTTGGGTCAGATTCGTACCGGCGCTGCGAGCGGTGTCGCGACAAAGTTCATGGCTCGCGAGGACGCGACGCGCGTCGGTATCTATGGCACCGGGTGGCAGGCGCGCGCACAGCTACAGGCGATCGCCGAAGTAAGGCCGATCGTGTCCATGGTTGCCTACGGGCGTGATGCCGCGCGACGGGAAAAGTTCTGCAGCGAGATGACCGAGGAGCTCGGGGTCCCGGTGCGTCCCGTCGAAACACCCGAGGAGGTCCCGCAAGACGCCGACATCGTAGTGACAGCGACGAACGCGCGCGAGCCGGTCTTGCGCGGCGCGTGGTTGAAGCCGGGGCAGCATGTGAACGCCATCGGCTCGAACGCGCTTCATCGGATCGAGATCGACGAAGAGGCCGTGACCCGTATGAGCTTCATCGCGGCGGATGCCATCGATCAGGCGAAAATCGAGTGCGGCGATTTGGCGGCGGTCGTAGAGGCTGGGAAGCTGTCCTGGGACGGCGTGCACGAAATCGCGGACGTGGTCGGAGGCAAAGTCACAGCACGCCGGGGCCCGGACGACATCACCTTATTCGAGTCGCAGGGACTGGCCATCGAAGACGTCGCGGTCGCGAAACACGTCTACGAGGCGGGAAGCGCCAAAGGCATGGGCACAGTCCTCGAGATTTGAAAGAGGGATGCGCGAGAACTGGTGGGGCGACCGCACTGCCAGGACTCAGACGTCCGCTACGAGTCCCGATGGAATCGGACGATCGGGTAGTCCGGATGGAACGGCTCGTCTTTTTCGGCGAGTTCCTCGAATCTTCGCAGAAAATCGCCGATGGTCAACACGTAGCCTCGGTCTTTGGCCCATGTTTCCATCGTGGTCGCCATGACTACCTTCATTTTACCGCGGCCTTGTGTTCTCTGCTTGTTGCGGCTGTTTCGTGTGCTCTTGCCTGGGACGTCCGGCCCATACATGTGTCCAATTCCCTAGGATATAAAAACGGCCGGGTCGATACGCTCGACGCTTTCGATAACGTCGAAATCTCGGTCGGTCGAGAGGATGCGTCGCAAGTCCTGTGACTCCATCGTAGCCACATGGATTGCGTCCCGAGGAGAGAGATTCCGAGACTCCAGAAGAAGCTCGAGGGCGCGCGCGGTATGCCTCTCTTCCACTGCATAGACTTCGTCGCAAAGGGACGTCGCGGCCTCGTAGACCGTACGCGCCGCATGCGGCCTATCGAGGGAGAAATATCGGTAGAGAATTTCCTGCAGGACTTCGGAGTTGGTCACGAGCCGGACACGCCGATCGACGGCGACTTCGAGCGCCGTCCGACACACGGCGCGCAGCGGATGGGAGCCTCCCGCCGCGTACATAAGAATGTTGGCGTCGAGAAAATAAGCGTCAGCGTTTCTTTTTTTGGAGGCGATGGGTCTTCGTTTTCCGGGCACTATATTCGCGTTTCCAGTCCTGATAGCTCTTCGGTACAGGCGCGGGATCGACGGAGAACAGTTGCTCCAACGCTTCGCGTTTGCTCCGCTCCGCCTCGGGCGCGAGCGTATATTTCTCGATCGACTCCCTCACGATCGCAGCGAGCTTCCTTCCCTCACGGCTAGCGATTTCCGCGAGCTTGTCATATTGGGCCTCGTCGAGTGTCACCTGGATTTTCTTGGTTTTTGACACAGCCGTAGGGTACTGCTGAGCGACACATGTGTCAATTGAAATGTGTCAAAAATAGGAGGAACGCGTCACCCCGTGCCCTCCGGGGTACGCGCCGCGCCTGGCTCGCGTTTCACGAAAGTGCCTTCTTTGATGCTCCCGACGTGCTGCTGGTCGTCCACGATGACTTTGCCTCTCAGCAGCACTTTGTCGGGAATGCCTGTGACTTCACGGCCTTCGTAAGCGCTGTAATCCACTTTCATGCGGTGGGTCTTGGCGCTAATCGTCCATTTGCGGTTCGGATCCCACAGCAGTAGATCCGCGTCCGCGCCCACGGTGATGGAGCCTTTGCGCGGGTAGAGGCCAAAGATCTTGGCAGGGCGGGTGGAGACGAGCTCGACGAAACGGTTCTTGCTGATGCGCCCTCCGTTGACGCCGCCGTCATAGAGCAGCATCAAGCGGTTCTCGATCCCGGGAGCACCGTTTGGAATCTTCGAGAAGTCGCCTTTGCCGAGCTCCTTGTCCTTCATGCAAAAGCTGCAATGGTCGGTCGAGACCACTTGGAGCGCATCCGTCTGAAGGCCGTTCCAGAGGCGCTCCTCGTTGCCTTTCGGGCGAAGGGGAGGGGACATCACGTATTTCGCGCCTTCGAAGCCGGGCTTTTCGTAATCTTCGTAAGACAGAAACAAATATTGAGGACAGGTCTCGGCGAAAACCGGAAGCCCGCGCTCCCGCGCGCGGCGTACCTCCTCCATCGCGTCACCCGCGGACAAGTGCACGATGTATACGGGAGTGTCGGCCATCTCGGCCAGTGCGATGGCGCGACGCGTGGCCTCGGCCTCGGCGCTCATCGGTCGCGTCAGCGCGTGCCACTTTGGCTCGGTATGCCCCTCGCGCAGCGCGCGCTCCACGAGCGTGTCGATGACACCGCCGTTCTCGGCGTGCATGCAGATGAGCCCGCCATTATCGCGCGTGCGCAGCATGGCCTTGAAGATCGTCGCGTCGTCGACCATGAAGATGCCGGGATAGGCCATGAAGAGCTTGAAGCTCGTGATTCCGTCGCCGACGAGCTCGTCCATTTCTTTCAAATGGGAGTCGTGGAGCTCGCGCACGATGATGTGGAACGCGTAGTCGATCGCCGCGCGATCGTCCGCTCGCGCGTGCCAGGCGTCCACGCCAGCGTGAAGCGTCTTCCCAAAATCCTGGATGGCGAAGTCGATGATGGTGGTCGTGCCGCCGCAGGCTGCCGCGACCGTGCCGCTCTCCCAATCGTCCGCCGTCGTCGTGCCTCCAAACGGCATGTCGAGATGCGTGTGCACGTCGAGCCCGCCGGGCATGACGTATTTTCCCGACGCATCGATCGTGGCTTCTCCTTCGATCGCGAGCCCGATAGCGGCGATCCTTCCGTTGGCAATGCCGATATCGGCCTGATAAGTGTCCTCGGCGGTGACGATCGTCCCACCCTTGATGACCGTGTCTATCTTCATGAGCAGAGGATAAGCGTGCCACCGCCACCGTTGCAACATGCTGAGAAGGCAGCCGGTAGCACGTGTGGTAATGTACGCGACTTCGGAGGTTCGCATGCAATCTGGTTCCTACATCGACGGCAAGTGGTTTCAACCCAAATCGGAGCGAGTCGTCAAGAACATCAACCCCGCGGATACAAAGGACGTGATCGCCGAGTTTCCCATGGCGACCGCCGCGGATACGGAGCGTGCCATCGACGCCGCGCGGCAAGCTTTTGCAGGCTGGAAAAAGACGCCGGGTCCGGAGCGGGGCCGCGTTCTCTGGCGGGCGGCGGATATCGCCCGCCAACGGGTCGACGAGATTGCCCGATTGATGACGCGCGAAGAAGGGAAAATCTTTCGCGAAGCGCGGGGCGAAGTCATGAAAGGCATCTCGCTCATGGAGTATTACGCGGGCGCCGGGTTTCGCATGGGCGGCAAGACGTTTCCCTCGGAAGTGCGGGACACCTTCACCTATACCATCCGGCAGCCCGTTGGCGTTGTCGGGCTCATCTCGCCGTGGAACTTCCCCTGGGCGATCCCGGTCTGGAAGTCCGCGCCGGCGCTCGTCGCGGGCAACGCCGTCGTCTTCAAGCCCGCGTCGCTCACGCCGGCGACCGCGGCGGTGCTGGCCGAGATCTACGAAGAAGCGGGCTTGCCTCCGGGTGTCTTCAACCTTGTGATCGGCTCGGGCTCCGAGGTTGGCGAGGTCATGGTGAGCTCACCGCACATCCCGATCATCTCGTTCACTGGCTCGAACGAGATTGGCCGCGCGCTTCATATCAAAGCGGCCTCGCGCGGCGCTAAAGTTACGTGCGAGATGGGCGGAAAGAACGCCGTCATCGTCATGGCGGATGCCGATCTAGAAAAGGCGGCGGTTGCGATTCGTGACGGCGCTTTTGGCTCGACGGGTCAGCGTTGTACCGCGACCTCTCGGGTCATCGCCGCCGAGCCCGTGAAAGCGGAGCTCGTCGAGCGGCTCGCCGCCTTCGCGAAGGGCATCAAAGTCGGTTCCGGTCTCGACGAAAGCGTCGATATGGGGCCGGCGGTCGACGAAAGTCAGTTCAACACGAATCTCGAATATATCGAGATGGCAAAGAGCGAAGGCGCCAAGCTCGTGACTGGCGGCGGCAAGCCGGAAGGGCTTCCGGACGGTTATTTTGTCGAGCCGACGATTTTCGACGACGTGAAACCCGAGATGCGGATCTTTCAGGAAGAGGTCTTCGGACCGGTGCTCTCCGTGGCGACCGCGAACAACCTCGAAGAAGCCCTCGAGGTGGCCAACTCGGTCGAGTTCGGTCTGACCACTTCCATCTTCACGCAAGACATAAACCACGTCATGAAGTTCATCGACGAGGTCGAGACGGGCATGGTCCACATCAACGAGCCGACGATTGGCGGGGAAGCCCAGCTTCCTTTCGGCGGCGTGAAATCGACGGGCGTCGGAGACCGCGAGATGTCGGAAGAAGGCTTGCACTTCTTCACCGAGCTCAAGACGGTCTTCATCAATTATTCAGGGGAGTCCGGGAGGGCGATGATTCGGTAGTCCGCGTTTCGGGTTGTTCTCTGCTCCCTCATCTTTAAGCGGCGAAGGTGTCGATCATGAGGTAGGGGTCGCCTAGGGGGTACAAGACGGGGCAGGTGCAGCCTCGGGCTATGTATTCGTTGACTCGGCTTTTTGCTTCTTCCGGCGTGCCGGTTGCGGTGATCTCGAGGATTAGCTCGTCGGGAACGTATTGCATCGCTTCTCTGACCTGTTCCTTTGTCGCCGGCCATCCCAGTACCGACTGGATCTTGTCAACGGTCTCCTGAGAGACGCCCGAGGCCTTCGCGATATGCGGTTGCTGGGCTAGGTATTGGGTGATGAGCTGTTTTGCGGCTGCGATGGCGCGGTCGCGGTCGTGGTCGACGGAGCAGACGATGAGCTGGGGGCGGTCGATGGCGTCGAGGCTTCGGCCGGCTTTGCGCGCGCCCTTTTCCAGGAGCTCCATGGCGCGATCGTTGTAGGACGGCGGCACGCAGTAGTTCAGAAGACAACCATCCGCGATCTCTCCGGTGAGCTGGAGCATTTGTTCCCCGGTAGCGCCGATGAGAACGGGGACGTTGCGCGGCTCGCGGCGGCCGTGCACGATGTCGAGCTCGATGCCGGTGACATGGTGGAACTCACCGTCGAAGGTCACGTTCTCTAGGCGCAGCAAGCGCCGGAACACCTCGATGGTCTCCCGCATCGCGAGTAGCATGCGGCGCCGCTCGATACCGACATTCTTCGCGAGCGGATCCCACCAGGCGCCGATGCCGCAGAGGATGCGGTCGGGAGCGAGATCGTCGAGGGTCAGGTAGGTCGCGGCGAGAAGCCCGATATTGCGCGTCCAATTATTGATGACGCCCGAGCCAATCTTGATGCGCGACGTGACCGCGGCATAGGCGGCCATGGGCACGATGGCGTCACGCACGAGCCGGCTCTCCGCTTGCCACACGGCTTCGAAGCCTTTCTCTTCAGCATATTTTGCGTAGAGGATGCAGTCTTTGAGCGGATGCGCGTCTTGCAAGTAGAGGGCGACTCGTTTCATGGTGCTAGGATTGTAGTTCAATGCCTCAGGCCTACGCAGACCACTTGTGGCGCGGAGAAGATTCTTACCCGACGCTTTACCTTGCCCTCGGCGCGACGGCGGCAGCGGCCGAAGAGGCGCTTGTGTCAGGTCTCGCCCGACGGCTGACGGCGTGCTGATGAATACGGAGTAGAAGCTATGACACTCGAAGGCAAAGTCGCGCTCGTTGCAGGCGCCACGCGTGGCGCGGGACGAGGCATCGCGGAAGCACTTGGTGAAGCCGGAGCCACGGTTTATTGCACCGGGCGCAGCACACGCGGCGCGCCAGCGACGGAGGGACGGTCGGAGACGATCGAAGAAACAGCAGAGCTCGTGACCGCACGAGGCGGTCGAGGCTTTCACGTTCGTTGCGATCACAGCGTGCCGGAGCAAGTACGCGAGCTCTTCGAGCGGGTACGGAGCGAGCAAGGCCGGCTCGATATCCTCGTCAATGACATCTGGGGCGGGGATGCCCTCACCGAGTTCGGCAAGACTTTTTGGCAAGTTTCGCTCGATAAAGGGCTCACGATGCTCGAGCGGGGCATTCACACGCACCTCATCACGAGCCACTTCGCAGTGCCTCTCATGATCGAGGGCGACGACGGGCTCATCATCGAGATTACCGACGGAGACAGCTACGGCTACCGCGGGAACCTTTTCTACGATCTGGTCAAAACCTCCGTGATCCGTACGGCTTTCACAATGGCCCGCGAGCTCCGGAAAACGAAGATCGTCTCGATCGCGCTAACCCCGGGATTCCTGCGCTCCGAGGCCATGCTCGATAACTTCGGCGTGACGGAGGCGAACTGGCGCGACGCAGCCGAAAAGGATCCGAACTTTCTCGAATCGGAAACGCCGTTTTTCGTCGGCCGCGCGGTCGCGGCGTTGGCGCAAGACGCGCACGTGCGCAAAAAGAACGGTCGTGTCTTTAGCTCCTGGGCTCTCGCCGACGAATACGGGTTCACGGATATCGATGGGCGCACGCCGCATTGGGGCAGACATTTCGAGAAGACCTACGGTGTCCGCCTCAAGACCTGCGACGACGCGTTCTACGAGCACTGGAAAAAGGGCCCGATGGAGGTCGTTTTTCCTGACTGGCCTTGAGCTAGAAGTCCACTAGCGTTCAGCCCGAGCCGAGAGCGCAGCGTTCTTCGACGACGTTGTTATCTTCGTTAGATTCGTCGACGTTGCTTTGAGAGTCGACGGTTACGGTCACGAGACAGTCCGGAGCGAAGCACTCCGCGGGGATGGTGATGGGATCGAGCGTCACGATCCGACCCCCATTCACCTCTGGTGTCGCTAGGTCCACTGCGGCTCCGCGAGAGAACGTCACGCGTGTGGTCGACGCCTCCGCCTTCGCGGCTTCCTGATTGCGGATGACGACGAGGAACCTTCCGCCGTTCTGGCAAAAGCCCGCCGCGGGAAGAGGGATGAGATCCGCTTTGCCGTTGTCAAGCAGATTAGGAAGACCGGGGATGCTGCCGCAGCTCGAGCCCAAGGCTGCGAGCACGGCCAAGAACACGAGCCGCAATGTTTTCATCGAAGACACTTATGATAGCGCAAGATCCGATCTAGCGCGCAGCTCGGATCTTTTCGTCGAGCTTCGCGATCTGCTGCTGGTGCTCGAGCCACCATTCGGGATCTTTTTGTGCGTCGAGCTCTTCGACGGTTTTCCCTTGCTGCTCGACCCACGTGTAGTACTTCAAGTTGTGCCAGCGTTTGCGATTCTCCACCGTGCCTTCCTGGATCCAGTCGAGCCCCGCGCCGTGAAGAATGCTCGTCATGCGTGCGGTCGCGACCGCTTCGTCCATGGGGCCTTCTTTTGAGCTCAGCCAATCCATCACGCTTCCGTATCGGCCGATGTCGTCGGTGCAGACCGTGACCACGAGATCCTTTCGACCGAAGCCGTAATATTTTGCCGTTTTGATGGCGCCCAATAGATTACAGATGCCGCTGATACCGAAGATCGAGGCGAGCATCTCGACGTCGTCCGCGCGAAGACCGAAGCGGTCTTCGAGGACCCGTCGTCCGGTGGGTTCGGTGAACAGCTGCAGCCCGCGGACGCAGGCCATGTCGTCGATGCACATCATGGCGTCCATGTTGGTCACGTGATGGATCCAGGTGACGTGCTTGTCGCCAATGCCCTGAATCTCGTGGGCGCCGTAGCCGTTATTGAAGATCGTGGGGCACTGAATCGGCTCGAGGCCGACGATCTTGTGCTCGGGCCATAGTTGTTTGAGTCGATCGCCTGCGCCTATGGTTCCCGCACTTCCCATCGACGACACCCAGGCGGAAGCGCGCCCCGAGCCGACACCTTGTTTCTCGAGGCGCCTGGCTAGCTCGGCCACCGCGTTTCCGGTCACGTCGTAGTGGAAGCGGTAATTCCCCATGACCTCGAACTGGTTGAGCACCCGGATGGCGGGATCTTGGCGGAGCAGACGCGTTTTGTCGTAGATCTCCTTGACGTTCGATTCGCTGCCCGGGGTTTTTACGATTTCCGCGCCATAGATCTCGATGAGCTCGAAGCGCTCCCGGCTCATGCCTTCGGGGAGCACGACAAGGCTGTCGCAGCCGACGCGGCCCCCGACCCAGGCACCGCCGACGCCGTAATTGCCCGTGCTTGGCCATACGAGACGGTGCTTGTCCGGGTCGACGTCGCCCGTGGTGATGAGCTCGGCGAGAACGGAGTAAGCGGCGCCGACTTTGTGGCTTCCGGTCGGGAAGTCTCGGCTATAGATCGCGACGATGGGGGTCTCGACGCCCGTCACCGCTTCCGGAATGACGAAGGCGTTGATTTCGTCCTCGGCGTCATACCAGGTGATGTTGTAGAGATTCACAGGGTCGAGCGGATCCTCATGCTTCGCCGCGAGGGCCCGCTTGCGTGTGGAGCTCTCGATAGTCCAGGGCTCGCGCATTTCGGCGAGCGTTGGGCCTAGCCTCATGGTGTCATCTCCGTAATTCTTCGTGGCGTGTAGTATAGGTGCCCGGAGGAGAAGAATGTCAGATCCGAAACACGAATGGACGTCCCCTGTTACTGGCGAGACTTACGAGCCGCACCTCGCGCTGCGCCACACTGAGATTGCTACATTCATGCGCGCGCCGCTCGCGCGTTCACTCGACGACGTGGACATCGCACTCGTTGGCATCCCTTTCGACGGCGGTGTCACGCATCGCCCGGGCGCGCGCCACGGGCCGCGCGAGATCCGGAACATGTCGACGATGATGCGCTCGAACCATCACGTGACGCGCTTCAACCCTTTCGAGGCGTGCCGTATCGGCGATGTCGGCGACGTCCGCTTCGAGAACATCTATAACCTCGATGAGTCCATCGGTTCGATCGAGCGTTTCTATCGCGCGCTCGCTGACGCTGGGGTGACCCCGCTAGCGGCTGGGGGCGATCACTCGGTCACTTATCCGATCCTGAAAGTGCTCGGTGAAAAAGAGCCGTTGGGACTCGTCCATATCGATGCCCATACGGATACGTGGGGGCCATTCCAGGGCTCGAAGTTTCATCACGGAGCACCCTTCCGCCTCGCTTGCGACGGCGGGCACATCGATCCGAAACGCACGATTCAAATCGGCATCCGTGGCGCCCAGAACACGACGGAAGGATGGGACTACTCGCGCGAGAGCGGCATGCGCGTCGTCTTCATCGAGGAGTTCGAAGATCTTGGGGTTACGGGGGTTCTCGAAGAAGTGCGCCGCGTCGTCGGCGATCGCCCGGCCTATGTTTCTTTCGACGTGGATGGGCTCGACCCCGTCTACGCGCCGGGAACGGGCACGCCGGAAGTGGGCGGCATTACGACCCGCGAGGCCTTGCGGCTCCTCCACGGATTACGCGGGATGAACCTCATTGGCGGGGACGTAGTGGAAGTCGCGCCGCCATACGACCCGAGCGGCAACACGGCGCTCGTAGGGGCGACGCTGATGTACGAGATTCTATGCTTGCTGGCCGAGGTTCGCTCCGGTAAATAGCAAAATTAATGAGAAGCGCTCTTCGCTTTCTCCTGCCGTCGGCCGTCGGCGTTTTTTTCTTCCTGACACCCATCCGCGTCGGGGAGGCTTGGACGATCCCACTCGGCGCACTCATCGATTGGGCCAACGACGCGCTGGCCGAGTATCTTGTGAGCGCCGTTCTCGTCATCCTCACGTCGTCCGCGTTGCTTTCGCCGTGGTTCACTTGGAAAGGTGCTCCTCGCGGCAGCTTGCGTGAGCGGCTCTTTGTTGTGAGCCCGATATGGGTGGCGCTACGCGTGTTCGGGGCGCTCCTTGCCTGGGCGACGGTGACCAAGACCGGGCCGGAGCTCCTGTGGTCCGAGAAAACAGGCGGCACCGTCCTCGATCTGGCTTCCGACATCCTGATGATCTTTTTCTTCGCCGCGTTTCTTCTGCCTTTTCTCACCGACTTCGGGCTGATGGAGCTCGTCGGAACGTTCCTGAGAAAAGTGTTCCGGCGGGTGTTTCGCCTTCCGGGCCGCTCGGCGATCGATGCGATGGCCTCGTGGCTCGCCGCCGCGGCGGTGGGCATTCTCATCACGTCTCAGCAATACGAGAACGGCTTCTATTCGAGGCGCGAAGCATCGGTCATCGCGACGAATTTCTCGATCGTGTCCATCCCGTTCGCGCTACTCATCGCGAATGTGATCGGTATCGGGCATCTGTTCTTCCCTTACTACGCTACCGTCGGCGTCGCGGGGCTCGTTTGCGCGTGGGTCGTGCCGCGGCTCCCGCCGCTCGCGCAGATCCCGGACAGCTACGTCGAAGGCGTCGGCAAGCAGATTTCGGAAGACGTGCCGGACGACGTATCGCTCTTTCGCTTCGGATGGCGTCAAGCGAGCGAGCGCGCAGAAAGGGCGCCAGGTCCGAAAACGCTCGCGCGCATATCGGCCGCGAACGTTCTCGATATCTGGTTCGGCTTGACGCCGGGTGTGATTGCGGTCGGAGGTCTGGGCCTCATGATCGCCGAGTACACGCCCGTGATGCGCTATCTGTCCTACCCGCTCGTTCCCGTGCTCGAGCTCTTACGCATCCCCGAGGCGGCGGCCGCGGCACCGGCGCTTCTTGTCGGCTTTCTCGAAATGTTCCTCCCCGCGGTCATCGCGAGCGGCATCGAGAGCGAGCTCACACGATTCGTCGTCGCTTGCATGTCGATCGTGCAGCTGATTTACATGTCCGAGGTCGGCATTCTATTGTTGAAGTCGCCGATCCCGCTACGTCTGGGCGAGCTCGCGGCCATCTTCCTCGTGCGGACCGCCGTTGCCCTTCCCGTGGTTGCCGCTATCGCGCACTTCGTCGTGTTCTGACCGACCGACTCCACTACTCGTTTGGAACGAGACGCTCGAGCTCGGCGCCAAAGTTCTGGACGAGAATCAGATGGGTGGGTGGCGGGGCCTGGGAGACTTCCTCGAGGGTGACGAAACGTTGGCCGTCGGCCGTGACGGTGTAGAGCTCGTAGCCGGGCCCGACACTCTCGCGGGAGAGACGAGCCTCTCTGTCGAACAAAACGGTGGGTTTGGATAAATGCACCATACCCCCGTGCTCATCGACGTCAACGCTCATCAACCTCGAGCCACTCTGATAGAACAGTTCTCTCCCATTGGTGATTATGTGAGCCTATCGTGACAGGCCGTTCAAATCCCAAACGACATCGCCCGCGCGGAGCGTCAGCTCGCACTCGAGCTTCTGGTTGCCTTCGAGTTTCTGGACGCCAACGTCGACGAAGCCGAAATCACCGTCGCGCAAACGAAGCACGGCGATGTCCGCCTCGGCCCCAACGCTCAGATGACCGAGATCGTCACGATGGATCGCCTGGGCCGCGCGCCACGTCGCTGCGCGGATCACGTCTTCGAGCGACATCCCCATCACGAGAAACTTGGACATCACGTTCAGCATGTCCTTCATGCCGCCGTTCATACTTCCAGTGTGAAGATCCGTGCTGATCGTGTCCGGGGGGAAGCCTTGTTCCATCGCCGGGATGGCTTGGCTGAACAGAAAGCTGCCGCCGCCATGGCCGACATCGAAGACGATGCCGCGCTCGCGCGCCCGCCGCACGAAAGGCCGCAACTGCCCCTTGTCGTCGACGATGGAGATCCGGCCTCGCACGTTCGCGTAAGTGTGCGTGAAGATGTCGCCCGGGCGCAGATGCGTCATGAACAGCTCCTCGAGCGACAGCGGCGGCACGTGTCCGCCGAAATCCACCGCGACTGGAATTCCAGCGGCTTCACCCGCGGCCACGGCGCGATCCACGGGTTTCCAATCGTCGCCCGCGTAGTGCGCGACTTTGACCCCGACGATGAGCTCGTCGTACTCGGCGGCACGCATCGCGGTCAGATTTGCGTCCATGTCGGCGAGATTCTGCTCGACCGGGCCGCCCTTCATGCCCGAGCCGACGATATTCAGAAAAGCCAGAACCCGGGTCCGTGATCGGTCGATGACTTGCTCCTTGAATTGAGGGAAGTTCCTCCAGCCTGCGTCCCCGAGGTCGACCACCGTCGTGACCCCGACGCGAAAAGTGAAACCGTCTGGAGGCAACGCGCTGTATCCGTTGCTGAGATAGGCGTTCGACTCGGTCCCGAAGAAAACATGCGCGTGAAGATCCACGAGGCCGGGCGTGACGTAGAGACCGGCGGCATCGACAACGGTCTCGGCGCGGGACGGATCGATCGACGCGGCGACTTCGACGATGACGCCGTCAGCGATGGCGACGTCCATCACCCCGTCGACATCGTTACGCGCGTCGAGGACGTGCCCGCCCCGGATGAGTATGTCGAGTATGTCGAAATCCTGGGCGCTCACGCCGGCCGCGCAAGCGGAGCACGAAAGAAGAAGTACAAACGTTCGAGCCTTCATGCGCCCGATTCTACGCTCAAAACGGAATGGCTGTCAGCTTCTCCGTGGCGAATACGGTGCAGCTTCGACGGATTTTTCCCTCGGCATCCAAATCGATCGTGTAGATCCATCGAGGGGCGAGACCTTTGGGAGCGTCGGGTCGCTCGGTGATGACGGCCGGCTGCCCGTTCAGCATCGTGAAGCGCGTCCGAAGTTCTTCTTTCGGCAGGATGCGTGAGTAGAAGAGCGCGACTTTCTCGCGTCCCGTGACGGGTATGCCGGCTGCGATGAACTCGCCCCCCGCGGAGTCGTGAATCGATTGGACGTTCGCGGCGAGGAGCTCTTCGATGGCTTTGGCGTCCTGCTGCATGAAGCACTGAAGAAAAAGGTGAGAGAGCGCGACATCGAGACACGCGGCGCGGATAGGCTCGAGCTTCGTCACGTGACCCGTGAGCCGCGCGACCTCGAAAGGCGCGACCGCGAGAACGATCGCGGAGGCCTTCAACTTTCGCCCATCACCGATCACCACACTGTCTTCCTCGAGCGCCGCCACGGCGCAGGAGGTCTCGACGTGCGCCCCTGCGTTGCGCGCCGCAGCACACAACCCACTGACGATCGTGCGCCAGCCGCCGTCGAGATAAAGCACGGCGCCGTGAACCCCGAGCTGAAGCTGAGCGAGCGCGGACCGCGCCCCGGCAATATCCGGCGCGTTCGCGTAAGTGGACAGTCGCAAGGGGCCTCGACAAGCTCGCGCGCGAGGGATCCCGAGAGCTCGCGGTCGAGCCATTCACGTATCGTCAGAGTCTCGAACCGGGAGACGTCGAGCTTGGGAAGCGTTGCCAAAAGCTTCAAGGTCTCGAGCTTATCCCGCCAGGGGAGAGGCGTGGTACCGAGGAGACTTCCGGGACCAGCGGGCCGCACGTGACGCTCCCCGCCCCGCACGGCAAAAAGACCGCGCGTCGGCGTCGCGGGGCCCGAAATCTCGACGCCAAGCTCGTCGAGCACGGCTCGCCCGCCCCGTTCGCGTAGAGCGCGTGGGGCCCGAGATAGAAAAAGTAGCCATTGGACACGTGCGTGTCCGCCCGGCCCCCGAGCTCTTTGCCCCGTCAGTACCGTGACAGGCCTTCCCGCCTTGGCCAGATAGGCTGCGGTGGCGAGTCCCGCAAGACCGCCTCCAACGATGACGACTGGTTTTTTTGTGTCGTTCATTCCGTCCTCCACCCTCATCACGCGCGAGGAGTCAGAAAGGTTACATCCACGTGAAACCCAGACTGCGACCAACTTCACGTGGGCAAGGCCTCAAGTAATACTTTAAGTCATGACTCACGTGAGGCATGCTTTCCACAGGTTTTCCACACGACTTGGCGGAGTTTTCCACAGCGGCGTTCCCGCGGAAACGTCTAAATCTAGCCAGGTAAACCTGAAAGCGTTCTAAATCCACACCACACAGCTGACTCTCATCCCCACATCCCCTTGCCTTTAAAAACGCCGCTAAAAGCAAGGAGAGGTGGGGATAGGAGGGGATGTGG
>Ga0114950_10000983_pt1 | contig 20936 bp, 23 predicted proteins | sample N075metaG_FD_83503 | JGI IMG/M metagenome (GOLD analysis project Ga0114950, IMG submission 83503) | Deep subsurface microbial communities from Kermadec Trench to uncover new lineages of life (NeLLi) - N075 metaG | ecosystem: Environmental > Aquatic > Marine > Ocean trench > Sediment | place... | reverse complement strand
ATCACAGCCCAGAAATATTTAATGACATTGTCGACCGTCGCCGCTCTTTGCGTGCCTTTCAACCCCAGCCGGTTCCTGCGGAGACACTGGAAGTCATTTTTGAGACCGCCATAAAATCCCCCAGCAATTGCAATACCCAGCCCTGGATTGTGCACGTGGTATCCGGCGAGAAACTGGAAGTCCTGCGCCGTAAAATGCCCGGGGAATTCATGGAGGGGAAACTCAGTATGGATTTTCCCTATGACGGTTCCTATGAGGGCGTCTATAAGGAACGGCAGTATGGTTCCGCCCAGGCCCTGTATGACTCGGTTGGCATTACCCGGGCGGACAAAGCGCGCAGGCAGGAAACTTTTATGCGCAACTTTTCCTTTTTTGATGCGCCCCATGTCGCCTTTTTGTTTTTACCCGAGCCCTTTGGACTACGTGAAGCGGCGGACCTGGGTATGTTTGCCCAAACCCTGATGTTGGGTTTCACGGCGCACGGCCTGGGCAGTTGTCCGCAAACCGCACTGAGCTTTCAGGTTGACCTAGTGCGCGAGACCCTTGGTGTAGAGCCATCGAACAAACTGCTGTTCGGAATTTCCTTTGGTTACCCGGACGTCGATGCCCCCATTAATTCCTGTGCTACTTCCAGGGCTGTGCTGGCGGATATCGTTTCCTTTCATCAGTAAGCTGGAGATCCCATTATGGCGGACACTATTCTCAGCGAAAATCGCGATGGCGTGCTAGTCGTTACCCTCAATCGACCGGCGAAGAAGAACGCGATTAACAATGCAATGTGGGTTGCCCTGCGCGAAACGTTTCTTGCGGCGGACCAAGACAACTCAGTTGTTTGTGTCCTGTTGACCGGCGCAGGAGAGGATTTTTGTGCAGGTGTGGATCTTGCAAGCTTCGGTGAATTGGCCGAGGGCGAGGAGCACCCTTTTGAATCCTCCGCCAGGGCGGTGGCCGACTTTGGCAAACCGATTGTCGCCGCTGTGAAGGGCATCGCGATAGGGGGCGGTGCCACCATCTTGTTTCATGCCGATATCGTGTACGTGGGGGAGGGGCTGCGCATGCGCTTGCCCTTTGCCAATCTCGGCCTGGTGCCGGAGTGGGCCAGCAGCTATATGCTACAGGCGAATATCGGTGCCCAACGCGCCGCCGAGTTGTTTTACACTGCACAGTGGATAAGTGCCGACAAGGCCCGCGATTGTGGCATTGCCGCTGCGGTGTTGCCCGACGACCAGGTTTTCAATCACGCATTGGCAAAGGCGGAAGAAATTGCCCAGTGGCCGGTGAACGCACTGCGCGAGATTAAGTCCTGCTTGAGGTTGCCTCACCGAGCCAACATCGAAGCCGCGTTCGAACAGGAACAGGCCGCGATGGCGAGACAGGCGGGATCGCCGGAAAATATTGAAGCCATCACGGCCTTTATGGAAAAACGACCAGCGAATTTTCGCAATTTGTAAGCGATCGGCCCGGCCATCAGATAGGGCCAGCCCTCAGGCCTGGATGAATTCGGTTACTTCCAGGTTAAATCCCGACAGGGCGTTGAAGCGAATCGGGGCAGACATCATACGCATTTTACCCACGCCCAGGCGCTTCAATATCTGGGCGCCGGTGCCGATGACGCGGTAGTTTTGTCCCGCCACAGCTTCACTGTGGCCGGTGACGGTGGAGGTAGTGGGGAACTGCATCACCTCCGCCAGTTGTTGCTGCGGGCTCACCTTCTGGCCGATTAGCACGATGACGCCCTTCTCTTCTTTGGCGACGCACTCCATGGCGCGCCGCAAAGACCAGCCCGGTTTGGCGGTTTTAATCCGAGTGCCTAGAACATCCCGCAATGTGCTGACGGTTTGCACCCGCACTAACACTTCCTCGGTTTTGCAAATGTCTCCTTTGGTCAACGCGTAGTGGACAGTCTCATCCACCAGATCCAAAAAAGTGTGTAACTGGAACTCACCGAATTCGGTTTCAATTACTTTGCTGTCGCGCAAATCCACCGACTGCTCGTGCAGGGAGCGATATTCGATCAGGTCGGCAATGGTGCCCATCTTCAGCTGATGCTTGGCGGCGAATTCTTCCAATTGTGGCCGCCTGGCCATGGTGCCGTCTTCGTTCATAATTTCGACGATCAATGACGCGGGCTCGAAGCCGGCCATGCGCGCGAGGTCTACCCCGGCCTCGGTATGTCCTGCCCTGCGCAACACGCCGCCGGGCTTGGCCACCAACGGGAAAATGTGCCCGGGCTGGATGATGTCCGATGGCTTGGCGTTTGCCGCGACAGCGGATTGCACCGTATGGGCGCGCTGTATAGAGCTGATGCCAGGCCCTTTGCGTTCTGCCGCATCGATGGATACCGTGAAGTTGGTCTCGTGTTGGGCGCGGTTGTCTTTCACCATCAGCGGCAATTGAATCTGCCTGGCACGCTCCTGGGTGATTGGCATGCAGATTAAACCGCAGGCTTCAGTGGAAAAAAACGTAATGATTTCAGGGGTGACCGCTTCCGCTGCGATAATTAAATCGCCTTCATTTTCCCTGTCCTCGTCATCCATCAGGATGACCATTTTCCCCGCCCTGATATCGTCCAGAAGGTCGGGAATGCTGCTCAATGCCATGGTATTACCCTAGTCGTGATCAACGATTGAAGCGCGCTACTAAATGAGTTCTATGCCGACTGCGGTGGCTTCACCGCCGCCAATACACAGGGCCGCAACGCCGCGCTTTTTACCGAGCTTCTTCAACGCGTACATCAAAGTGACGATAATGCGCGAACCGGTTGAACCAATAGGGTGGCCCTGGGCGCAAGCGCCGCCGTGAATGTTGACCTTGGCGTGATCCAGCTCTAACTCGTTGATGGCGAGCATGGTGACCATGGCAAACGCTTCATTTATTTCAAACAGGTCAATGTCGTCCAGATTCCAGCCGGTTTTTTCCAGCAGTTTTTTGATGGCGCCAATGGGTGCGACAGTAAATTCTGAAGGGTCCTGGGAGTGGCGTGAATGCGCCACAATACGTGCCATGGGGGTGAGGCCGCGCTCTTTGGCTTCACTGGCAGACATCAAGATCAATGCGCTGGCGCCGTCCGAGATGGAGCTGGAGTTGGCGGCGGTAATGCTGCCGTCTTTTACGAAAGCGGGGCGCAGCGCAGGGATTTTCTCGGGCCGGGCGTTGTGGGGCTGTTCGTCGTCCTTGACTATTGTTTCGCCCTTGCGCGTGGTAATGGTAACTGGCGCGATCTCTGCATCCAGAGAACCATCGTCAATGGCGGCTTTTGCCCGGCTCAGGGATTCGATGGCGAATGCGTCCATTTGCTCGCGGCTTATACCGTAGTCGTCCGCGGTGCCTTGGGCAAAGACGCCCATGGCCTTGCCGGTATAGGCATCTTCCAGACCGTCGATAAACATGTGGTCCATCATGGTGGCATGACCACTGCGCACGCCACCGCGGGCGCCGCTGAGCATATGAGGGGCATTTGTCATGCTCTCCATGCCGCCTGCCACTACAATTTTATTGGTGCCTGCAAGAATGCTGTCATAGCCGAATATTGTTGCCTGCATGCCGCTGCCGCACAGTTTATTAAGGGTCACTGCACCGGTTGATTTGGGAATGCCGGCGCCTAAAGCCGCCTGGCGGGCCGGGCCTTGCTTGAGACCAGCAGGTAGCACACAACCCATGAACACCTCATCGATATCCGCGGCGTCGACGCCGCTGCGCTCAATGGCAGCTGCGATAGCGCAGCTGGCGAGTTCAGGTGCAGTGGCACCTGCCAGAGCACCCTGTAATCCGCCCATGGGGGTGCGGGCACCGTCGATAATAACTACAGAATCCGTGTTCATTGTGCGTTCCTGTGCGGTTGATGTGCGTAAAAAAAGGGCGTTTATTTAGCCACAACAGGCGTTATTTCACAAGGTTGGCGTGCGGCTCGCGCTGGCCGGGACAAACAACTTTCCCCTGACAACCTCGCGATACTGTAGAGGCGTCATATCACAGTGCTGGCGAAACAGCTTGGAAAAATAGCTGACGTCCTGCAGGCCAACCTGCCAGGCAATTTCGCTGACGCTGAGATTACTGCGGCGCAGCAGGCCTCGTGCGGTGGCGATTCGCTGACTTTGCAAATAGGCCTGGGGGCTGAACCCGGTGGCCTGTTTAAACCGGCGGGTGAGGCTGCGGGCGCTGATTCCCAGGTGTTGGGCGAGTCGGGCGATACTGACCGCTTGGCCCAGGCGATCCTGCAACCACTGCTGAGCCTCAAGCACCGTTTCATCGTGATGTGAACTGTCGGGCTCATCCTGGTAGGCCGCCGCCTGAAACGATTGGCGAATCTCCGGTGAAAACTGATTCTCAATCGCCCGTGCTATCCGGCTGCCGAACCAGTCTTCGATGATGTGAACCATGAGATCGGCAATCGAATTCACGCTACCCACACAGTAAATTCCCTCGCTTTGGGTAATCAGGTGGCGGCGTTTCAGGTCGACAGCGGGATAGCGTTTGGCAAACTGGTCGAAGTAGTTCCAGTGTGTGGTCGCGGGTTTGCCACTCAACATTCCCGCCTCTGCCAACAGGCAGCTCGCCGTTCCAACACTGCAAATCCGGGTGCCCGCTGCAGCGAATTGGGGCAGGCGCGGCAGCCACTCGCGGGCAGTATTAATCGTGGGAAGCGGGTTGCGCCATATGGCAGGTAGCAACAGCAAATCCAGGGCGGGCAGGTCATCCATGGCGAGGTCGGGGGTTAAGGTGATGCCGCTCGCCAGTTTTAACTTCCGTCTTGTTGGTGCGGTGAGTACGAATCGTACCAGCGGTTTGGCGCGATCAGCTCTGGGCCGGGCGGCGCCGGCCATTTGGCTGGCTGCCTGCATGATCTCCATGGGCAAGGTGATGCTGGTCGCAAGGGCACTGGGGTAGAGAACGGCAGCAACGGTATACATATGAATTCACTGTGGCGAGAGCGGTATGGCTAAAATACCATAGATAGTGACTTAAATAACCTAATAGGGACTATGTTTAGGCCCTAAACTTAGTTCCTCATCAGTTTATGGGTAACGAAAATGAGCGCAGCGCGATTACCAGTAATTGTAGGCTTTGGCGGTATCAACGCGGCGGGTCGTGCGTCAGGCCATCACGCCTATGGCCGAATGGTGCAATCTGCATTGCCAACTACCGCCAGGGAACGTACTTTTCAATCGCTGGCCAGCGTGATGGGTTTGCGCGACTGGGACACTAAACAGCACTATATACTTGATCACACTCTGGTCCGGCGCATTGAATTGAGTCACTTTAATGTCGACGCGGTGCCGTGGAACCAACGATTGCCAACCACCAGCAATGGCCAGGCTATTAGCTTCAACATCAAAAAACAAAATTTACCCAATGACGTACCACAGGGCTGGCGTGTTACCCCGGTTTCGGTAACCCATGTGAACGTGCAGATAACGGGCGAGCAGAACTTTCTGTTGCCCACCACGCGGGAGTTCGAAGTCAAGGCGGCGGGCCAACTCCCCACTGGTTTTGAACCGGGAAATCTGTACCCCTCGCGCAGCCATCCCCGGGGTTTGCAGATGATGGTGTACGCTGCATCGGATGCCCTGGGTAGCATTGGCATTGAGTTTGATACCATTTTAGATCATGTGGCGATCGATCAAGTGAGCGTCTATGCGGGTAGTGCCATGGGTCAGGTGGATGCCGCCGGCACGGGCGGAATGATAAAGGCCCGCTATAACGGTTTGAAAGTTACCTCCAAATACTGCCCGCTGGGATTCGCCGAGATGCCCGCTGACTTTGTCAATGCCTATGTGCTCGGTACGATGGGATCAACCGGCGCGAGCCTGGGTGCCTGCGCATCCTTCCTCTATAACCTGCGCCATGGTATTGACGATATCCGCAGTGGCCGCAGTCGGGTCGCATTCATAGGGTCTTCCGAGGCTCCGATTCTCCCGGAAGTGATGGAGGGCTATGCGGCCATGGGGGCGCTTGCCGCCGACAAGGACCTGCGTCAATTGGATGGTCTGTCGCCTCTGCAAGAACCGGATTATCGTCGCGCCTGTCGTCCCTTTGCCCAGAACTGTGGCTTTACCATTGCGGAGTCGGCTCAAATGGTGGTTTTGTTTGATGATAGCCTGGCCATGGAATTGGGTGCGACAATGTTTGGCTCGCCCCTGGATGTGTTTGTCAATGCCGATGGATTCAAAAAATCCATCGCCGGGCCCGGGGTGGGAAATTATCTTACGGTGGCAAAGGCTGTGGCGGCTGCGCGCTCGATAGTCGGCGACAAGGCCTTGCGCAGTGGTGGGCTGGTGCAGGCACATGGCACAGGTACCCCCCAGAATCGGCTTACCGAGTCACAAATATTGAGCAAAACTGCCAGTGCTTTTGGTATCAAAGACTGGCCGGTAGCGGCGATTAAAAGTTATATTGGCCACTCCATTGGCTCCGCGTCGGGCGATCAACTCACTGCAACGTTGGGCATTTGGCAGCATGGGTGGATTCCGGGTATCCACACGATCGACAGTGTTGCCGATGATGTTGCCCAGAATAATCTGCAGTTCAGTGCCGGACATCGGGAAATAGATAGCACGGAGCTGCACTACACGATACTGAACTCCAAAGGCTTCGGCGGTAACAATGCCACGGCGGTAGTACTGGGCCCGCAGGTGGTGCAGAAAATGCTGCGAATGCGCTATTCGGGTGCCGAAATGAAAGCCTGGGAGAGCGCCAATGAGTCCGTTCGGGCCAGGCAGCAGGACTATGATGATGCCATGATTGCCGGCACGCAAAGTCCAGTCTACAAGTTCGACCACGGGGTACTCGATGGCAGTGATGTGCAACTCTCGGCCGAAGAAATCAGTATCGCAGGCCGGACAGTTGATCTGAAAATGGAATCACCCTTCAGTGACATGCGAATAGACTGATGGGTTAATGAGGATGGCGACAGCTTCGATTATACTGCCCGCTCATTTCTAACAGTGTTGGTCTAAATCAAAAACGATGGACAAAGTTGAGTGGGTAAACCTTTGTATTCCCGGCCTGGACCCGGGCCTGAAAATGGCAGTGCACGGCCCCCACGACAAACACGTGTCCCGTCAGATACGGGAGCAGGGTATTTGGGAACCCTTCGAGACTTCGCTATTGCTCTCCCTGTTAAAGCCGGGCGATGTGTTTGTCGACGTGGGTGCCAACATCGGCTATTTCACCCTTGTCGGCGCCCGCCTGGTAGGTGACGGTGGTGCGGTGTTCGCCTTTGAGCCCGACCCGGCAAACTTCAAATTGCTCGAAACCAATTGTGAACAAAATGCCCTGCAGACCCAGGTGCATGGCACCATGGCGGGATTGTCCGATCGTGCCAGAGGCGGTCAGCTTTACCTCTCCGAGGATAATTTAGGCGATCACCAGATTTATCCGGGAGAGCCGGGACGGCAGCAACTTGCGATCAGTTTGCTCAACGGCAGCGATTATCTGCGGACTCAGCTCGCCCAGGTGCAGCGTTCACAGATCGACCTCATCAAAGTGGATACTCAGGGCTCGGAATTTGAGGTGATGGCAGGGTTAATACCATTGCTGCAGGAAATGCGAGTTGTTCCGCCCATGATGGTAGAACTTACGCCTTATTCTCTGCGTCAAGCAGGTTCCAGCGGTCGAGAACTTATCGAATTGCTGGCGACGGTGGCCCGGGATTTTTCGATTGTGGATCACATCGAGCATCGACTGTCTCCCACTACCGCTGAGGAGTTGGCCCAATGGTGTGACAACGTTGATGCCTGCGCGGGTGATCAGGGCTTCATGAATATTCTGGCGGCATAATAGATTGTCGGTCTGGCGCTAACACGCAGGGAAGGGGCGTTGCTGGTTAGTCTTCTTCGCCGGCCAGGCGCAATCCCCGCAGAGATGCCCACAGTGCCGCCCAAGCGGGCAATTGGATACCGATGAGGTTGACGATGGCCACCAGGTCGACGGCGAAGCCTCGACCCATCCACATCTGCATATGGAAAAGGGCGTGGAAGATCGGCCACAGTGCGCCGGCCAAACACAGCAAATAATCGTTGCGGTGTTGGCCCAGCCACAGAATGATACCGCTGGCAGCAAAACTGAGGGCGGCGTCGCGAATAAAATGGGAGTTGTAGGGCCCCAACATTGCCACGCCGGGGACCTGTTGGTAGAAGGTCACCGGCAGGACAAACATATAAATGCCGGTGAGCACATAGATAGCCGCAATCGCGGTCAGCGTTCTATCAGCCATTTGGATTTACTTGCCCAGGGCCTCGGTGACCTTTTCCATATCCACCGCTTCGGCGGCCTTTTCCATATCTACGGCTTCCAAGAGTTTGCTGACATCTTGGGCAGATGCCACGGATACGAAGGAAATTGACATGATTGATGCAAAAATAACGAATAGTGCTTTCACTGTAGTATCCCCGTCTATATTGGTTGTATGAACTGCCGTATACTGCCTGCACTGCGCCCGACATGGCCAAAACTATACATTAGCCACGAAATATTAATAGCAGGGATTTAGCTGTTATCATTGCACCCCTATGAATGATCGCCTGAAATTTTTACAAAATCGAAACTCCGCCCCCCGCTTGTGTGACCCCGGCCCTTCACCCGAAGAGTTGGCCGAGATTATTCGGGCTGCGATCCGCGCGCCGGATCATGCCTGGTTACGCCCCTGGCGGTTCCTCGTTATTGAGGGTGAGCGGCGTGCCGAATTTGGCAAGATTTTGGAGCATGCCTTGCTGGGTCGTGACCCCACGGCCGATGAGGCGGCGAAGACCAAAGCGAGACGGGCGCCGTTCAGAGCGCCATTGGTACTGGTGACGATTGTCCGGTTTCGGGAGCACCCCAAGGTGCCGGAAGTGGAACAGCGGCTATCCGCGGGCTGTGCGGCGCACGCCGCGCTGCTGGCTGCCGAAGCGCTGGGCTATGCCGGCGTGTGGCGTACCGGCGCCGCGGCCTGGGATCGCGCGGTTATGGCAGATCTGGGGCTGGCTCAAAACGAGGAGATTGTGGGATTTATCTACCTCGGCACTCGCGACGGAGTTGGCAAGGCCGTACCCGACCTGAATCCCGATGAGTTTCTCAGTCATTGGTAAGCGAATTGCCCTAACATCAACAGAGAATATTAAATATGCCCCCTACGTTTGAAACGATTGAACTGGCTATAGAAGAGCATGTAGCCACGGTCTCACTCAATCGGCCGGATAAGGCCAACTCCATGAATGCGACGATGTGGGAAGAGTTACAGAGTTGTTTTGAATGGTTGGATGAGGAGCCGAGTGTGCGGGTTGTAGTTCTGGCAGGCAACGGTAAAAACTTTTGTTCGGGCCTGGATCTGGGCATGTTTGGTGAGGGCGGTGTGACCGGCTCTAACCCCGATAATGCGCGGCGGGCGGAAGCTTTTCGCCGCACCATTTTGCGCTTACAGGGTAACCTCAATGCGATAGAGAACTGCCGCGTACCGGTGCTCGCGGCGATCCACAAAGCCTGCATTGGCGGTGGCATCGATATGACCTGTTGCTGTGATATGCGCTATGCGTCGGAGGACGCCTATTTTTCCATCAAGGAAATCGATATTGGTATGACTGCCGATGTGGGGACTTTGCAGCGCCTGCCCAAAATTATTCCCGATGCCGCCGTGCGCGAATTGGCCTATACCGGGCGCAATATGGATGCGGAAGAGGCCCGGGAACTGGGCTTTATCAACCGGGTTTATTCCGATCGTGAGACCCTGCTGAAAGAGGTCACCGAGATAGCGCGCGAGATTGCCAAAAAATCGCCGCTGGCCATTCGCGGCACCAAGGAAATGTTGCTGCATTCCCGCGATCACTCGGTTCGGGAGGGGCTAAATTATATTGCTACCTGGAACGCAGGCATGCTGTCCCAGGCCGATATAAACACGGCGATAATGGCTCAAATGGAAAATAGGCAGGTCGAGTTTGACGACTGACACTGTGTCCTTTTCCGCCTTTTTTCTGGAGTATAACGCATGAAGTTTCTAAGCCGGTTTAACCGGCCGTGGCTGCATTTTATTGGTTTGGGGTTCTTTCTGTTCAAGCTGGAGGCGGCAATGTTTCCGCCCCCCATGCCGGTGATTGGCCCGCTCACTGAAAGCCGACTTGAGGCCCTGCAGCAGCAGTGGTTTGCCGGCACGGGGCGCCTGCCGAGCCCGGATCAGCAAAAGCGCATGGTTCAATCAGAGTTGGACCGCGATATGCTTTTTCAGCGAGCCCTGGAATTGGATATTCACCTGTACGACACCGTGGTCTATCATCGACTGTTGCGCAATATGCGGTTTTTACGGCTGGCGGAGGGAAAAACGGACGGCGAACTGTATGCGCAGGCGCTGGAAATGCGCCTTCATCTGGGCGATGAAGTCATTAAACGCCGATTGATTCAGATAATGGAGCAATTGCTGCTCGCGGGTAATCCCCCCGTCGAGCCCTCCGCGGCCGACATCGCGAGTGAGTTTTCCGCGCGCAAAGAGGAGTTGCGCCGGCCCCCCCGTTATTCCTTGGAGCACCTGTATTTTACGCGCCAGCGGGAAGATGAGGTTGAAACTGTTATTGCCCGGATCAACGAACAGGAATTATCGGCAGAAGCTGCTCGCAGTATGAGCTCGCCCTTTCTGCCGGGTTACGTGTTTACCCACCAGTCGCCCGATCAACTTGCCCGGCATTTCGGTGCCGGCTTTGTGTTGAATTTTGAACAGGCCGGTCCGCAGGCCGGACAGTGGTTGGGCCCGCTGCAATCCACTTACGGTTTGCACTACGTTTGGGTGGAGGCGATGGAGCCAGCCCGGGATGCCAGGCTGGAGGAGGTGAGGGGACAATTGGTGCGCGACCTCGAGTTGCGAGCGAAAAATGCTGCTCTGCAAAGTGCTATTGTCGATATGCGCAATGACTACGAGGTGATATTGTGAGAAACGTACGTATTTTCCTCGGCTTGTTTGTTGGTCTTGCCCTTGGCCTTGCAGCCCAGACGTCCCATGCACACCGATTTGCACCATCTCTGTTAAAAGTCACCGAAACCGCCGATCAACACTTCAATGTGGTTTGGAAAACACCGGCTCAAGGCACCACCAGCATCCCCCTGCGTCCGGTCTGGCCCGAATTATGTGAGGTGCTCATTGCCAGCCCTGTGCAGCGAGAGGGTACCGGTAATGTTGCGAGTTGGCAGTTGCGTTGTGACGGTCTGGGTCCCGAGGGTCTGGTGGGTCACAGTCTTGGTGTTACCGGCCTGGGCGCTAATCAGGCCTCGGCCCTGGTGATGCTCACGCTGCTGGACGGCCGCGCTTATCAGCAGGTACTCAATGGTGACCGGCCCGATTTTGTGGTGCCTGAGGAACCGGGTACAGGGGAGGTGATGCGCGATTACTCCGTGCTCGGGATCGAGCATATCTGGAGTGGCATCGACCACCTCATGTTCGTGTTTGGCTTGCTGTTACTGGTGGGTGGTGGGTCTCGTCTAATCTGGACGATTACTTCTTTCACCTTAGGCCACAGCATAACCCTGTCGCTGGTGACCCTGGGTTACTTCAAATATCCGGTCGCGCTGGTTGAATTTACCATCGCCCTGAGCATTTTCGTGCTGGCCGTGGAACTCACCCGCACCGGCAAGTCGGATTTGTTGCGGCGCTATCCCTGGTGGCTGGCCGGCAGCTTCGGCCTGCTGCACGGCATGGGTTTTGCGGGTGCGCTGGCGGAAACAGGATTGCCCTATGAAAACCTGCCGCTGGCCCTGCTGTCCTTCAACGTAGGCATTGAGATTGGCCAAATAACCTTTATTCTTGGTGTGCTGGCGATCTGGCAGCTACTGAAAGGGCCGCTGGCGACCAGGCAGGAGCAACTCTTACCCATCCCGGTTTACATCTTGGGTAGCCTGTCGGCGATGTGGTGTATACAGCGTGGGCTGGAAGTACTCAGCTAGATTGGTGACGGAGTACGGTTAACTCGAACTGAGCGGGCGGGTTTGATCCATGCCTTGGAGGGCCGGTGCCGAGCCCACATGGATGTGCTTGTAGCGTGCCCTGCAAGGCATGGATCAAATCTGGCTGCGGGCTCTTAGAGTTAACCGTACTCCGACACCAATCGATCAGGGATTACCTGGCCAGGCTTCCATTTCTATAAAGGGGTGGAACGCTAGTTCTATCCCCTCGCGCAGATAGGTCAGATTTTCCAGGATATTCCTGCGACGGATATAGCGCCCGCTGGACGAGCGGGTGTCGATGGCTTCGGTGGCATCCAGCCCGCCGCGGCTGGTGAACAGCCGTTGCAGTTCAATATCGTAAATGCTGATTTGCATGGAGGCGACAGAAGCCTGCTTGTACCAATCAAAATCAGCCGACACTCCGCTTCCAGGCCCTTGCAGAGTGGGCTTGCGATTGACCCCATCCCAGCGTGCGATATGTTTGAGGCCACTGCTAAAGGAGACTTGCAACTCCAGCAGGTCGGTGAAAATAAAGGCATCCAGGTTCGATTTTTTCATTTGATCTCTGACGCTCACCATAATCTGGGCAAAGGTCTTCATGTTGATTTTGCCACTGGTGGGATCCACCGGATTGCCGAAGGCGCGCACCGCGGTGCTCCAATGCTGCTTGAACTCTCGCTGTGGCAAGACCTTGTAGCCTTTTTCCCGCAGGTATTTATCGACATAGCCGTCGATACGCTTAGCCTCTTTTTCCAGGTAAGAGCGCGAGGGTGGCCCCAGGTTGACATGTGCGATCACCACGGTTTTGACGTCTGATTTGGCTAGTAATTCCTCGTTGATGTCATACGGAAAAACCGAGGGATTGTAGGTGGGGGCGCTGGCGCAGCCCAGCAACACCAGACTCAGAAGGGCAAATAGACTTGTTAGACGCATGTTAGAACTCAATCCGTTATAGTGGGGGCATGGTAGCAAATTCTTTATCAAGACACAGCGATCGGTGACTATAAAACTTCATCACAGTGTTACCGGGCCTGCAGAAGAGGCGGCGTTTGCTGAGGCCCCCGCCGTTGTTTTGCTGCACGGTTTGTTTGGTATGGGCAGTAATCTGGGTGCGTTGGCCCGCGAATTGCGGGAGGACTTTCGGGTTTTTAGTGTAGATCTGCCCAATCACGGAAAATCTGATTGGCTTGAGGCGGCAGATATTCCCACGATGGCCCAGTGTGTTGGGCGGTGGATGGCGCAGCAGTCCTTGCAGCAAGCCCATTTTGTTGGCCACTCTCTGGGGGGTAAAGTGGCGATGGAACTTGCGCTGCAAGATGGTTCCCGGGTCGCCGCCCTCTGTGTTGCCGATATTGCGCCGGTGCACTATCCGCCACACCACGATGACGTGTTTGCTGCTTTGCAAGCGGTGGCAGATGCCCAATGTGGTTCACGTGCCGAGGCGGCAGCCATTATGGCCCTATCACTGGAGGAGGATATGCTCATTCAGTTTCTACTGATGAGCCTCCGGCGCGACGCAGACGGTGTGTACCAATGGCGGTTTAACCTACCGGCAATCATTGAAAATTACGAGGCTATCCGGGCGGGGTTGGAGGCAGAGGAACCTTTTAGTCCACCGGTACTGTTTATCAAAGGTGAGCAGTCCGATTACATTCTACCTAACCACCGCGATCCCATAATGGTCTTGTTTCCCCACGCCACACTCAAGGTGATGCCCGGCTGTGGCCATTGGTTGCACGCTGAACAGCCGCGCTTGTTTAATAGTGTCGTCAGGCGATTCCTCACGTCGGTGGAGTGAGCATCGCCAGTAATAAATCGACCTGCTCGGAGATAGCTTCCCCGCGCATCAGATCCTGTTGAGTAGCTCGCAGGGTTTGCGGCGCCACCAGCAGATTATAGGTTAACGCGCCCGAAATCAGTTGTATGAGTTGCAGGGGAGACCCCTCGCGTACCAGTCCCCTGGCCTGGTAATCGCGAATAAATGCCTGGCCGCGGGTATAGTCTTCATCGATAAAGGTGTCGATAAGCCACTGCAGGCGACTGCCGTTGGCGGCGCCCTCATGAAACATAAACCACAACCAGTAGGGCTTCCGCCGGGTAAATTCGACTACTGCGATAAAGGCGCTGCGCATTCTGGCTCTATAATCGGTGTCGTTTCGCGCGCCCATGAGCGCGGACAATTCACGATTGCGCTCTGTCCAGATCAGGGTGGCCGAGTCGCGCCACAGTAATTCCTTGGTGGAAAAATGGTATTGCACCAGCGCTTTTTTTACCCCGGCCTTTTTGGCGATGTCGGACAGCGATGCAGCCTCGAACCCGGCCTGAGAAAAATTTTCGATAGCGGCATTCAAGATGCGCTTGCGAGTTTCTTCGCGCTGCTGTTGGCGAACGGTGGGCTGGTTTTTCGCGGCGGTCATGGATGAACCCAGTACAATAAACAAACTGACAATACACTTGTATAGCGTAGTGTAGCATACCCCCGGCAGCTGACTGCGCCGGGCGGCATGTGTGGCGAAGACTGATAAAGGCAAGTATGCTTGCCAGCACAGTTTATGGTGGCCGTAGTCGGCCAGAATCAGGAGCAGGGTGAGCAATGAGTGATGAGGTACGAATCCCCGAGGGCTATAAGCAGTTAGTGGGTGTGAGCCCCGCGGAAGACGATATAGGACCCTTCTTCTACAAAAAAACCGACAGTGGACTAAAGATGGGTTTTACCGCCCGGAAAAAAAACTGCAATGGCCTGGACACTGTTCACGGTGGGGTACTGATGTGTTTTGCCGATTATGCGGCCACTATGCTGGCGCTCAGCGGGGTGAAAGAGAACTGCGCTACCGTCAGCTTTACCAGCGACTTTATGGCGGCAGCCCGGTTGGGGGATTGGGTGGAGGCAACCGGCGTTGTGGTAAAACGCACAGGATCGATGACCTTCTTACGTGGCCAGCTCCAGGTTGGCGACGACCTCGTCCTGACTTTTCAGGCGGTTATGCGCCGCCTGAAGAAGTAGGCCTGGCTTTACAATAGGAATTCGATATGTATCTCACTCTGGGCGAGGTGCTCGTCCTTTTTACGCTGGGGGCATCAGGGCTATATTTCCTGAGTGCAATTCGTGTTCGCGAGCTTGCCATACAGGCGGTGGCGCAGGCCAGTAGGCGAGATGATTTTCAACTGCTGGACCAGAGCGTGCACATACAGCGCATATCGGTGAGCCGCAATGCCAGTGGCAGCTGGCGAATATGGCGGCAGTACCGTTTTGACTATAGCTATGATGGCGTGGAGCGGCGCCAGGGGCACGTCATCATGCTGGCCAAACAGCTACAGGCGGTGGTCGTGGGCGAAAGGCCGCAAACACTGCACTAGCAATATTATTTCGTGATTTGTGAGCTCAGCAGCTTGGCGATCTTTTCGCCATAAGGTGGCAAGGTGCCGGCTAGCTTGGCGAGGTCCACGAAGCCCTGCTGAAAGACTGCTCTGGCGTGGCTGAAGGTACGAAAGCCGTCGCGCCCCCGGTAGTTCCCCATGCCGCTGGTTCCCACTCCGCCAAAGGGCATGTCATCGCAGGCCACGTGCATGGCAATGGTGTTGATGGATACGCCGCCGGAGATGGTCTCATCAACCACCTTGCGCTGCTCAGCCTTGTCTTTCCCGAAGTAATACAGCGCCAGCGGGCGCTCCCGATCATTAATAAAATCGATGGCCTCTTGAATGTCCGTATAAGGTTTGATGTTCAAGATGGCGCCAAATATTTCGTCCTGCATACAGGCGAGGGAATCATCCGGTTCAACAATCAGATGCAGGGGAATTTTGTGCACCTGGGGTGAACTCCAATCTTCATTCTCCGGGCAGAGGGGGATTATTCGCGTTCCCGCCTGCTTCGCTTCGTCGATGTAGCCTTTTACCCGCTCAAAATGCCGCTCGTTAATACAGGCCACAAAATCAGGGTTGTCCTGTACCGTTGGAAACTGCTGCTGGATTACCTCCTTGCAACGGTGAACAAAGGCCTCAATCCGACTCTGTGGCACGAAGCAGTAATCCGGGCTAATACACAGTTGGCCACCGTTCATGCTCTTGCCGGTAATGATACGTTCCGCCGCCAGGTCGATGTCGCAGCTATCGCTGACAACCACGGGAGATTTACCCCCCAGTTCCAGGGTAATTGGCACCATGTTTTCCGCTGCGGCCTTCATTACCAGTTTGCCGATGCCGCTGGCGCCGGTGAATATCAAGTGGTCCAGTGGCAGTGCGCTGAATGCTGCGCCCACTTCGGGGCCCCCGGTTACCACCGCTATTTCGGACTCTTCGAAATACTTCGAGAACAGCCGTTGCATTACCTCCGCCGTGTGCGGGGTAAACTCCGAGGGCTTTATCATGGCGCGGTTGCCGGCGCCCAACACGTCTGCCAGCGGGCTGAAAATCATATTAACCGGCACGTTCCAGGGGGTCATAATGCCGACTACGCCCTTGGGCTGATAGTGCACATGGGCCTTGGCACCCAGGAAATTCATGGGTATCGGCGTCGAACGTTTTTCCGGCTTCATCCATTGCTTCAAGTGCTTTTTCGTGTGTTTGAGAGTGCCAACCGAATTCATAATATCCGTCATTTGGGTGACGTATTTGGATCTGCAACCAAAATCCGCACTCAGTGCCTCGCAAATGTCATCCTGGTTATCCACCAGCAGGGCGATACACCGGTCGAGGCGGTCAATGCGAGTTTGGATGTGTACCGGGCCTTCGGCCTTAAATGCGGAGCGCTGGTTAGCCAGTACCGATTGCAGATCTGCCGAGACGGAATCCGGTGTGGTCAATGCATTCATTTTTGTGTCCTTAGTTTGGCGTCTTCCAGTATCAGGTCTACACATTTGCCGGCGATCATGATGGCCGTTGCGTTGGTGTTACCGGAAATAATGGTTGGCATGATGGAGGCGTCGGCCACGCGCAGCTTGCCGATACCGCGCACTCGCAGGCGGCTATCGACCACCGCCATTGTGTCCTTGCCCATTTTGCAGGTGCCCACCGGGTGATAAACCGATTCGCCTTCGGCCCTCACATAGGCGAGGATCTCCTCATCGCTCTGCACTTCAGGTCCAGGTTTAATTTCGGCTTCGCGGTATTTATCCAGGGCCGGAGCACTAAAGACCTCACGCACTTTGCGCACTGCGGCGATAATGGTTTTGCGATCATTCTCGGTGGCCAGGTAATTGGCTTTGATGCTGGGGTATGTTGTGGGGTCGGTGGAGCATATGTGTACGCTGCCACGGCTCTCCGGCCGCAGATGACATACGGTCGCCGTGGTGCCCGGGGCGGTTTTTAAATTTCCCTTGGCGTCGGGTTCACTGGCGGCGGGGGCGAAATGCACTTGCGCGATTGGCCGCGCTTGCTCAGCATCGGTGCGAAAGAACAAGCCAACCTGGGCGGCGGGGTGGGCGAGTAATCCGCGCCGTCGAAACAAGAAATTCAACACATTTTTGACCAGAGGGAGAGGTCTGGTTTCCTCATAGAAGGTCCGCACTCCGTGTAACCCTTGAATAATATTTACGGTCAAGTGATCCTGCAGATTTTCTCCAACCCCGGGCAGGTGTTTTGCGACAGGAATGCCCAGAGGTTCCAGCACGGCCTTGTCGCCGATGCCGGAAAGCTCCAAAAGCTGCGGTGAATTAATGACGCCGCTACACAATATGACTTCCTTGCGGGCATAGGCACATTCGGTGGTGCCACCTTTGCGCGTCGTCTGGACGTACTCTATCCCCACCGCATTGCCGTCCTCGATTAAGATGCGCTGGCTGAGGCAGCGGGTCTTAATGGTGAGGTTGGGGCGCGCCTCGCAGAGCTTGAGAAAGGTTCGCGCGGTGCTTTGGCGAACGCCATTCTTGATGTTGAGTTGGTAATAGCCGGCGCCCTCCTGTTTGGCGCCGTTAAAGTCTTCGTTGTAGGGCATGCCGGTTTGGACGGCGGCCTGGAGAAACAATTCTGCCAACTCTAACTTGTCTTCATTTTTAACGTTCTCTACCCACAGTGGACCACCATAGCCATGGTATTCACTGGCGCCCTCCGCCTTGTGCTCGCAGCCTCTAAAATATGGCAGAACCTCGTCAAACGACCACCCTTTATTACCCGCCGCGGCCCAGTTATCGTAGTCTTCGCGCTGCCCCCGGATGTATACCATGCCATTGATGGAGCTGGTGCCGCCCAATACCTTGCCTCGTGGCCAGCTTATTTTTCGATCATCCATATTAGGTTCCGGATCGGTCTCGTAACACCAGTTGACCTTTTGATCTTTGAGCAAGAAAGCAAATCCCAGTGGCATGTGGATCATCGGGTTGCTGTCCCCTGGGCCCGCCTCCAGTAGTAACACCTTGCGGCTGGCTTCTCGCGATAGGCCGTAGGCGAGGGCACAGCCGGCAGAGCCGGCACCGACAATAATGTAGTCGTAGTGGTTTTTAGTATCAGTCATGGCGAGGATTCATAATTAGACAAATGAACAAAAAATGATTATTGTTCAGTTTCCACAGAGAGTCAACTCGGTAAGGGGAAATGGCGAAGGGGAAGTTCAAAGAGGTAAACCACGACGATCCGATGGTTAGTCGAATACTGGACGCGACCGAACTGTGTGTCGGCCGTTACGGTATACGGCGGACCTCGCTGGGGGAAGTCGCCCGGGTGGGCAAGTTTTCACGTGGCTCAATTTACCGTTATTTTGCCGATAAGGAGGCACTGATCGAGGGCCTGTTCCTACGTCTTCGCGTCGTGCATCTGAATCGCGTGGAGGCAGTGTTGGAGGGGGAGAGCACACTGGTGGACAAAATGACCCAGACGGTTGTCCTGGGCCGGAAGAATCTGGGACAGGGGTTGTTTGCCAGCCTTGCCGAGATCGAACCGGAGACGCTCGCCATCATGTTTTTGGATAATCGTTTTTATGAACGCAGCGTGGAGTTCTGGCCACCCCATATTCGCATGGCCCAGCAATCTGGTGAAATAAGCGCGGATGTCGATATCGCGTTTGCCATCGATTTCATCATGCGCCTCGCTGTCTCCCTGGTAACGTTTCCCGATATGGGGCTATCCCTGCATAACGAATCAGAGATCCGCGCGTATTTGTCGCGCCTGGTAAAGCTGGGTTTGGGGCCGGGGTCCTAGTGCCCTACAGGGAAGGAGTCTGACCGGTAGCGATCCATTATGTAACATCCCATTTGACATCATTTTTCTCCACAGATTCTGTGGATAAGTCAGTGTATAAATTGTTTAACTGAGGGCCTAGCTTAATAAGTTCGGGCTGGCATGCAGATTGATCAATTTTTGTACAATACAATAAAAATTAATTATAACAATAGGTTACAGGTCATACCTAAGACTTCAAGTTTAAAATGCAGTCTAAGTCTGTGAAAGTCTAATGCCTCGAAAATCTTGTGCATAACATTTTCATTGGTGCTACTAAAGGTAACTTTGGCAATCCAGCGGAAACACAGTGAGGGCGGAGCTCGGTAACATCAATTTCGCCCGTTCAGCGTATCGCTATTTCTATAGAGTCTACGCATTCGTCAAGGATTATTTTAAGTGTTACCGCCCCGGTACACGCAACCGGATGTGCAGGTCTCACGTATCTCGATGCTGGACAGCTGCGGCAGTGTGGGAATGAGTTTGGCCCAGATCCAACGGGCTATGTTTTCGCTGGTCGGATTTTCAAGCCCTGGAATGTCGTTCAGGTAGTAGTGATCCAACTGGTCGACAATGGGTTTGAAGCTGGCCTTGAGATCGCCAAAGTCCATGACCCAGCCCGTGGGTTCGCTCACCTCACCCTCGATACAGAGTCGCACATGAAAGGAGTGGCCGTGCAGGCGGGCGCATTTATGACCCTCGGGGACATTGGGCAGGCGGTGGGCTGCTTCGAAGTGAAATTCCTTGTAGATTTCCATAGTCACTGGCTCTGTTAGAAGGCGTTAATTTTACTACTAAAATCAATGGCTTTTCAGCGAAAAATTAATTTGAACTATTTGCGTCGGAGGGTTTGACAGTGTTCATTAACTCTCTATAATGCGCGGTCTCGGTACAGGGGTGATTAGCTCAGCTGGGAGAGCATCTGCCTTACAAGCAGAGGGTCGGCGGTTCGATCCCGTCATCACCCACCAATATTTCCTTTGAGAAAGAGTATCGAGATAGTATCTACCGAGGACCGGTAGTTCAGTTGGTTAGAATGCCGGCCTGTCACGCCGGAGGTCGCGGGTTCGAGTCCCGTCCGGTCCGCCACTTTTCTTGTTTAAATTCAGTTAGTTACCTCTATTTTTCCTTCCGGATTTTTTGATTTTAAAGTCGTGATTTTCAGTGCATACCATAGTGCATACTAAATTTTTTATCTTTCTGCTTTTTCTGATAAATCCTATTTCTATATAGGGTTCAGTGCATGCCATTGATTAATTGCCGTGCGCGATGATTATTTCTGTGTCTTGCCGTGAACTTTTTCTTCAAGTTCTAGGCTTCTCAGATTTTATACATTGCTCGAAATTTATACAGAATTGAACTTGCGGGTTGTATTGCAAGAGGGTGGCTTGTCAGCGCTCGAGCTCTCGTAACAGGTAGTACTGGGGATAAGCGTTCTAGAATAACACCGGATTGCCGCCCAAAAATTATCCTAAATAGACGATTGACCGGTATGGGTAATTTTTTTGAATTGATCGGTCCAGACAACAAGATCTGCTTGATCATAAAGGCAGAATTTACCTCGCTTGATATAGGGCGGTGCCGTTACCCCTGCCAATGTTCCACTGACTCTTGATTCTCTCAGGGTCTTTTCAGCATAACCGAGAAACTCGGCCGCTTCTTTGCTGCTTATAGTCATGCCTTAATACTCTATTGAATTGCGCTGTTTTTGGATGTGGTCAATGGTATGGGGTTGGGTGCTAATAAGTAGAGTAAAGCCTTCGAGGGGTAGTGCATCATTGTTTCTGTAATTTACTGGTGGTTTGAAGAGCTGAGCCATCAGGTTATCCTTTCAAAAGCGAATTCGGCAATTTGCAAACGAGAGGAAAAACAAGATGACTCAGCCT
>Ga0114950_10000981_pt1 | contig 20965 bp, 22 predicted proteins | sample N075metaG_FD_83503 | JGI IMG/M metagenome (GOLD analysis project Ga0114950, IMG submission 83503) | Deep subsurface microbial communities from Kermadec Trench to uncover new lineages of life (NeLLi) - N075 metaG | ecosystem: Environmental > Aquatic > Marine > Ocean trench > Sediment | place... | reverse complement strand
TGTCAGAAAGGTGCGCAGACGGGTGGCGATATATTTCGTGTATTCGCGCGCCAGAAGTTGCACCGTGCCGGGCCAGCGCCACCAGTTTTCGAGGTGGACATTGCTGGGCTGGACGACGCGGGGAAAAAGTTCAGCACTGGGCAAGGCGGCGCGGAATTCGACCAGGCTTCGCGGCATATGATAGTTGGCGGTGACGATATAAAGCGATGTAAATCCCTCCGACGCCATCCAGCGGGCGGTTTCCTCGGCATTGCCAAACGTATTGTGGGCGTTATGGCCTAGCGCGATGCAGCATTCCAGGGTGGCGGCGTCAATCGGTCTGTTCTGTAGTAGCGCCGTTTTATCGATCCCAGGGGCTACCCCGGAGATGAACAGCTTTGTCGCGTCTCCCCGATCGAGCAGGAGAAAGCCCAAGTCCAGCCGCCCGCCGCCGCCGGTCAACACGACGATGGCGTCGGCTTTCGGCCCGCGAACGTCCGGCGTCTGATCGCGCGGTATTTCTTCCAGGAAAGCGAAGAACCCTACCCCCCACAGTATAATCGCCAGGATCAGCGCCAAGAGAAACTTGGTGCTGAACAGCCGAAAGCGGCGGCGTTTTCTGCGATGTCTCATGGCGTCCGCGTCATGGCATCGCCGCCAGCGCGCGCAGAACCGTCACCCGCGCCGTCGCCATGGCGATGACGACGGCCGCGACCGGCACGATAACCAACAAGGGCCACTGAATAGGCGAGAGCGGCGCTGAGGGTAAAAGCGCGATATCGATGCCGGCGGACATGGTTGTCAGGATTAGCAGAACGGCAATTGCGGCAATGCTGCCGATGATTCCGCCGCGGGTTCCCAGCATCATCGCCTGCATTTGAAACTGCCGGGCGATATAGGCGTCCTGGGCTCCCATCACATGCAACAGGTTGATGATCGCCGAGTGCACGGCGAGCCCGCTGCGGGTGGCGAATATAACCGCGGCGGTGGCCGTAAATCCGATCAATGCCAAGATGGCGAAGGCGATCATTTCGGCTGTGCGGGCCATCCGGATGAGCGGCGCCAGCCACTCCCGGTGATCGTCGACGACGATACCGGGCGCGATCTTCATCAGCCGGCCGGCGAGCAGATTGACGTCGAACACGGTGCCGGCCGCGGTTTCGACGTCGATCACGGCGGGCAGCGGCAGATCGAGATCGGCATCCAAGGCGCCCAGCCACGGCTCGACCAGGGCGCGCGTGGCCGCGGCGTCCAGCGTTTTCGCCCGGGTGATGCCCGGCGTCGCGCTCAAGACTTTAACCAACCGCGCGAGCGTTTCCGGGCTCGCCCGGTGGGCCGGTACCTGCACCGTGATGCGCCCCGTCAGGTTTGTGTCCCAGCGCTCGATCACGCTGCCGATGGCCGTTGCCGCGGCCAGCGAAAGGGCGCCGAGAAAAACCATAAGAGCAACGATCCACGGCAAAAACCGCGTTGCCTGATCGCGCTCGAAGGGCAGGTCTGCGCGAAAGCGGATCATAATGTCGCCTCCACATGTATTGGCCGTTTTGCCACCACGTTGAGTTCGCCATCGTTAAGCCGCAGCACCGGATAGCTGAATTTTTTCAACAGAGTCTCGTTGTGGGTGGCGATAATGATCGTCGTGCCGGTCTTGTTGAGCTCTTCGAATAAATACATCAAGCGCAACGCGATGTGATCGTCGACGTTTCCGGTCGGTTCATCGGCAAGCAGCAGGCGGGGCTGGTTGATGATCGCCCGGGCGATGGCCACGCGCTGTTGCTGGCCGCCGGACAGCGTGGGTGGTTTCGCATTCAGATGGTCGCCCAAACCCACCCAACTGAGCAGTTCGCGAACATGGCTGTCGATGGTGCTCTGCTTAATATTGGCGACACGCAACGGCAATGCGACGTTCTCGACGGCGCTTAAATGATCGATCAGCCGGAATTCCTGAAACACGACACCGATTTGGCGGCGCAGCTCGGGTAGCTCCGAGCGTGGCGTCAGCGATATATCGTGGCCCAGAAGGTGGACCAGGCCACGGGTTGGCCGCAGCGCCAAATACATCAATTTCAGAAGGGTCGTTTTACCCGCCCCACTGGGACCGGTAAGGAAATGCAGCGAACCGGGCTCCAGCGCGAAATTTATATCGCGAAGAATCTCCGGTCCGATACCGTAGCGCATTCCGACGTTTTCAAAACGCAACACGGCAGCGACGGCTCCTTGTTTTGCCGACCTTGGAGCGCGAGCAATCCTGCGAATCGACCCGACTCGAAGCTTCAATTCGACTCAAGTTCGCACGTCGTCAGGCCTCCGTAAAGACGGCGCGGACTGCCGCATGCGCGCTTGCGAGCGGCCAGAATACCGCTGCGAAAATTTTGACCCTTGCGGTGCACGCTCATTTGCTCGAAATTCCCCTGAACATGCTGAATTCGCGCAACGCGCTATGGCGCGTTGCGCGGTGCGCTGCTTGGCGGAACCTCGATGATTCTCAATTGCCCTGAGTGCAGTACACGATTTGCGATCGACGCACAGGCGCTGCGTCCCGATGGGCGGCGCGTCAAATGCGGCAAATGCGAACATGTATGGTTCGAAGAGCCGCCGGCGCCCAGCGCGACGGAGCCGATCAGTATAACGCCGTTGGAACCCGAAGAACTGTCGACCATTCCGACCCCGAACTTGCCGGCGTTAACGCGGGCGGACCAGAAGCGTTCCGCGGGTGCGGCCTGGGTAATGGTGGGATTATTGCTGGCGGTCGTTTTGGGTCTCGGGTGGTTTGGCCGCGCCTCGATTGCGCTGGCATGGCCGACGGCCGAGGTCATCTATGCGTCGATCGGCGTCGATGTCTTCCCGCCGCCGGGTGACGGCCTTAGCGTCGATATGGAAGTAAAACGCGACGGCGAGAAGCTCGAGCTCATCGGCGAGGTGTTGAACACCACCAGCGAATACCGCGCCGTGCCGACGGTTTACGCGGTCCTTCAGGACGCCAACGGCAAAAATTTGCGGCACTGGGTGGTGGATATCGGGGTTACAGAGCTTGGCCCCGGCGAAAAAGTGCCTTTTTCCACAGAAATCGGCACCGTTCCCTCAGATACCGCAAATGTTAGCGTTTTGTTTACCAATCCTGCCGACAATCCCTAAATCGTGGATCGTCGCGCCTTACGCGCCCCCATCGGCTTAATTTGTGGCGTTACGATCCGATATTCCCCGCCCCCAGTGGGGCTGCGACCTGGGTAGAAGGGTGGTTGTTTGTGGCTCGAGTTTTAATTGCGGAAGACGATAGCGCCGTACGCGAATTCGTCAGCCGTGCCCTGGCTCATGGCGGCCACGACGTGGCGACAGCGAGCGATGGCCTGGAAGCCTTGAACTTATTGGATGGCGAGTCCTTCGATCTATTGTTGACCGATATCGTCATGCCGAACCTCGACGGCATCGCCCTGGCCTTGAAAGTGGCCAAGGATTACCCCCACATGCCGGTTCTGTTGATGACCGGCTATGCCGCCGAACGTCAGCGCGCCCACAATCTCGATGTGCTGATCCACGACGTCATCACCAAGCCGTTCACGCTGCGCGAGATTTGCGACGCTACGGATGAAGCTCTGGTGACTCGCAAGACGCCAACAGCGCACTAGAGCAGTGTCGGTTAAGATTGAACCATTCTGGCGGAGCGGCTTTGCGGCAAGGCCAAGAGTTTCGGTGAAGAGCATAGCTAAGGCTATGGTCGAGCCGGAGCCCGCCGGCATGGCCGCAAGGCCGCCCGCCCCTTCGGGTTGGCGATCGGCGGGCATCCACTTTGTCAGACGGTTTGCGCGATGCTACGGCATCGCGCCGCACCGTCTTCCGCGTGGCTGCCGCCCCGATCACCAACAGAATTGATTCAATCTTAACCGACACTGCTCTAACTTCAGAAGCGCCGCAACAGCCGATCGATGTATTGAAGTTCGTCTGGTGGCCGGTTTGGGTCGAGCAGCCGCTTGCGCAGGTCTTTCTGAATTTCCAAAACCCGTTCGGCACCGAGGCCGTTTCCGATATTTAGTCTTCTACTATCGGGGGCGCCGTCATTACCGCCGTTCTGAAACGGACGCCCTAGCGGGTCGCGGCCGTTCTGTGCGGGGAGTTGCAGAAATCCCCGGCCTGGCGATTGACCTTGGCCGGGACCCGGCTGGCGGAACAACTGAGCCGCCATACTGGCGCCGGCCTGGCGCAATGCCTCGAGCGCCTGGGCCTGCGACGACAGCGCGCCTTCCGACTGACCCTGACGCAGCGCGCTCTCGGCATCGCGCATGGCGCGTTCGGCGTTGCCAAGGTTCTGTGGGATTCGACCGGTGCGCTCGCCCAACAGGCGCATCAACTCGCCGAGCTGGCGGCGCAGCGCCTTTTGCGCCGCCAAATCCGCCGCCGATTGTGGCGGGTTTTCCGCATCCTGCTGGCGTTGCCGGAAAGTTCGGTCGTAGAGATCCTGTTGTTGACGCACAATGTCCTGGAGCTCGCGCATCATCTCCTGAGCCTGCGACGAGGCTTGGGGACGGCTGGCCAACGGCTGGTTTTGCAGGTTTTCCAGCATCTGCTGCAATTGGCTCAACAATTGTTGGGCGGCGTCCCGATTGCCAATGCGCGCCAATTGCTCGAGCTGGTTCAGCATTTGTTGCAACGCATCGCGGTCGATAATGTCGCTGTCGGCCTGGGGCAGGTTGGTGACATCGAGGTTCTGCAACTGCTCCAACAGATTCTCCGCCAACGCGTCCAGAAAGCGGTCGAGCGCCGCGCGCAGTTCGTCCATCAATCGAGCGATTTCCTCATCGTCAGCGTTGCGAGCGAGGGCCTCTTGCAAACGCTGCTGAATGTCGCGCAGATCCTGTTCGGCCAAGGACAAAGAGCCGTCTTCGACGCGTAAAGCGGTCTCCCAAAGCAGCGATTGGACCGATTCGATCGCACCTTCCCCGCTGTTGTGCACCAGACGCGAGCGGGCCGTCATCAGGCCCAGGAATACGCTTATATCGTTGTCGTAGCGCTCGCGCAGCATGGCGATGCCACGCAATTCCCCCGCGATCGTCATGCGCTGATGGGCCGCTAAAGCCAGCGCCCGGCGCTGGGCGACGATCTGGCGCGCGACGGGATGATTGAAAACTCGTTCCGGCAACTTCAGCGACAACCGGTCTGACCGTCCTTCCTGCCCCGGATCGTCGATAGCGACCAATTGAACGGAGACATCGAGACCGGCCCAGGGATGCGCGGTCAAATCGTGAAAGCTCGCGGCCTCGCCGTCGCGGGGGTTTCCAACCGGCGGCGGCAGGTCGATGGTCAGGACTGCGGAATCGAGTGAGCCCGTTCCCGAAGGTCCGAATATTTCCATCCGCACCGCGACCACGCCATAATCGTCGAGGGCGCGGTAGGCGATGCGCAGCGCGTTTCGCTGGCTGGCCTCGGGAGGCTCGGCAAAGGTGATTTCGGGCGCGGTGTCGGTGGCGATGTCGAAGGTCCAACTGCCCAGCGTGTCGCCCGACTGGACGACGGCGATGGTCGTGCTGCCGGCAACGGACAGCGGCACATCGATCCGCCAGGCCGTCTCGCCGGCGGGCTCAAGGTCATTCTCGGCGTTGCCGATGCGCAGTTGCGGTGTGCCGTCACCGTGATTGACCATGGCCAGCAGACGGCTGCCAACCGGCACCTGGATCGCCGCGCTGGCGGTGTCGATCGCTGAGCTGGCGGTGTCGATCGCTGAATTGTCGGCTGACGCCAGCAGGTGCGGCGGCAGATCGGTGTAGGCGGGCGGCGTAACCCACAATTCAAGGGTGGCCGGTTGCGCCGCGGTGAACCCCCGCAGGTCGGGCGTGACAGCGCGGGCCAAGCGCTGCCCGGCGTCACCCCCGGCGAGGGTAATTCCAACGATTATGGCGATAGCGACGGCGAGGCGCAGGGCGTAGGGGTCGTGCCGGGCAAGCCCCGGCCGGGGCAGGCGGACGCGTAAATTTTTCACCGAGGCCACGGCGCGCGCCAGATGAATTTGCCACAACGCGACAGTGCCGGGGTCGCTGTTGTCGCCCGAAGGCATGTCGATAAGCGCGGTGAGCGGACGGTGGGCGATGCCGCTGTCCTGCTCGAGCCGCCGTTTGGCTTCGCCGCGGTGCGGCAAGTGAAAATGGCGTATGCCGTGCCTCAGCGCCCATAGCAGGGCAGCGCCATTGGCGGCCAAAATCAGGGCATGCAGCCAACCGGGCAGCAGCGGCAGGACATCGAACAGCACCAGCGCGGCGAATATCCCGGTGACACCGAGGATCGGCCATAGGTTGGGCCACAGCGCTTCCCACAATAACGCGAGGCGGGCCAGCATCAGGCGCCGCGCGATACCCGGTATCCGCCTAACGCGCTTGGTTCGGGCGTTTATTCGCTGGGACTGTGTCAAACCTCGGTCACCATTCCGTGGTTTACGATTAACCCGCTCAGTCCCGGCGTTGCCACGCCGCGAACTGCTCGCGTTTCAGTTGCTGCCGGATGCTTTCGCGCGGCCGCACGAGGGCGTAGTCGCCGCCGTTGACCAGCACCTCCGGCACCAACGGGCGACTATTGTAACCCGAAGCCATCACCGCGCCATAGGCGCCAGTGTCGCGAATCACGAGAAATTCACCGGCCGGCAAGTCGGTTAATGCGCAGGCCGTGGCGAAAATATCGCCGGTTTCGCAGACCGGGCCGACGATGTCGGCCTCGTTGAGCGTGGCCCCCGGTGCGGGTTCGCGCACCGCCTGGATGGCGTGGTCGGCGTTATAGAGGGCCGGGCGCATCAGATCGTTCATCGCCGCATCGACGATAACGAAGCGGCGCTCGCCGTTTTCCTTGACGAAAATCACGCGGGTCAACAGAACGCCGGCGTGGCCGGTCAGGAAACGGCCAGGCTCGAAAATAAGATCGCAATCGAGGCCGCCGACGGTCTCGGCAACCACAGCGGCATAGTCGGCGGGGCTGGGCACGGCCTCGCCGGCATAGGCGATGCCGAGACCGCCGCCGAGATCGAGGCGGCTGATGGTCACGCCCTCGGCGCGTAACTGCCGGGTGAGTTCGGCCACATGGGCGAAGGCGGACCGAAACGGCGTCACATCGGTCAACTGGCTGCCGATATGCACCGCAACCGACACCGGCGTCAGGCCGGGCAGCGCGCCAGCCTGGGCGAAGGCTTCGCTGGCGCGCGCGATGTCGATGCCGAATTTGTCCCCCTTGCGGCCGGTGGAGGTTTTGTCGTGGGTGGCGGCATCGACATCGGGATTGACGCGGATGGCGATTTCCACATTGGCGCTTTTGCTGACCGCGACCTCTGACAGCGCGGCCAGTTCGGGCAGGGATTCGACATTGAACTGCAGGATGCCGGCGTCGATGCCGGCGGCCATTTCTTCGCGGGTCTTGCCGACGCCGGAATAAACGATGCGGCTACCCGGGATGCCCGCAGCCAGGGCGCGCGCCAGTTCGCCGTCCGACACCACATCGGCGCCGGCGCCAAGCTCGGCGAAAGTGCGGATCACCGCCAGGTTGGAATTGGCTTTCATGGCGTAACACACCTGCGCGCGCTGGCCCGGAACCTGATCGGCCAGGGCGTCGGTGAAACACCGGTACGCCTCGGTCATGGCGGCAGTGGAGTAGACATAGACGGGCGTGTCCACGACGGCGGCTATTGCCGACAGCGCGACGTCCTCGGCGTGCAGTTCGCCGTTCTTGTAGGTGAACGCATTCATAACGGTAGCGCTTTTAGCGCGATGGGTAGGTGCGGGGATAGGTAAGTTTTTCGTCTTCCGGCGGTTCCGGCGAGCCCTTTTTACCACAGGCCGTCAGCGCCAGTGCCAGCGCCAGGGCGATGAAAACCAATGTCGACTTACGCCGCACGTCACGTCTCCAAAAATCGCTTGCGCGCCGCCGCCACCGCAGCGCGAACGTTATCGGGCGCCGTCCCGCCTTCGCTGGTCCGGCGCGCCAGGGCGGCATCGATGGATAGTACAGTAAGGACATCGTCGGTAATACGCCCATCGATGGCCTGCATATCGCCCACCGGGAACTGGTCGAGCATGACGCCGCGCGCTTCTGCCGCCTTGACGATTTCGCCGGTAACGTGGTGGGCCTCGCGGAACGGCAGGCCAGCGACGCTGACCAGCCAGTCGACTAGGTCGGTCGCGGTGGGGTAGCCTTTCGCGGCGGCGTTGCGCATGGCCTCGGGCTGCGGCTCGAGATCGCCGACCATGCCCGCCATGGCCGCCAGCGCCAGCGCCAGCGAATCGGCGGCATCGAACACCGGTTCCTTGTCTTCCTGCATATCCTTGCTGTAGGCCAGCGGCAGCCCCTTCATCACCGTGAGCAGAGTCATGAGGTCGCCGAACACCCGTCCGGATTTGGCCCTCGACAGTTCGGCGGCGTCGGGATTGCGCTTCTGCGGCATCATCGAGCTGCCCGTCGTATAAGCGTCGGACAGTCGCACGAAGCCGAAGCCGTCGCTGCACCAGAGGACGATCTCTTCCGCCAGCCGCGAGACATGGGTCATCGCGATCGATGCCGCGGCGAGGAATTCGAGCGCGAAGTCGCGGTCGGAGACGGCGTCGAGAGAATTCGCCATCGGCCGGTCGAAACCGAGCGCCGCCGCCGTGTGCTGGCGGTCGATGGGAAACGACGTGCCGGCCAGCGCGCCCGCGCCCAGCGGCGATTCGTTGAGCCGCAGCCGGCAATCGGCGAACCGCCCGCGGTCGCGGCCGAACATTTCCACATAGGCCAGAAGGTGATGGCCGAAGGTCACCGGTTGTGCGGTCTGCAAATGGGTAAAGCCCGGCATGATCAGCGCGGCGTGTTGGTCGCCGCCGCCGATCAGGGCCGCCTGTAAATCGCGCAATTGCGCGTCGAGGCCGTCGATGGCGTCGCGCACCCACAGGCGGAAATCCGTCGCCACCTGATCGTTGCGCGAGCGCGCCGTGTGCAGACGGCCCGCGGGCTCGCCGATGAGCTCGTGCAGGCGTGACTCGATATTCATGTGAATATCTTCGAGTGCCTGAGAAAACGCGAAGTTTCCGCCCTCTATTTCTCGCGAAATTGTGTCTAGACCGTCATTAATACTCTTCCCATCTTCAGGAGATATGATGGCTTGTGCCACCAGCATATCGGCATGGGCGCGCGATCCGGCGATGTCTTGCGCGAACAGGCGTTGGTCGAAATCAATGGAAGCATTGATTTTTTCCATCACCTCCGCCGGGCCGCCGGTGAAGCGTCCGCCCCACTGGGCATTGGCGGGTTTGCTGGTATCGTTTGGGCTCATTGTGGTTTAACGACCTGCATAGAAGGGGTGTCGGTGTGCGAAATATTTTACTCACGCTAATCGGAGCAGTTGCCTTCATCGCGCTGGCGCTGCCGGCCAATGCCGGGAATGGTGAACCGCCGATCGAAGGCATCGTGCAAAACTTTATCCCGTTGGACAAACCCCTGCCAGCGCCGTCCACTCCTGTTGTGTCGAAGGATGATGGCCCAATAACCCTTGATCGCTTTCAAGGCAAGTTCGTCGTGTTGAACTTCTGGGCCACCTGGTGCGGCCCCTGTATTCGCGAATTGCCGTCGTTGCACCGGCTCAACGCACAATTCGCCGGCGACGACTTTGCCGTCGTACTGATCAGTCAGGACCGCGGCGGGTTCAAACAGACCGGCCGGTTCCTGAAAAAACTGAAAGTCGATATCGCCGATAACTTCATCGACGAGAAGCTGAAACTCTCCCGCGCCATCGCCGTGCGCTCGCTACCGACGACGGTCTTTTTCGGCCCTGACGGCAATGAGATCGGCCGCCTGGTGGGGTCCGCCGAGTGGGATGAGCCCGAGGCAATCGCCCTGATCGATTATTACCGTAAGCACGCGGGCAAAGCCGCCGCGGCCAGCGTATCGGGCTAGCGTTAGCGCGTGGCGACCGGGGTGTCGCCGGAGTAATCGTAGAACCCGCGGCCCACTTTGCGGCCCAGCCAACCGGCATCGACATACTTCACCAACAGCGGGCAGGGGCGGTATTTGGAATCGGCCAGGCCTTCGTAGAGCACCTGCATCACCGACAGGCAGGTGTCGAGGCCGATGAAATCGGCCAGTTCGAGCGGTCCCATGGGATGATTGGCGCCCAGGCGCATCGAGGTGTCGATACCCTCCACATTGCCGACGCCCTCGTAGAGCGTATAGACCGCCTCGTTGATCATCGGCAGCAGAATGCGGTTGACGATGAAGGCTGGAAAATCTTCCGATACCGTACCGATCTTGCCCAGGGTCTTGGTCAGTTCCTGAACCTGGGCGAACGTATCCTCGTCCGTCGCCAGTCCCTTTATAAGCTCGACCAGCTTCATCACCGGCACCGGGTTCATGAAGTGCATGCCCATGAATTTTTCCGGGCGGTCGGTGGACGTGGCCAGCCGCGTGATCGAGATCGACGAGGTATTCGAGGCGATAATCGCGGTCGGCGATAAATGGGGGCAAAGCTCCTCGAATATCGCCACCTTGACCTTCTCGACCTCGGTTGCCGCTTCGATAACCAGGTCGCAGTCGGCGAGGAAGTCCATGCTGGCGCCAGTCGTGATATGCGCCAATGCCGCCGCCTTGTCCTCGTCCTGGATAAGGCTGCGTTTGACCTGCCGGTCCATGTTGGCGCCGATCCCGGCGAGCGATTTATCGAGCTGCTCGCTCGACACATCCATGAGCTTGACGTCGAAATCCGCCAGCGCGCAGACATGGGCGATGCCGCTGCCCATTTGCCCGGCGCCGATCACACCGATTGTCTTCAACATGTCTGAACTGTCCTAAGGTGAGGGCTGCGTTGTCCTAAGAGAGGACTTTCGCCAACTCGGCGTCGAGCTCGGGCAGCGCCTGGAACAGATCGGCGACCAATCCGTAGTCGGCGATCTGAAAGATCGGCGCTTCCTCGTCCTTGTTGATCGCCACGATGACCTTGGAATCCTTCATGCCGGCCAAATGCTGGATGGCGCCGGAGATGCCGATGGCGATGTAGAGTTCGGGCGCCACCACCTTGCCGGTTTGTCCGACCTGCCAATCGTTGGGCACGAAGCCGGCATCGACGGCGGCGCGCGATGCGCCCATGGCGGCGCCGAGCTTGTCGGCGATCGGCTCGATCAGCTTGAAGTTGTCGCCCGATCCCATGCCGCGGCCGCCGGAAATGATCACCCGCGCCGTTGTCAGTTCGGGGCGGTCGCGGCTGGGTTCCGATGTCTCGAGGAACCGCGACTGTCCGCCGTCGCTGCCGGCATCGACGGTCTCGACCGTGCCGCTGCCGCCTTCTGCCGGCGCGGGGTCGAAGGTCGTCGTGCGTACAGTGATGACCTTGGTTGCGTCCGCCGATTTGACCGTCGCCATGGCGTTGCCGGCGAAAATCGGCCGGATGAAGGTTTCGCCATCGACCACGGCGGAAATTTCCGACACCTGCTGGACATCGAGCAGGGCTGCGACGCGGGGTAGGAAGTTTTTGCCGAAGGTCGAGGCTGGCGCCAGGATATGGCTGTAGTCGCCGGCCAAGCCAACCACCAGAGCGGCCAGGTTTTCAGCCAGCGCGTGCGCTTGCGCTTCGTCGTCGGCCACCAGCACCTTCGAAATGCCGGCGACTTTCGCCGCCGCCTCGGCTGCCGCCGCGCACCCGCTGCCAGCGACCAGCATGACGATGTCGCCGGCGCCATGGCCGGACAGCTCGACCGCCGCGGTTACCGTGTTGAGCGTCGAGGCCTGGAGTGCCGTGTTGTCGTGTTCGGCGATGACAAGAACGGCCATTAGATGATCCTCGCTTCGTTTTTCAATTTATCGACCAGGGCGGCCACCGAATCGACCATCACGCCGGCTTGGCGCACCGGCGGTTCCTCCACCTTGAGGGTCTGCAGCCGCGGCGCGGTGTCGATGCCCAGATCGGCCGGCGTCATCTCGTCGATCGGCTTTTTCTTTGCCTTCATTATATTGGGCAGCGAAGCGTAGCGCGGTTCGTTGAGGCGTAAATCGACCGTCACGATGGTCGGCAGGTCGACCTCGATGATTTCCAGTCCGCTATCGACCTCGCGGGTGACTTTGGCCACGCCGTCGGTCAGCTCCAGCCCCGAGGCGAAGGTGCCTTGCGACCAGCCCAGCAAAGCGGCCAGCATTTGCCCGGTCTGGTTGGAATCGTCGTCGATCGCCTGCTTGCCCAGGAGAACCAGTTGCGGTTCTTCTTTATCGACCAGCGCCTTGAGCAGCTTGGCCACCGCCAGCGGCTCCAAATCCTCGTCGGATTTCACATGGATGCCCCGGTCGGCCCCCATGGCAAGGGCCGTGCGGATCGTCCCCTGGCATTGCTGGACGCCCATGGACACGACGATGATTTCGTCGGCGGCGCCGGCTTCTTTGAGGCGGATGGCTTCTTCGACTGAAATTTCGTCGAACGGATTCATCGACATCTTAACGTTCGCGGTCTCGACGCCGGTTTGATCCGATTTGACGCGAATTTTAACGTTGTAGTCGATGACCCGTTTTACGGGGACGAGGACTTTCATGACTGATATCGCCTATTCTTATTTTTTGGTTGGTAACGGTCGGCCTAGCAGCCGGGACATGCGCGTGTTGCGCCGCAACATGCCGAATGGGTTGAGACGAGTCAAATATCTCTCATGCGGCCGATGGAGCGGTTCTCGGCCCGGTCTGCGGCCCGGCGTACTACCAGGTCAGCGGTTGTCGCCGGGAACCCACAGAACATCGGCCACGCCGCCGTCGTTAAGCTGGCGCGCCAACACGAACAAGTGGTCGGACAGCCGGTTGATGTATTGCAGCGCGGCGGGGTTGAGAGGTTCGGCGGCTGCGAGCTCTACCATCAGCCGCTCGGCGCGCCGGGTGATCGTTCGCGCCAAATGCAGATGCGCCGCCGCCGCACTGCCGCCGGGCAATATGAAAGATTTCAGCGCCGCCAAGCCGGCGTTGACGGCGTCGATTTCGGTTTCCAGGCGCACCACCTGCGCCGCGTCGATGCGTAGGGCGCCCTCCGGCTTCGAGGCGGCCCGCGCGTCGCCTTCTGGCGTGCACAAATCCGCGCCCAGGTCGAACAGGTCGTTTTGCACCCGCGCCAGCATGGCGTCGATGTCGGGGTTGGCGCCCGTGTGCAGGCGCACGATGCCGATAACCGCGTTGGCTTCGTCGACGGTACCGTAGGCGGCGACGCGGCGGTCGTATTTGGCGACCCGCTTGCCCGATCCCAGCGAGGTTTCGCCGGCATCGCCGCCGCGCGTGTAGATACGCGTCAGTTCGACCATTGTCTCACTCCCGGCCCGACGTCACAAAAAGCAATATAAACAGCACGATCGCCAGTCCCTGCAGTACGACCCGCGCGCGCATAAGTTTGTTGCCGTACTTGGCGTTGAAGTCGCCGCCCCGGGCCATGCCGACGACACCGGCCAGCAGGACAATCACGACTGCCACCAAGGTAACGGCCAACAGAATCAGGATCACAGTGTTCATGGCCGCGATCTTATCCGGCGTCACCCGGCAAGGCGAGGGGTCTGATCTTGACCCTGTTCGGAGCCACCGTTAGGTTCCGCGCCATGTTTGCGAAACTCCAGATTCGGCGAATTGTCCGCCCGGCGCACGTGTTTATCCTCGCACGGCTTCCGGGAGTGACGATGCTTTTGCCAACCGAATCTGTGGAGTATGCAAACAATGACCTCATCTGATCCTGTCACCGAACCTTTGCCGACCGGGCGCGGGCGCGCCGAGGTGGCGCAAACCGCCTGTTTTTCCGTTCATGGCGTTGCCGACCCGGGCCTGTTGCCGCGGGTCGCCGGCCTGTGGGCGAAACGCGGCCTGACACCGGCGCGCTGGCACAGCGCCGTGTGCGGGCGCGGCGACGGCGAGCTGCATGTCGATATCGAATTGCCGGGAGTGAGTGCCGAACTGGCGGCTCAGATCGCCGGTGAGTTGCGTCAGATCTGGGGCGTTACCCAGGTTCTGATGTCGCTCGACCGCGGCCCGGCATCCACCCGGGGAGAGTAGCCAAGTGTCGCTATTCGACCACATCGTTGCGTGCAACACGCACGACCTGGGAAACTTCCGGCCCTTTATCGTTGGCGGGCAACAGGTCGGCTGGGTCCGGCACAAATTCGCCGGGACCCTCGGCCAATGGCCGGAAATCTTCGATCTGGCCGGCGATAAGGTCACGCTGCTCGAAAGCGTCGCGGATGTGGAAGACCGCACGGCGGCGATGGCCGATGTCTGCGAGGCGCTGGTGACGCAAGACTTACTGCCGCCCCACCGCGCCGAACAGTTCCCGGTGATGGCGGCGTTCGGCGGCGAGCTGTTGATGCGCCTCGACCGGGCGTGGGTTTCGGCATTTGGCGTGACGGCGTATGGCGTCCATGTGAATGGCTATGTGGCGACGCCAGCCGGTCCCGAACTATGGCTGGGCGTGCGCAGCGCCGATAGCCTGGTCGCTCCGGGAAAGCTCGACAACATGGTGGCCGGAGGTCAGCCGGCTGGCCTCTCGCTGGAAGAAAACGTCATCAAGGAAGCCGCCGAGGAAGCCTCCGCGCCGGCGTCATTGGTGCGCCAGGCGCGGCCGGCGGGTGCCCTAAGCTATGCCATGGAAGTGCCGCTGGGGCTGCGCCGCGACGTGCTGTTCGTCTACGATTTGCGCGTGCCCGAGGATTTTCGCCCGGCCAGCCGGGACGGCGAGCATAGCGGGTTCGAGAAAATGCCGGCGGCGCAGGCCTTGCGGCTGGCCGATGAGACGGATGATTTCAAGTTCAACGTCAGTCTGGTGATTATCGACCTCGCCATCCGCCATGGCATTCTGACGCCCGACCACCCCGACTATTTAAAATTGATCCGAGGCCTTTCGTGCCCTGGAAAAGAATAGGTGTTATCGAAATATATTAACCATATAAATTAATTTTGATATACTAAGTAACTGATAGATTTAATAAATCCAATTCATCAAGAAAAAATAGTTAATTTATTAAGCATGAATACTTGTTGAGATTTTTCAATAGCTCCTGGATAATTCAATTTGTCTTCCAGAGTTCTTCAGTGAACTTTAGACTTCTACAGTCCAGTAAGGATCCGCCGCCGGGTTGCTGCCATGAAAATCTTGTCGCCAGTGCTGATTGTCCTGCTGTCGCTGATGCTTTCACCAGCAAGCGCACAGAACTACGTCAATGCCTTCAACGCCTATTTGCGTGGCGACTATGCGCTCGCTGAACGTGAATTCCGGCCGTTGGCCGAGCGCGGTAACGTCCTGGCGCAATATAAGCTCGGTCTTATGTACAATAATGGCGAAGGCGTGAAGCAGGATTTTGGCGAGGCGGTCAGATGGTTCCACCGCGCCGCGTCCCTCGGTTATGCGCCGGCCCAAAGGGGGCTTGGCATCAAGTTCGAGAAGGGCCAGGGGGTTTTGCGCAACTACGGCGAAGCGGTGAGATGGTACCGCTTCGGCGCCGATCAGGGCGACGCCGCTTCCCAATACAGGCTTGGCCGCATGTACGTGCTGGGCCGCGGTCTCCGGCGCGATTTCACCGAGGCGTTCGCCTGGTTCAATCTCGCCGCCGATCAGAAGATCGAGGACGCCGCGATCGCCCGCGATTCGGTGGCCCTGCGTCTGAGCCCCCAACAGCTCGTCGAGGCCGAGCGCAAGACGCGCCGGGCCCAGCTAAAGGCAAAGAATTAGCGGCTTGTTTTCCCCGGCCCGTTTCGAGGCGGGGCGGCTGAAACCTATATCCCCTCGACCGCGGTCGTGAGGCGGGCCAGGTTTTGGATGGACAATGCCCAGATGGCATCGCCACGCACACCGTTTTTGCGCATTTCACGTAAGGTCAGGGCGTTGTCGCGCTTGGCCAGGCGTTTGCCCGAGGGGTCGGTGAGCATCGGCGTGTGATGCCACTCAGGCGTATCGAGGCCGAGCAGAGCCTGCAGCAGGCGGTGCACATGGGTCGAGTCGAATAAGTCTTCGCCGCGCGTGACCAGTGTGACGCCTTGCGCCGCGTCGTCGATTGTCACCGCCAAATGATAGCTGGTGGCGATATCCTTGCGGGCCAGAACCACATCGCCCAATTGCTCGGGCTGCACCTGCTGTTCGCCGCGTATGCGGTCGTGCCAGGTGAGGTCGCCGGCGATTTCCATGGCTTTGGTCATGTCGAGGCGCATCGCATAGGGCGTTCCGGCGTCGATCCGCGCGGCGCCCTCGGTCTCGGCAACGGCGCGGCATATACCCGGATAGACCGGGCCGTAAGAGTTATGATTGTGCGGGGCGCCGGCGGAACTGTTGATCTCGGCCAATATATCTTTGCGGGTGCAAAAGCACGGATAGAGCAATTCCATTTCCGCCAGGCGGTCTAATGCCGCCTTATACGCGCTGGCGCGTTCTGACTGGCGCATCACCGGCCCGCGCCAGGTAATACCCAGCCAGTCCAGGTCTTCGTAGATGGCGTGTTCGAACTCGGATTTGTTCCGGCCGCCGTCGATGTCCTCGATGCGCAAGACGAAACGGCCGTTCGGCCGGTCGGCAAGCCGCCACGCGAACAACGCCGAATAGGCATGCCCCAGGTGCAAGTGGCCCGACGGCGACGGCGCAAAGCGGGTGACAATTTCGCCAGTGGGATCGGGGCTGGTGGTCACGGCAGCACTCTAAGTTGCGGTTTGAGTTCAGCTTCCAACGCGTCGCCGAATCGCCTACCTATCATGCGATGAAAACGCGCAAACGCATAGAAGCAGGACTAACCGAGTTGGCGCGGCTCGATCCCCGGATGGGAAAGCTGTGGGAAACTGCGGGAACGCCGGCGCCACGCACGCGCAAGCCCGGCTATGCCACGTTGCTGAGGATCATCGTCGGACAGCAGTTGTCGACCAAGGCGGCGGCGGCGATTTGGCGGCGCCTGGAGGATGCCGGCACGACCAGCGACCCTGCGAATTTTCTCGCCCAACCCGATCAGATATTGCGCGGCTTCGGGTTGAGCAGGCAAAAGATTGCCTATGGCCGCGGTATCGCCGAGGCGATCGATAGCGGCGCCCTGAAACTGTCCCGGATGGGCCGCTTGTCCGATGAAGACGCCATTACCGCGCTTGTCGCGCTTAAAGGCATCGGGCAGTGGAGCGCGGAGGTCTATTTGCTGTTCGCGCTCGGCCGAACCGATATAATGCCCGCCGACGATCTGGCGCTGGTGGTCTCCGCTGGCCGCCATTTGGGCGACGGTGACCGCTGGAGCCCGGCGCAACTCCGCGTCGAGGCTGAAATGTGGCGGCCGTGGCGCAGTGCCGCGGCACGGTTGTTGTGGCACGCGTATAACATTGAGGCGATTTAACGTTGGCGGATAAAAAGGCGGTTTAAGAGCGGAGACGTAAAAAGGGGACGTTATGCCCGAAAAAACAGGACTGGATTGTCCGTCCTTTGCGCCGGCGTCGGGTGGCCCGGCCAAGCAACTGGTCGTTTTGTTGCATGGACTTGGGGCCGACGGTAACGATCTGATCGGTTTGGCGCCGCTGCTGTCGCGGGGGTTGCCGAATGCCGAGTTCCTGGCGCCGAACGCGCCGGAGGCTTGCGACACGGCGTCCAGCGGCTACCAGTGGTTCAGCTTGCAGGACCGAACGCCCACCCGTATCGAGACCGGCGTGCGGGCGGCGGCGGAGTTGCTCGAAGACTATATCGACGCCCAGCTCGAAGAACGCGATATCGACGATAACAAGTTGGCGCTGGTCGGATTCAGCCAAGGCTGCATGGTGGCCCTGCATGTGGGGTTGCGCCGTCCCGTCGCGCCTGCGGCGATCCTGGGATATTCCGGCATGCTGGCCGCGCCCGACAAGTTGGGAAATGAGATTACCTGCCGTCCGCCGGTTTTGCTGGTGCATGGCGAGGCCGACCCCATCGTGCCGTTTCAGATGCTTGCATCGGCGCAGAGCGGGCTCGAAAGGGCGGGGGTGGACGTTCAGGCGATCAGCCGCCCCGGCCTCGGTCACGGCATCGACGAAGAGGGCATTCGCCACGGCGCCGCGTTGCTGCAGAGAACGTTGACGGCTTAACGCGCGCCGCGCCGGATCGGCGCCCGTGTCGGCGCGGCAACGCCTTCTGATGGCCGTTAACTTTTTGCCCAACGCCGCGAAATCCCCTAAACTGCCGCCTGATAGTTGCAGATCGCTCGGGAAACCGCCGTATGCAAGCAGCATTAGAGAGCTGTCCCACGCTCGTCCTCAACGCCGATTTTCGGCCGTTGAGCTATTTTCCGCTGTCGATATGGCCGTGGCAGGCTGCGATCAAGGCGACGCTGCTGGGCCGGGTCAACACGGTCGCCGAGTACGAACGGGTCATTCGCTCGCCGAGCCTGGAAATGGCGCTGCCCAGCGTGGTATCGCTCAAAGATTACGTTAAGCCGGCCGACCGGCCCGCGTTCACCCGTTTCAACGTTTTTCTGCGCGACAAGTTCACCTGCCAATACAGCGGCCAGCGTCTGCCGGCGCACGATTTGACGTTCGATCATGTTATTCCCCGATCGCGGGGCGGCCGGACCTGTTGGGAAAATGTCGTTACGGCGTCGGGCGAATATAATTTGCGCAAAGGCAACCGCACGCCGAAGCAGGCCGGGTTGAATCTGCGCCATCCGCCGCGCCGTCCGAACACCTGGGAGTTGCTGGAAAACGGCCGCTTGTTCCCGCCCAATTATTTGCATGAAAGTTGGCGCGACTATCTCTATTGGGATACCGAGCTCGACCAATAGACATATTTTGGGCTTAGAGTCTGGCTCCTATATCTGTATCAAAAGATTTCCAGAAACCCCTGCGCCGCCGGTAACGGCAGGAGTGAAAACGTTTGTATAGCCCCGATAGCCCCATAGGCGCCGGCGACCGCGCCCCCGATTTCAGCTTGCCCGACCGCAGCGGCGCGCCGATCAATTTGTACACCACCGTGCGTGGTGGCACGCCGTTGCTGTTGTTCTACCCTGACGCCGCCAGCTTTGCTTCCGAGGCGGCGGATTTACGCCGCGCCATGGCGCCGGTGACGCCCGGCGAGATGGATTTAATCGTTATTGTGCGAGCCTCCGCCGAGGCGTTGCCGGAGATTGCGCCGGACCAGGAGGGCGGGGATATGTTCGTCGTCGCCGACGCCGCCGGGCAAACCGCGACAGCATTTGGATTTGCCGCCGGGGCGGGGCCGTTGGCGCTGCGCTTCGATCCCAACCTGCGGCTGACGGCGCTGCGCGCCGCCGGTGCCGAAGCGGTAAGGCATTATGTCGAACGCCATCTCGCCCAGTCGGCGAGCGCGGCCCCTCCCCGCATGGTGTCGGCGCTCGCGCCGGCCTTGATCGTTCCCCATCTGCTGAGCCCGGATTTTTGCCAGGAGCTGATCGACCTCCACCATTCCGGCGGCAATCAGGCAAGCACCATCACCTATAACAAGGATGGCAAGGATGTGCGGGAGGTCCATGCGGGCCAGAAAAGCCGGTTCGACCATGTCATCGGCGACAAGGACTTGAATCGCCGCCTGACCGAAACCTTCGGGCGGCGTCTCAACTTCGAAATCGAAAAGGCGTTTCAGTACCGCGTTGCGGCGCATGATGGTTTCGTCATTACCCGCTATGACGCCGACACCAACGGCCATTTCAGTCTGCACCGCGGCAATGTTTCATCGACGACGTCGCATTTCCGTTTTGCCGTCACGGTGAACTTAAACTTTGGCGACTATGAGGGGGGGTGGCTGCGGTTTCCCGAATACGGTCCCGATCTCTATGCGCCCGAGACCGGCGGCGCGTTGGTGTTTTCGTGCTCTCACCTGCACGAAGCGACCCCGGTCACTTCCGGCTCGCGCTATGCGTTGCTGACATTTCTGTTCGGCGCCGCCGAGGCGCAGCAGCTCAAACGCACGAATTCACAGGCGGGTGGATAACCAGATCGCCAAGCGCGACCCCGTTTTGATGGCCAGGGACAACACCGGATAGGCGGTCTCGGGTTCGCCGTTACCCCCGTTGTCGCTGGCGGCGGCGATATGGCCGAGCCCGATAGTTTTGTGCTTGATTTCGTCATCGCGGAATTCATCGATGACCTGGCGTAATTCGGCTTCGTCCTCGCCCAATTGCTCGGACTGGCGCGCATAGTGCTTTTCGATCACGTCCTCGACGGCGACGGTGCAAGCCATCGCCGCGCGCTCGCCCATCATCGCGGTCGCCACGCCCAAGGCATAACCCGCCACATGCCAGACCGGCGTCAGCGCCGTCGGCCGCACCCGGCGTTCGACCGCCATGCGCGAGAAGGTTTCGAGATGGTGCTGCTCCTGCGCGGCCATGGCGCGAATATCGTCGCCGACCGGGCGGCGGCCGAGCACCGCCAACTGGCCCGCATAAATGCGCGCCGCGCCGTACTCGCCGGCATGGTCGACGCGGATCATCCGTTCGACCATGGTTTGCGGGTCGGGGTCGCCGTGCAGACGGTGGGAAAATTTTCGCGGCTTATCCTGGTCCTTTTCCATGGTTCCGATTGTAGTCGGCCAGAGCGCCTAGAGGAAGAATTTCAACGCGATGAAGCCGGCGATCAGCAACACGCAGAGCGCCAGCGCGACCCAGCCCAAATAACGTTCGACGAAGGCGCGGATCGGATCGCCGAAATACCACAGCAGCGCCGCGACGATGAAAAACCGCAGGGCGCGCGACCCCAGCGAGGCGATGCCGAAGACGACCGGATCCAAATGGGTGACGCCGCTGGCGATGGTGATCACTTTGTAGGGGAACGGGGTGACGCCGAAGAACGCGACGATCCAGGCGCCGGCTTCGTTATATTGCGCGGTGAATCGGGAAAACGCTGCGTCGAACCCGTAGAAATCGATGATCGGCTGGCCGATTGTGTCGAACAGCAGGGCGCCGATGGCGTAGCCCAGGAAACCGCCCAGCACCGATGCGGCGGTGCAAATGCCCGCCAGCACCCAGGCGCGCTGGCGCACCGCCAGTATCATGGGGATCAGCAGCACGTCGGGCGGGATGGGGAACACCGAACTTTCGACAAAGGCGACCGC
>Ga0114950_10000980_pt1 | contig 20988 bp, 17 predicted proteins | sample N075metaG_FD_83503 | JGI IMG/M metagenome (GOLD analysis project Ga0114950, IMG submission 83503) | Deep subsurface microbial communities from Kermadec Trench to uncover new lineages of life (NeLLi) - N075 metaG | ecosystem: Environmental > Aquatic > Marine > Ocean trench > Sediment | place... | reverse complement strand
TCGTTGTGGGAGCGGCTTCAGCCGCGATTCCTCAGTAAAGAATCGCGGCTGAAGCCGCTCCCACACTAGCCAGCTTCCACGAAAGCTGCTGGTTCCTGCTGCGGCCGCTCTATCGCCGGCAGAGCAGTCACCACCAGCCGGTACGGGCCCCTCGCGGAGAAAATAGAGTCCGGTTCGCAGGTCACGAGGAGCAGTAGCGGGTGGTCCGGTTCGATCAGCAGGTTCTCGACGCGGGTGTCGACGATGGTTTTATCCGTGACCTCGTAGGTCAAGCGCCCATTGTCTCTGCGCTCCAGCACGATCTTCGTGCCGATCGGCAGGTCGTGCAGGAAATAAAAGTGCGTATCGCTGTGGCCGGCGATGACCACGCCGCCCGGTTCGCCTGGCAGTGCCGTCCCGGTCAGGTGACCGGGGCCGAACGGCAGGGCGGCGCCGTTTGCCCCGGCCAGCACGTATTGATCAATATTCAGTGCCGGCACGTGCAGGCGAGCGACCGGCCAGGTGTCCGCCCACGGCCACGGTTTGACATCGACCTGGTGCGCGCGTGATTCATCCCACGCGCGTGCAATCAGAATCGGGGCGAGGTAGGCCTTGGCTCGGATCGTTGCGGCGCTGGCCCAGTGCCAGATCGTAAAACCCAGCGTCGCGATCATCGCGAGCTGGCGCAGGTGTGCGCCGAACTTCACCGCTGGGGACCCTGCGGGGCCGTGGCGACGCGGATCGTCATGACCCGGAACCACAGCAGCGCCGTCGCGATCAGCCCGACGAGGCCGAACCAGAAGGCCTCGACGGACGACGTCGCCGTCTGCGGGTAGGCGAACGGTTGCAGCGACTGGCCGTGCGGCCGCAGGTTCGGCACCGCGCGCGACCGGTCGGCCATGCTAAGCGGGCGGCTGGGTTTTTGCTCGACCGCGAGGAAGCTCGTATAACGACTGAGGAGTTGGTGACGCAGCGCAAGCTTGAGCATGCGGGCGCGGCGTTCATCGGTTTCACCCTGCAGCGCGATCTGATCGTTCATCGCCGCGAGTTGCTCGCGGGCCCACAGCGTTGCGACGCCACGATGGCTGCGGCTGGCGGTCAATTCCAGCGACTGCTGCCACGCTCCGGCCGCCGTCAACCCGGTCGCGGACACCGTGCCGCCGAGGGTCGCAAGTCTGGCCGTGACGATGATCGGTTGTCCGGCATACAGGTCGGGCACGGGGTCGGGTTGCGTAAGCGCCTCACTGCCGGCCGGCCAGTCCAGGCGGATATCGCGCAGCAGCGGTTTCTCCAGCCGATCGAACAGTACCTCCATCTTGCGCTCGACCTCGTCCTGTCGGCCGATATGGGTAAAGTGACCGCGCCCGAAGCGGGCGGCCTTGCGCATGAAATGGCGGTTCGGTGCGGCACCGATGCCCACCATGAACAGGCGTCGGTCACCGAGATTGCCGGCGATACTCCGGAACAGTGCCGCCTCGTTGCCGACCGCACCGTCGGTGATGAAGATTACCTGGCGCAGGTACTCGCCGCTGTCGAGACTCGGGGGCAGCAATGCCGCGTCCAGCGCCCGCATCATCTCGGTGCCGCCGCCCGACTGCAGCCGTCCGACCCAGTCTTGTGCCGTGGACAGGTGCTGCGGGGTCGCCGGACGGACCTCGTTGAACAGCAGCGACGGCCAGTCATTGAACGCGATGACGTTGAAGCGATCGTGTGCGCCGAGTCGTGACAGCGCGACTTGCAGTGCCGCTTTTGCCTGGCGCATCGGTTCGCCACCCATCGAGCCTGAGGTGTCGATAATGAACACGGTCTCGCGCGGCAGGCGCAGGGTCTCGACGTTCTGCTCGGGCGGCAGGATCATCGCCAATGCATAGGTCTGACCGTCCAGCTGCTCGGTGAACAGGGCAGCCCGCGGCGCGAAGCCGACCGCCGGCTGCCAGGTCAGCTCGAAATCACGGTCCATCGGCACGGGGCCGCCCGTCAGGCTGATGGCATAGATGCCCGACTGGCGCACGACCTGAATCTCGTGATAGGTGCTGGCGATGCCGGCCAGCGGCAGCCCGGGGTCGATGCGGACAAACAACTCGATCGGGTTGCGGGGCCGCAACGACATCGACCGGCGTGGCTGCAGGAACGGCGTGATCTCCGCCGCATCGGGCACCTGGTCGGTATTCGCCGCCCAGCCCGAGCCCGGTGCGATGCCCAACGGCGCCTCTGTGGCCTGAGTTCGGGCGCCCGGAATGTATCGCGGCGTGATTGTCATCGGGAAGCGCAGGGTGAAGGTGCCGCTGTCGTACATGATCGTCTCGACGTAACTCAAGTGCACCTCCACTTCCTGGCCGGGGGCGATGTTCGTGACGGCGGTCGCGAACAGGTTCGGGCGGCGCTGTTCGACCAGCGCCGCCTTCCTGCCTTGTTTACGGGCCGCCGCGTATGCCTCGCGCGCCTGCTGTTTTTCCCGAATCTCGCCGACGATGACGCGCTCGCCGATGCGCAGTTCCATCGCGTTGACCGCCGCGGTTTCCGGTAGCGGGAAAACGTAGACACCCTCGACCCAGTCGCGCGTCGTGTTCTTGAAGCGCTGGACGACATCGATATTGGCGATGAATCCGTTGACCTGAATGTCGGCACGCGTGTGGAGTTGCACGGCGGGCACGTATTCACCGGCGACCGCTGTCCGGAACAGCAGTTCGCCGGTTGCGACCTCAGCGAGCGTGATTGGCGCGGCGTCGTCCGGCGGGTTGCCGGGCCGCGTGTCGTCGACAGCGGCCCGCACCGGCCCGATACCGACCAGCGCCATGACGAGTAACAGAGCCAGGTACTGGAGCGCCTGGTGAACGAGGTGCTGCGGCTCGGCAGGCAAGCCGGTGGATTCTGATCTGCAGCTCATGACCGTGATCCCTGTAGATGGAGATGACTATTGAAAGCTGCCGATCTGGCAAGCGCGGGTAAAAATCCGAGCAATGTAGCGATGAATTCGGACGAAACCGGGCGTCATCTTTCGCCCGAATTTATCTCCGGCTGGTGCCGATTCGAGCCCGACTCGGCCACCAACGCGGTGTCTACTGGGCACCGTGAATCGCGAATTAACCCAGCAGATTGCATCATGAAATACAGGATTCTTAGCATCGCGTCGATCGCCATGCTGGTCAGCACCGCGGGTCTTGCGGCAACCGCGGGCGAGAGCGACCCGGAGGCCGGTGTAAAGGAGGGCGCCGTCGTCATTGGCACGGCCGCTGCAGGCGCGCTGGAGACCGAATTGCTGACGTCGCGCCAGGCGATGACCCGCTATCGGCAGCTGGCATCGCAGTACGTCAGCTTCGAACTGATGTTTCACACCGGTGCGAGCGGACTGATGCCGGAAAGTGAGCGCCGTCTCGCGCAGCTGGCCCAGTTCCTCGCCGAGCAGCCGGATATCGACGTGACGCTGTCGGGGCATGCCGATCCGCGTGGCGACGATCAATACAATCTGGCGCTGACCGAGGGTCGCGTGCAGACGATCGCCACGTTGCTCGAGGTCAATGGCGTCGATGCCGCGCGGATCGTGCGCAACGCGTTCGGCGACCGGTATTCGCTTGCCGCCGAGGGGGATTTCGATGCGTACGCACTGGAGCGTCGGGTCACGATTGAATTATCGGTGCCCGGGCTCGCCACCGAACTGGCCAGCATAGTCCACTGATCGGGCCGATCGATCCGGCCCACTGACCCGCTCGTCAATACAACGCACATCGGCGTCGCGTGTTACCGCCATTGGCGGGAGGGAGACCAGCTCCTTCCCGCTTTTTTATCGGTATTTTTGTTAGGGTTACGTCATCTGTCCGTACCCGGGAGCCTACCGCCAATGTCCAGGTCGATCGCGATCGTCGAAGACGAAGCCGCATTGCTGGCGAACTATCGGGATATTTTTGCACGTCAGGGTTACCGGGTTGCCGCTTACCTCGACCGTGCCGTGGCGATGGCGGCGTTCGAGCAGCGTTTACCGGACATGGTGGTCATCGACATCGGCCTCGGCGACGAACCGGAGGGCGGGTTTGAGCTGTGCCGCGCGCTGCGCAGCCTGTCGGCGGAATTACCGATCATTTTTCTGACCGCACGTGACAGCGAGATCGACGAGATCTCGGGCCTGCGGCTCGGTGCCGACGACTATCTGACGAAGGACACGTCCGAGGCGCACCTGATGGCACGCGTCAACGCATTGTTCCGGCGCATCGAATCGCTGCGTGCTGCGCCGGCTGCCGACGATGTCTGGTCGGTCGGCGAGCTCGAGATCAACGCCGATCGCATGGACGCCCATTGGTGCGGGCAGCCGGTCGATCTGAGCGTCACCGAGTTCTGGATCGTCGTGTGTCTCGCACGGCATCCAGGCCACCTGAAGACGCGCCAGCAACTGATGGATGCGGCCAATATCGTCGTCGATGAAAGCACAATCACCTCGCACATCAAGCGGATTCGCAAGAAGCTCAGGGAAGTCGATGCCGGTGCCGACCCGGTGCACACGGAATACGGCATCGGCTATCGCTGGCGCATTTCCGACGCGTGACAGATGCGCTCGCATGAAGCTGCGCACTCAGCTCATCGTTGTCAGCCTGTTTGCGTTGTGCCTGCCGTGGGCGGGCGCCCGTTTCATCTACGAAATGGAAACCGTATTGCGGTCCGGTCAGCTGGCGACCCTCGCAGCCGTGGCAGAATCGGTCGCGTTGCTCACCGAGGGTCGTCCCGGGCTGCTGCAGCCGTTGGTACTCAATGCGGTGCCGGAGGCGGCCGGGCAGCGCGTTTATTTCCGGACTGCCGCTGCCATGCCCGCAGTCGACGGGTATCCGGAGTCCGACGGGGATGTTCGCTGGCATCCGACCCCGTTCGTCGAGGCCAACCGGCCGGCCGAACCCCTGCGGGCGCGGTTCCTCGGTATCACCGCGGCCGGGGAAGCCTACAGTTTTATCGGCGTCGACGACCCGGACATTCGCTACCACAATCCGGCTACCGGTGGCCTGGCGAGCGGCGATCATATTATCCTGGCGTTCGGCGGGGGGCGTGCGGTCCGGCGCTACTGGCTGGCGCCGGAGGCGCCCGGCCCGTTCGTCGCAAAATTCTCCAGGCAGGGTACGGTCGTGACGGAACCACGTATTCGCGGAGTCTGGCGTGATACGGCGACCGGCTACCAGGTCGAGGTCCGCATGCCACTCGAGTTGCTGGGTGAACGCTTCGGGTTTGCCGTCGTCGACGGGGAGAACCGCAGTCGCTGGGTTGGCAGCATGGCGCCCGATGGTCAGCCGGGCCGGCTGATTCGTCCGGAGCCGGCCATGACCGAGCTGCTCGCCGCATTCGGCCGCGACAACCTGCGTTACAGTTTGCTCGATAAGCAAGGCTGGGTGCTGGCGAGCAGCGGCGGCCTGAGCTACCGGCCACCCGAGGGCGACGCGTTGCCCGCCGGTGCCTGGATGCTTGAGTTCCTGTACCGCCGGGTCATGTTCGGTACCGAGGACAGTGCCGCGTATGGGCCGCAGGATCCGCTCCGCATCGAGCGCACCGAGGTCGATCGCGCCCTGCGCGGCGAACGCGCATCCGGCTGGTACGGTGTCGCGGGAGAGCGCGGCGTGGCGATCGCGAGCGTTGCCCTGCCGGTGCGCGTTGACAATCGGGTCATCGGCGTACTGCTGGCTGAACAGTCGAGCAGCGAGATTCTGTCGCTGACCAACGGCGCGGTGATTCGCCTGTTGTTGCTGACGCTGATCGCCACCTTGCTGATCGGCGGGGGTCTCCTGGCCTATGCCAGCTTCCTGTCACTGCGCATTCGTCGGCTCGGCCGGAGCGTCGCCGGTGCGCTCGGCGAAGACGGCCAGTTGACCGGTGAGTTCCCGCAGCATTTTGCCAGCGACGAGATCGGCGACCTTGGCCGGCACTTCGGGCAGTTGCTGGGGCGCATGAAGGAATATAACGATTACCTGCGCACGCTTGCGTCCAAGCTGTCGCACGAACTGCGGACACCCCTGGCCGTGGTCAGCAGTTCGCTCGACAATCTCCATCATGAGTCGCTGTCCGGCAGCGGCGCGGAGTATATCGAACGGGCCCGCGGCGGGGCGGAGCGGTTGAGGCAAATTCTGACCGCGATGAGCGAGGCGAGTCGCGTCGAGGAGAGTATTCGCTCGGCTGAACTCGCGCCACTCGACCTGAATGCGTTGCTGGTCAGTCATGTCAAGGCTTACCGAGCGGCATTCGGCCGCGACATCGAGTGCAGCGTGCCGGAAGAGTGCCTGGAGATCACGGGCTCTGCGGACCTGCTGGCACAGATGCTAGACAAGCTGATGGATAACGCCGCCGATTTTTGCCCGGCCGACGGACGAATTCGCTTCGCGCTGGAATGCGATCGGCGCAGCGCGGTGCTGCGTGTCGAGAACGATGGCCCCGGGCTTCCCGAGCGCATGCGCGGCGAGATCTTCGCATCGATGGTGTCGGTGCGGGCCGGACAAGGGCAAGCTCCGCACCTCGGCCTCGGCCTGACGATCGTGCGGCTGATCGTTGAGTTTCATGGCGGTACGGTGTGGGCGGAGAATTGCGCCGGCGGGGTGTGCTTCGTTGTGGTGCTGCCACTGAAACACAATCGCGGCTGAAGCCGCCCACGCGGGCGCTGCCACGATTCCTTTTCGTTCCAAGCTTTGATAAACTTCCACGCCTTGAGAACGAAGGGGCCGGCTGTTGCAGTGATTTCTATGTAAATCATTGGTTTAGCTGAAGTTCCTCGTGGTATTTGAAGGTTTGGCAGCCGTTGCCATCGCAACCGCCGCGAGCCCCGCTGTCATTAGCTTGGCAGGAGAGGCCCCGATTGGGGCTTTTTATTTGGGCTCACGGATAAAAGTCCGGGTGTGTGGCGCACCGGCGAACGCTCTGCAGTGAGGGTTCGCGGTGAGCTTGGCAGGACGATGATTGACAGGTGGGCCAATGGCCCATTTTTTATATGTCCCGGCCTGACCGGGGCAGGAAATGGCCGGCCCGCAGGGAGAGTCGGATGAGTGTGACGAGGGACAACTTGATCGGATTACTGGAGCCACCTATCGAGGCGCTGGGTTACGAACTGGCGGATCTCGAATTGAATCTTGGCCATGGGCACGGGCTGATTCGGCTGTTCATCGACGGTGAGAACGGCGTTACGGTGGAGGATTGCGCACGGGTCAGTCGCCAGGTCAGTAGTGTTCTTGACGTGGAAGAGCCGATTGCAACAGATTACAACCTCGAGGTGTCGTCGCCGGGCGCGGATCGAAAGCTGGTCAAGCCGGCGCATTTCGACCGCTTTGCCGGCAGCATGGTCAAGGTCCGGTTGAAACGATTGGTCGAGGGGCGGCGTCGTATCAAAGGGCAGTTGCTCGGGCGCGACGCACAGATGATAAAAGTTCGCATGGGCGACGAGGATTTATCCATCGCATTGGAAGATGTAGAAGTGGCGCGCCTGGTGCCCGACTGGAGTGAGTATCTCCGGGCTGGCAGCGCAGAAATCAGCACAAGGAATTGAAGTCGAGCGTTAAAAATGGATAGCAAAGAAATCCTGATGGTCGTCGAGGTCGTCTCTAACGAAAAGGGCGTCGAGGAAGCAATTATCTTCGAAGCCATCGAGGCCGCGCTGGCATCGGCCTCGCGCAAGCGGCGGGGAGAAGAGATCGACGTGCGCGTTTCGATCGATCGCGAGACCGGCGAATATGACACATTCCGCCAGTGGATGGTGTTCGCGGACGAGTCGACCGAGCTCGAGTTTCCGGAGCGCGAACTGCGCATGATCGACGCCGTCGATATCAATCCGGATGCCCAGCCGGGCGAATACGTCGAGGAGCCGATGGAGTCGGTTGAATTCGGTCGCATCGCCGCGCAGACGGCCAAGCAGGTCATCGTGCAGAAGGTACGCGAAGCGGAGCGCCTGAAGATTGTCGAGGAATACACGGAGCGGGTGGGCGAATTGCTCAGCGGCATCGTCAAGCGGGTGGACCGGAACGGGGTCTATATCGATCTCGGTGGTAATGCCGAAGGCTTTGTGCCGCGTGAGCACATGATTCCTCGTGAGCCCGTACGCCCGCAGGATCGCCTGAAAGCCTTACTGTACGAGGTTCGCTCGGAGCAGCGAGGTCCGCAGCTGTTCCTGACCCGTTCGTCGTCACAGTTCCTGCTGGAGCTGTTCAAGATCGAGGTGCCGGAAGTCGGTCAGGGCCTGATCGAGATTCTCGGTGCGGCTCGCGATCCGGGGTTGCGGGCAAAGATTGCCGTCAAGAGCAACGATACGCGTATCGATCCGGTCGGCGCCTGTGTCGGTATGCGCGGCTCGCGCGTGCAAGCGGTCTCCAACGAGCTTGCCGGCGAGCGTGTCGACATTATTCTGTGGGATGACAACCCGGCGCAATACGTCATCAATGCGATGTCACCGGCCGAGGTCACGTCGATCGTCGTGGACGAGGAAGCCCACTGCATGGATGTTGCGGTCGAAGAGGACAAGCTGTCGCAGGCGATTGGTCGCGGCGGTCAAAATATCCGACTCGCAAGCGAGTTGACGGATTGGGAACTGAACGTCATGACGGAGGCCGACGCCGACGAGAAGAGCGAGGAAGAAGCCCGCAGGATTCTCGAGGTGTTTCAGAAACAGCTCGATGTAGATGAAAACGTCGCGCTGATCCTCGTGCAGGAAGGTTTTTCGAGTATCGAAGAGATCGCCTATGTGCCGACCTCGGAATTGCTCAGCGTCGAGGAGTTCGACGAGGGTATCGTCGATGAACTGCGCAATCGAGCTCGCGATGTTCTGCTGACTCTGGCAATCGCGACCGAGGAAGTCATCGATGCTACAGAGCCGGCGGAGGATCTGCTTGAACTCGAGGGCATGGACCGGGCGTTGGCATTCGTGCTGGCCAGCAAGGGCATCGTTACCCGGGAAGACCTCGCCGATCAGTCGGTCGACGAACTTGAGGAGATCGAAGAATTGGACAGTGAGCGTGCCGGTGAGTTGATTATGAAAGCGCGCGAGATCTGGTTCGAGAACGAAGAGGCAGCCGAGGCTGAGTAGCGGCCGGGGCAAGCGGAGCAAGTATTTATGTCCGACGTGACGATCAACCAATTCGCCGAAGTGCTGAAGGTGCCGGTAGACCGGCTTCTGTCGCAGCTTCAGGAAGCGGGTATTGATAATGGTGGGCCGGATTCGGTCATCAACGACGACGCCAAGATGGAATTGCTGACGTATCTGCGTCTCAGCCACGGGCGCAAGGGCGATGAACTGAAAGCGGCGCCGAGGAAGATCACGCTGAGCCGCCGATCACAGAGTGAGTTGCGCATGGCGGGTAATCAGGGCCGCTCACGCACCGTCAGTGTCGAGGTGCGCAAGAAGCGCACCTATGTGAAACGCGACGTACTGGAAGATGCCGCCCGCAAGGAGCAGGAAGAGCTCGATGCGAAGAACCAGGCCAAGGAGGACGCGCGTCTCGAAGCCGAGCGCGCCGTGCAGGCCGAGAAAGACGCGGAGGAGGCGGAGACCCGTCGCGTCGAGGAAGAGACGCGCCAGAAGGCCGAAGATGAGCAGCGGCACAAGCAAGAAGAGTTGCAGCGCCAGCAGGCCGCGGCGGCGATACCACCGCCCGTGGCGGCGCAGCCGGAACGCGGCAAGGCCAAGGTTGCCGGACGCGATGACCGGGCGCGCAAGGGCGATAAGGGCACTCGCTACGGGCGCAAGGAATTGCACGTGGCCGGCGATGGACGCAGTCGCCGCAAGAAGCGCCGCACGCGTCGGCGGCCGGTTTCGGTGTCGGTCGATTCGCAACATGCCTTCGAGAAGCCGACCGCACCGGTGATTCGCGAAGTCGAGGTTCCGGAATCGATCAGTGTCGCCGAACTGGCGCAGAAAATGGCCGTCAAGGCCAACGAAGTCATCAAGGTCACGATGAAACTGGGCATCATGGCAACGATCAACCAGGTCATCGATCAGGAAACCGCCTTGCTCGTTGTCGAAGAGTTGGGCCACACGGCGGTGCCGATCAGTGCCGGTGGCCTCGAGGAGGCGGTCCTTGAAGCGATCGAGATCAAGGGCGAGCTGGTCGAACGTTGGCCGGTCGTAACGATCATGGGCCACGTCGATCACGGCAAGACCTCACTGCTCGATTATATCCGTCAAACCAAGGTTGCCGCGGGCGAAGCCGGCGGCATTACCCAGCACATCGGCGCGTATCACGTCGTGATCGGGAACGGCGAGATCACCTTCCTCGATACCCCGGGCCACGCGGCCTTTACGGCGATGCGCGCGCGCGGCGCGAAGGTCACGGATATCGTAATTCTCGTGGTTGCGGCCGACGACGGCGTCAAACCGCAAACCGAGGAGGCGATCCAGCACGCGAAAGCGGCCGGTGTGCCGATCATCGTCGCCGTCAACAAGATCGACAAGCCTGATGCCGATCCGGATCGGGTGCGTCAGGAGCTGTCCCAAAAGGACGTCGCACCGGAAAGCTGGGGCGGCGACACGCAATTCGTCGACGTATCGGCACTGACCGGTGCAGGCATCGATGCACTTCTCGAGGCGGTGTTGCTGCAGGCTGAGATTCTCGACCTGAAGGCCGTAGCGGACGGGCCGGCGGCCGGTGTAGTAATCGAGTCGACGCTCGAAAGAGGCCGGGGCGCGGTGGCGACGGTTCTCGTGACACGCGGCAGCCTCAGGCAGGGCGACTCGATCGTCGCCGGCAAGGAGTATGGCCGCGTGCGCAACCTGCTCGACGAACAGGGTCAGCGCGTCGATGCGGTCGGCCCGTCGATGCCGGTGTCGGTCCTCGGGCTGTCCGGCACGCCGGAGGCCGGAGACGACGTGCTGGTCCTCCAGGATGAGCGCAAGGTGCGTGAACTCGCCGAGTACCGCGCTGCCAGGTCGCGTGATATCAAGCTGGCCAAGCAGCAGGCGGCCAAGCTGGAAGATGTATTCAGCCAGATGAAGTCGGCCGCTCTCGAGTCGGTCGCGCTTCTTATCAAGGCCGATGCGCACGGCAGCTCCGAGGCGTTGTGCGATTCACTGACGAAGCTGGCGCACGAAGAGGTCAGGGTCATCGTGATTTCGAGCGGGGTGGGCGGCATTACCGAGTCCGACGTGAACCTCGCGGCAGCCGCGAAGGCCATCATCATAGGCTTTAATGTGCGCGCCGATGCTTCCGCGCGCGAGGCGGTCAAGGAAACGGGCGTCGATATTCGTTACTACAGCATTATTTATGAAGCGATCGATGATGTGAAGGCGGCGATTTCGGGGCTGTTGTCACCGGAAATTCGTGAAGAGATCGTGGGTCTTGCCGAGGTCAAGGAAGTCTTCAAGTCACCGAAGCTCGGTGATGTTGCCGGTTGCCTGGTTGTCGATGGTTTCGTCAAACGCAGCAATCCGATCCGTGTCCTGCGTGACAATGTTGTAATCTATGAAGGCGAGCTCGAGTCGCTGCGCCGATTCCGTGACGACGTCAACGAGGTTCGCGCCGGAACCGAGTGCGGTATCGGCATCAAGAACTATAACGATGTTCAGGAAGGCGACCAGATCGAGTGTTACGAGCGTGTCGAGGTGGCCCGTTCGCTGTAATCGCGGTAGCCCGTTATGCCACGTGATTTTCATCGCAGCCGCCGCATCGAGGATCAAATTCAACGGATTCTCAGTGAGATCATACGGGTCGATGTGCGTGACCCGCGCCTCAGTGGAGCAGTCATTACGGCCGTTGATGTGACCCGTGATCTCAGCGTTGCGAAGATTTACTTCACATCGCTCGATCCGAACGTGGATGGAGTTGAATTGCAGAGTGCGTTCCATTCCGCGATGAAATTTATTCGCGGCCGGCTTGCCAGTCAACTGACGGTTCGCGCGGTGCCTGAACTGCGGTTCCGCTACGACGATTCAGCCCGGCGTGGTGACGCAATGGATCGCCTGATCGATGAGGCACGCGCCAAAGATGGCGGCCGCAGCAACGAGCCGGGAGTCAATGGCAATTAACGGCGATGCCGGTGGGGCGGCAGCAACGCCGCAGCGCAGCGCCGGGCGAGGGCGCTCGCGCCGTCGCCGGCAGGATCTGCGCGTGGTCGATGGTCTGTTGCTGCTCGACAAGCCTGTCGGCGTCACCTCGAATGGAGTGCTGCAGCAGGTCAAGCGCCTCTTCAAGGCGCGCAAGGCTGGTCATACGGGCAGCCTCGACCCACTGGCCAGCGGCATGTTGCCGCTGTGCTTTGGTCAGGCGACGAAGGTTTCGGCCTACTTGCTCGGTGCCGACAAGGTCTATCGTGTGCAGGCCCGGTTCGGCGCACGTACCGATACCGCAGATGCTGATGGCCAGGTCGTCGCCGAATCGCCCGTCACCGAGGTCAGCCGGGAGGCGCTCGAGTCGGCATTAAGTCAATTTCGCGGCGACATTCAGCAAGTGCCGCCGATGTATTCGGCCTTGAAAAAAGACGGAAAACGGCTCTACGAACTGGCACGCGCGGGACAGGTGGTCGAACGCGACGCCCGGCCCGTGACGATTCATGCGCTCGACATCGAGGCATACGATCCCGGCTGCCCGGTACTCCGGGTTAGCTGCAGCAAGGGCACGTATGTACGTACGCTCATTGAGGATATCGCGGTAGCCGCAGGCACCCTCGGCCATGTTGCGGCACTGCGCCGCCTGAGCGTTGAGCCGTTTCCGGACGATGGTCTGGTGTCGTTGGCGGCACTGGAGCAGGCGGCAGAAGCCGGTGGTGTGGCAGCGTTGGACCGGTTCTTGTTGCCGATCGACGCCGCACTCGGCGGCTGGCCATCGATTTACCTTAATGAGGGTGAGTCCCGTTACGTTCAGCAGGGGCACCCGGTGCACGCACGAGTGGCCGGCGAATCCGGCCGGGTGCGAATGTACGATGAGACGCGGCGGTTCCTCGGCATCGGGGAAGTGTCGTGTGATGGGCGTTTGGCGCCAAAGCGGCTGTTCCTGGAGCGGTCTGCGACCGGCGGCTGACGGGCGCAGGATCAGGGTTGTATATATTGGAATCGTGCAGGTACAATACCGCGCGAATTCTTAAAGGTAAACAAAGAACTAGGACGAATCAGGAGGTCCGCATAATGTCTCTTTCGGGAGCACAGAAAACTGAAATCATTGCAGGGTATCGGCAGGATGAATCCGACACGGGTTCGCCGGAGGTTCAGGTCGCATTGCTGACAGCGCGCATCACGGAACTGACCGAGCACTTCAACGAACACAAGAAAGATCATCATTCGCGGCAGGGTTTGCTGCGCATGGTCAATCGGCGACGGAAGTTGCTGGATTATCTCAAGGCGAAGGACAGCAATCGCTATCGCAAACTGATCGCGAGCCTCGGCTTGCGCCGCTAGTTTGTTAGCGGGTCGCGGATCAGCCCTTAATAGTATTCCGAATGCACTGACGCCAGATTCAACCGGCGAGAGCGGTGCATTCGCGTATCCATCAAGCAGGAAAAATACAGGCAGGAAAAGACAAGTGAAAGCAATCAAGAAGGCATTTCAGTACGGTGAGCACGAAGTTACAATTGAAACCGGTGTGGTAGCACGCCAGGCAGATGGCGCGGTACTCGTCACCGTTGCAGACACCGTCGTGCTGGTCACGGCGGTCGGGCGCAAGACCGCAGACCCGGGTCGCGACTTCTTCCCGTTGACTGTCAATTACCAGGAAAAGACCTACGCAGCGGGCAAGATTCCGGGCGGATTCTTCAAGCGCGAAGGTCGTCCGACCGAGAAGGAGACGCTGACGTGTCGTCTCATTGATCGTCCGATCCGGCCGCTGTTCCCGAAGGGCTTCAAGAATGAGGTTCAGGTCGTCGCGACGGTCATATCGGCCAACACGGACATCGATCCGGATATCCCGGCTTTGCTGGGGGCTTCGGCGGCGCTGGCGCTTTCCGGCATGCCGTTCAAGGGTCCGATCGGCGCAGCCCGCGTCGGTTACATCGATGGCGACTATGTCTTGAATCCATCGCGCACGCAGCTCGCCGATTCGCAGCTAGAGCTGGTCGTGGCCGGCACCGCCAACGCCGTCCTGATGGTCGAGTCCGAGGCGGATGGTCTGTCGGAAGAGATCATGCTGGGCGCGGTTGTGTTCGGACACGAGCAGATGCAGACAGCGATCACGGCGATCAACGAACTGGCCGCCGAGGCTGCCAAGCCAGCCTGGGACTGGCAGGCGCCGGAGGCGGATCCGGCCCTGGCCAGCGCGGTTGCCAGCCAGGTGGAGAGCGCTCTGACCGAGGCGTATACGATCAGCGACAAGCAGGAGCGTTACGCGAAAGTCGGCGACCTGCGCAAAGCCGCCGTCGAGTCATTGGCCGGTGAAGATGCGAAGTTTTCGGCGGACGACGTGGCCGGTGCGTTCGGCAAGCTCGAAAGTGGCATCGTACGCAGCCGCATCCTGTCCGGAGAGCGGCGTATCGATGGTCGCGACACGACGACGGTTCGCCAGATCACCGTCGACGCGGGTATCCTGCCGCGGGCGCACGGCTCGGCACTGTTCACGCGCGGCGAGACGCAGGCAATCGTCGCTGTCACACTCGGCACGGAACGCGACTCGCAGATCATCGATGCGCTCGAGGGTGAGTATCGCGATCGTTTCATGCTGCATTACAATTTCCCACCATACTGTGTCGGCGAGACCGGTTTCATGAGCGGCCCGAAGCGCCGCGAGATCGGCCACGGCCGGCTGGCTCGCCGGGGCATCGCCGCCGTGCTGCCGACGGCAGAGGAGTTCCCGTACGTCATTCGTGTGGTGTCTGAGATTACCGAATCGAACGGCTCAAGCTCGATGGCGACGGTTTGCGGTACCAGCCTCGCGTTGATGGATGCCGGTGTGCCGATCAAGGCGCCGGTTGCCGGCGTGGCCATGGGCCTCGTCAAGGAAGGCGATTCTTACGCGGTGCTGACCGACATCCTCGGTGATGAGGATCACCTCGGCGACATGGATTTCAAGGTGGCCGGGACGATCGACGGCATCAGCGCGCTGCAGATGGACATCAAGATCGACGGCATCACGAAGGACATCATGGCCGACGCCCTGACCCAGGCCAAGGTGGCGCGTCTGCACATCCTCGGCGAGATGGCGAAAGTTCTCGACGCCCCGCGCGCGGAGATGTCCGAGTGGGCGCCGACGATTATTACCATCAAAATCGATCCGGAGAAGATTCGTGATGTGATCGGCAAGGGGGGTTCGACGATCCGCGAGATTACCGAGCAGACCGGTGCGACGATCGACATCGAAAATGACGGCACCATCAAGATTGCCTCGGTCGACGGCGCGGCAGGCCGCGACGCCAAGGCCCGCATCGAGTTGATCACGGCCGACGTCGAAGTGGGACAAATCTACGAAGGGCGGGTCGCACGGCTCATGGATTTTGGTGCCTTCGTCACGATTCTGCCGGGCAAGGATGGCCTCGTTCACATTTCACAGATTTCGGACGAGCGCGTCGAGCGCGTCAGCGACAAGCTGGCGGAAGGGGACATCATTCAGGTCAAGGTGCTGGAAGTCGACCGACAGGGTCGGGTGCGACTGAGCATGCGTAATCTGGAGGACGCCGCCTGATTTTGGTCAAAGGCAGCTTTCCGCCCGGCTCACCGGGCGCAAGTTAACGGTCAGACAACCCGCGTCTTCGCCGCCAGTTCAGGCGGCGAGGGCGTTGTTGGTCGCGCCGCGTAAAGCAGTGTTCAGGCGATCCGACAGTTGCGGGTCGGCCTCACTGTCTGACAGGCGTATCAACTGAGACAGAAATTCGGGTTGCAGCAAATGCGCGCCGTGTCTCTCAGTATCTTCGATGATTTGCAGCAACACCGTCGTGGTGATTTCTTCACCGGTGGCCTGCTCCATGACCTTGATGTCCGCCCCGGCGATGATTAGCCTGCGCAGATCTTCCAAGTTCACATAGCGACTCTGGGTCGTGTCGTAGAGTCGTCGATTCACATACTTTCGTATTAATTTCGGCTGTTTCATGGGGAAATCCCTCCATTGACGCATGTCCGAAAGATAACTTCTGGTATCGAACTTTGACCTTCATCTTCGCCACGAGTTCGCGGCAAAGCATCATTCAAGCAACTATTGTCAGCCAGAGACAGCCGGCGTTTCAAGCGCTTTGGTGATAAATATATATGTATAAAATACAACTAATTACAAGATACTTATTATAAGTTAGATGGCCTATGGGGCGGGTGACTCCCGCATTGCGGCCAAATGACCGGGGTTCCAGTGGGCTACCGACCAGTCCCAGATGTCAGTGAGTGTCGCGGATCGGAGCTTTGCCGGCGGAGTCTGGCGCAGAAACTGCAGACAGCGCACCAGGTTGGCGGCGGGGCTCGCATTGTCGATTGGGGGCGCATTGGTCTGCTTGCTCAGCTTGTCACCGGCGGCGTTCAATGCGATCGGTATGTGCATGTAGTTCGGCGTGGACAGGCCAAGCAGGTTTTGCAGGTGGAGATGCGCCGGGGTGAAGTCGAGCAGGTCGGCGCCGCGCACGACTTCGGTGATGCCCTGGGCATGATCGTCTACGACGACGGCGAGGCTGTAGGCAACCAGCCCGTCTTTGCGGCGAATGATGAAATCGCCGATGCGGGCTGAAATGTCACAATCGAACCGGCCACTTACTGCGTCGTCGAATGCAACGCGAACGCCGCTCGTACGCACGCGGATTGCATGCGGCGCTTCGATAAATTCGTCGTGACGATTGCCGCGACAGGTGCCGGGGTAGATCAGGCCGACCGGCCCGGAGCGGGCGACGTTGCGTATTTGTTGCCGTGAGCAGGTGCATGGATATGCGAGGTCGCGCGCGAGCAGCTCCGCAATCGCATCCCGGCAGTTTTCGATGCTGTCGTGCTGGTAGAGGATCTCCCCATCCCAGTGGAAGCCGTGGGCGCCTAAAGACTCGATGATCTGCTGGTCAGCGCCGGCGAATTCCCGGGGCGGGTCGATATTCTCGATGCGCAGCAGCCACTCACCGTGGTTGACGCGCGCCTGGAGGTAACTCGCAGTCGCGGCGATGAGTGAGCCAAAATGCAACGGCCCCGTGGGTGACGGGGCGAATCGTCCTCGATAGCCGGGTCCTCGGTAGCGAGGTTCCGGGTTACCGGGGCGCGCGCCTTGCCGTTCTGACGTCAATGGACTACCCCGTGCCTGGTCGCGCGGTGAGGTTCAGTCGGCGCCCGGCCCCGCAGCACGGGGCCGGGCGCCGGTCAGCGATATTGATCGTCGCGGTCCGAGAACTGCCGCTCTGCGAGTTCGCGGCGTTCCTGTGCCTCGACCGAAAGCGTTGCGACCGGTCGGGCCTCAAGTCGCTGCAAGCCGATTTCTTCGCCGGTCTCCTCGCAGTAGCCGTAGCTGCCGTCGTCGATACGACCGATGGCTTGCGCGATTTTCTTTAACAGCTTGCGTTCCCGATCCCGCGTGCGCAGTTCCAGACCAAATTCCGATTCCTGCGTGGCCCGATCGTTCGGGTCCGGGAAATTGCTGGCCTCGTCCTGCATGTGGTGCACGGTGCGATCGACTTCCTGCATCAACTCCTGTTTCCACGCATGTAGAACCACGCGGAAGTGCCCGAGTTGCTTGTCGCTCATGTACCCTTCGGTTTTTGTTGGCCGGTAGGGCAGAATTCCGTGAATTAATGTATCGGAACTCGACGGTTCCAGCGGATTCACGTCGCTGGCGGTTCTTGATCGGTTCCTCTTTCTGGCCGTCCTCGGCGCAGTTGCCTTCGTCGTCGCTTTGTTATTGGTTTTCCTGGCCGCGGGCTTGCTCTTGGTTTTCGTTGTCACTGTCTTCTTTGAAATCCTCTTCTTAGAAGCCTTGCTCTGTGAAGGCTTCTTCCTAGTTACCTTCTTCCTAAAAGGTTTCTTCTTCGAAACCTTTTTCTTCACCACCTTCTTCTTCGCGCCTTTCTTCCTCGCGACCTTTTTCTTCGTGGCCGTCTTCCTGGCGCCTTTCTTCCTTGTGACCTTTTTCTTTGCGGCCGTCTTCCTGCCGACTTTCTTGCGCGTTATTTGCTTGCGCACGGCCGATTTCCGCTTCCTGGAGGCGGTCTTTTTCCGAGCGGCTTTCTTTTTTGCAGCCATACGCTTCGGACCCCGGCAGTAAGAAATAACCGCGGAATTATACATATGTGGCGCTGGGTTTAAAGTAGCTGAGCCGCATCCGGGCTAAATCGGTCGAAAACCGGCGGAATGGCCCGCGGAGGGCGGAGTCGGGATCGCGGGGGGTCAGGCCGCAGGCAGCCCCACCGGGTCGGCCTGGACCCAGCCCGGCGCCCGGTATTCGGCCACGATGCTTGTGTAAAGTCCGCCACGGACGTTGAATTCGGCCGTCAGGCGCATGAAACGGGGCGCGGTCAAATCCGACAGATCGCCCAGTATCCGGTTTGTGACCGCCTCGTGAAAGCTGCCCGTGTCCCGAAATGCCCAGACATAAAGCTTTAGCGCCTTGAGTTCGATGCAGCGCTGATCCGGGATGTACTCCAAATGGAGCGTTGCAAAATCCGGCTGGCCGGTTTTCGGGCACAGGCAGGTAAATTCCGGAATTCGAATGCGGATCGTGTAGTCACGCTCCGGCGCTGGATTATCGAAAGTTTCCAGCGCCAACGCCGGGTTAGCGATGATTTCTGCGGTAATTTTTGAATTCACGGGCAGGCGGGATTTCATTCCTGACCTTGGTGTTTTGGATGGATTTTTACTTTACACTACGCCTTGTGCGCAGGCCATGGGGTTGGCCATGGCTGGTTGTTGGAAAAGCGTGTCGCCGCGGGCCTGACGGGGGTTGAGGTCGGTTAACGGCAGGTCGAAATTTCACGAAATGAACCACGAGATACAGGGGTGCCGTGTTGCGCAACCGGCGAGCAGCGGATTGGGTAAACACGTCTTTCATGCGGAGGCATTTCATGCGGATTCAATTCATGCGAGCCGGTGCCTGATCTGATGCGACTGAGCAAGATCAAGCTGGCTGGCTTCAAGTCTTTTGTCGACCCCATATCCATCCATTTTCCGAGCAATCTCGTCGCTATCGTCGGGCCGAACGGCTGCGGCAAATCCAACATCATTGATGCGATTCGGTGGGTCATGGGCGAATCCTCGGCCAAGCATCTGCGCGGTGACTCGATGGCCGATGTTATTTTCAACGGGTCGGCGTCCCGCAAGCCGGTCGGCACGGCCAATATCGAGCTGTATTTCGACAATTCCGACGGCACGATCGGTGGCCAGTATGCGGACTACAACGAGCTGTGCATCAAGCGCGCCGTGTCGCGGGACGGCATATCGCAGTATTTCCTGAATAACGTCAAATGCCGCCGGAAAGACATTACCAATATTTTCCTCGGCACGGGCCTCGGTCCGCGCAGTTACGCGATTATTGAGCAGGGCATGATCTCTCGCCTCATCGAGGCCCGGCCCGATGAAATGCGGGTTTATATCGAAGAGGCGGCGGGCATCTCCAAGTACAAAGAGCGCCGTCGCGAAACCGAGAACCGCATCCGGCATACTCGCGACAATCTCGATCGCCTGAATGATCTGCGCGACGAGCTTGAGAAGCAGCTCAAGCACCTGCAGCGTCAAAAGCGCCAGGCCGAGCGATACAAGGATCTCAAGCAAACAGAACGGACTCTCGAGGCCGAGTTGCTGGCGATCCGCCTGACCGGTTTCGGCAACGATCTCGACCAGCAAAAACGCGCACTGTCGCAGAGTCAGATCGGGCTCGAGGCGGCAGTCGCCGATCAGCGTGGCGTCGAAGCCCGAATCGAACTGGCCCGCGCGCAACACGGCGAGGAGACGGAGGGTTTCAACGCAGTGCAGGGCCGGCACTTTGGTGTGCAGAGCGAGATTGCGCGGCTCGAACAGGCCATCGCACATTCACGCGAAACACGCGAGCGCCAGCAAGCAGACCTGCAGCAGGCTCAGGGGCAGCTCACTGAGCTGAATCGCGAGATCGATGCCGATCAGGTGCAGCTCGAGGCACTCGACTCGACGCTGGAGCAGCTGGCTCCGAACCTGCAGGCGGCGCGTGCCAGCGAAAGTGCCTCGGCCGAGACCTTGCGCAAGGTCGAGAGCGCCCTCGAGGAGTGGCAGCAGACCTGGCACGCGTTCATCCTCGAGACCGAGGAACACCAGCGGGTCAGTCACGTTGAGACGACGCGCATCGAGCAACTCGAGGCGCGCCTCGCCCGGCTCAACGAGCGTGATGCCGAACTGGCGGGGGAGCGGCAGAGCATTTCACTGGTCGACTGTGAGGGAAACCTGCTCGCCCGGACGCGCAGTGAAACCGAGGCCCGCGAGTCGGTTGCGTCGCTGGGTCAGAGACTCGAGGGACTTGATCGCGAGATTGTGCAACTGCGTGAACAAGAGCAGCAGTGCGGCGGCAAACTCGAACAGATTCGGGGCGAACTGGAATCGAGTCGCGGTCGCGTCGAGACGCTGGAGGCGCTGCAGGAAGCGGCGCTCGGGAATGATCAGGAAGCGGCACGTAGCTGGGTGGCGACCCAGAACCTCACGGGCCGTCCACGCCTTGCGCAGCAGCTTAAGGTCGAAAAGCCTTGGGAGCGAGCGGTTGAGACCGTCCTCGGCGATTTCCTGCAGGCGATTTGTGTCACGCGCTTCGAAGCACACCTGTCGCGCTTGCCCACGGCCGATATCGCGCTGGTCAATAGCGGCACGGCGGAGCTTCCGGCGCCGGGTGGCACGTTGCTCGGCAAGGTGAAAAATGCTGGCAGCGCCGCCGCTTTGCTTGGCGCCGTGCAGGTCATCGGAACGCTCAAGGAGGCGCTCGCCAAACAGGAGCACCTGGCCCGCGGGCAGTCGCTGATCACCGCAGACGGGGTTTGGCTTGGCCGTGGCTGGGTGCGCATCAGCCGGGGCCAGCAAGCTGCCAGCGGGGTGATTTCGCGTGAGCAGGATATTCGTGAGTTGCATGGTCTGATCCGTGACTTCGAACAGCAAGTCATTCGCCTCGAGACGGACCGGCGCGGCGCGCGCGAGCGGCTCGCGGGTCTGGAGACCCGGCGCAACGATACGAATCAGGTGCTGAC